>Ga0123354_10021491_pt1 | contig 10169 bp, 2 predicted proteins | sample TergutLab28metaG_2_FD_97872 | JGI IMG/M metagenome (GOLD analysis project Ga0123354, IMG submission 97872) | Labiotermes labralis P4 segment gut microbial communities from Petit-Saut dam, French Guiana - Lab288 P4 | ecosystem: Host-associated > Arthropoda: Insects > Digestive system > Gut ...
AAAAAAAATTAAAAAAAAAAACCCAGAAAAAAAGAAAGGGAAGAAGGGGGGTATGGCCCCCAAAGCAAAAAAAAAAAAAAAATTTGTACAACCCCCCCCCCCCCCCCCAGGGCAAGAGGTCCCTCGAAAGACCTACGTATAGGCTGAAGGACAATATTAAAATTGCTTTTAAAGAAAAGTACTTACGGGTAAGAAAGGAATTCTTATGGTTCAGGACACCAATGGCGTGCTCTTGTGCGCAAGGTAATTAAGATTAGGATATCCCTAAAATAAAAAAAAAGACCTCGGATACTACGTAACTACGAGTTTAGCAAGAAACACGTTCCCATGTGTGGTTCGTTAATAACATTTATTGAAATTAACACCCAGTGGTACGCCAAATAAAGCCATTTAAAAGTTATTCATGGGCACCAACATACATCGAAAATCGTGCTCAATTCGTTGAGGGTGCTATATCTGCCGAACGAAACTCAATCTAGAAACCTAATCCAAATTCCCAACATCCACAATTAAAGTATGACAAAACCGCGGAATGGAATGGACTCAAATGGGATATGTCTGACCCGTCTAAACCGTAGCGTTGTACCTCAGAAGGCCCAACGCTGCCCATACCAACATCCAGCGCCACTAGAGTGGACCCTCAACCAGTTCCACGCAACTCCCATTAATCACTCAAACATCCAGCTATCCCATTACCCTGCTATCTCCTCGGTTTTTCAAGTATTTTTAAAACAAAAATTTCAACAGTTATGTACGAATTTCTTGTCTCCTCTGCCAGATATAGTCAATGTAGCATACATTTCGTTTGAGGTGCATGCCACACAAGTTTCGGGACTGATGGTTATATGGCATTAACAAAATGGGTAACTTCCTATATGTTATTATTATTAAAGTAACTGACACAATTCCAAGGTCGGTGTGAAGTCCCATTCTTATTGGTCTACACGTGCTGTCAAACACTCAAGATACACAGCATTATAAATCAGCGCTCACGGGTTGACTGTCTACCCTTCTGATCGCTCTTTTCATGTGAGGCACAACCAGGCACATTGTACCACGTCTGCTGCTGTCAAATTCATGTTCCAGAGTGTACTGGGCAAACTAACCAACCCACCGTTACCAGGTCTTCAAAGAGAGAACTGGGCTTCCAGCCCACCACTTTAACGGATTAACGAGAAGAAAGAAATCAATCCAAACTCTCGGCTAGCGTTATATGGAATGCAACCAACCTGCCAGGAACAGAAACACTCACGACAGAAAATTTACCAAAATATTATTTTTTTGGGGTGGGGGTGGGGGTGGGGGTGGGGGGTGGAGAGGGTTCGACTTCCGTAATCTCAGTGAGATCGCAGACGACAATCACGCTAACTGTATGTGTGTCTCACTGCGCTTTTTGAAATGGCAGCCCTGCCAACAGCAAACTCTAGAACGGAGAAAACTCTATTCCTTCAACACACAATTACCAGCTGTCTCAACAAACTAGATATTATCCACAATAGTATGGAAGGCCACACTTCGGATCCCACTTCAACTACTTCCGGACAAAACGAGCTATGGCAGCTCTGTCAGGGTTAGATGGACACTCATTTTCTAGACACATTCGCATACATTATATTCGTCATCACGTGCAGATAAATACGTAAGTTGTGCTTCTGTTTTCCTGGCATTGCGCGACTGTAGATTTAAGATATCATTAATTAGCCTTCACCTAAGCAGGTTCAGAGGTTAGTATCTTCCCACAAGGCACCTATATTCCTCCGCGGAAAATCCACGCATTTTATGGAACCCATGAATACAAGAGCCCACAATTTGTCAAACACAAAGCGAGAAAAATCTAACCCACATCCTTCCACCCTATTACTTTATGATCCATTCTAATATTATCCTCCCACCTATTACTCGTTCTTCCAAATTGTTCCTTCCTTCTGGTTTCCCCACGACAACCCTGCACGCAGTTCTTTTCTCACAAATACGTGCCAGGTGCCACGCCTATATGATCCCCCTCCGTGATCTCCCTAATCATTTCTACTGAGGAGGAACATCTGTAACATATGGCACAATGACAAGCATTGGAAGACAATATAAGACTTACAGACGCGAATGTACCGCTACAAGCCATTGAACAATACACCCCTACAGTGTACCAGACTTGACACAACAAATCCGGAATATATAAGGAAATAGATACAATTAGCAGACGAGTAAATTACTCCCAATTTGCACGGTCTATCAAAATGTGAAACTTAAGGGCGCATCAGTACGAAACTATCTACCCGAAGTTCCCTCCAAACAATACATTTTCCAGCGGCATTTTACTCTGTGCAAAAGCATCACGCCATGAACACGAGGTAAAGCGCCATGCATGCTTGACCTCAGCACTAGAAGAAGGTTTCCAACCCGGCTGCTCTACTCCCGGAGTGATGAGTACACCCGGTACGAGGATGGGCGGGGTCCAAGGACGGCACAAATGCCGGTGAAAGAAAGCAAAATGTCTTGCATTTGCCATGTATCGAACCTCAGTTTTTCTGCTGTACGGTCCACTGTGCAATTCATTAGTCTCAAACTCACATCTTATGCCAACCACACGGATAATTTGGAAAATTAGAGACGGCAGAACTTCATTTTAGGCACTCTTTAGGTTAAATTCTCTGTTAAAAATTAGATATACCACAAAAAATATTTCATGCTACTGATGATAAAACTGAACTTTAAGTTTCGCTTCACTGTTAGCTCCTTGCTGAAGTGACGTACCTTATCACCAAGGGCTAGCTAATTTCTAAGCCTTAGCGCTCACTACAAGTTCTTTACATTAAAAATAATTTTGACGGTCAAAGGGGGCACATTCTTTAATTAGGATGCGATGAGTTTAGGGGCCGCATAAAATGAAATGGAGGACTTCATGCGACCTGCAGGCCGCTCGATGATGGGTCAATGTGAATGAGCAAGCTCCCCATTCTGCTACTCAAATTAATAAAACACCAGGAACATGAACCATGATTGCCGAGAAGAAATGACATGTATGCCTACCAACGGGTATTTTTAACACAGCTAGTCATAAAAATAAGATACTTATGTCAGGAGGAACCTGGTAAGCTATGTTCTTGCCCATCAATTCCTTGGCCTATACTGGGGACGGTGGGATGGGGGGTAGAAACTCCCTTCTAGAATGAACGTACCACCACATTCGCTTTCCGTTTCAAGAAAGTGTTGAAGCGAATTGCAAGGACCTTTCCAACATGCCAACAAAACAAATAGCAAACTAGTGGGAATGGTTAAAAATTACGTCCCATATTTAAATTATCATCATACAACTAGCTCAAGGGTGGCACTGATCGTGTATTCAGTCCGCGGGTTTGTCGTTGGTTTCCATGAGGGCCAAATCAAAATTTCAGCTTGCTTACGAGAGCACCAACACCCGGTAGTGGGATGCTTTGATATCTTTGTGCGCGTTAACGACGGCAAGCAAAATAATTCTGATCACACACAAATAAACAGAACAGTAGCTTGACAAAGACCCCCCCCAAAAGCGCTGTCACTATGTTTGTTCAGTTTATCGAGCTGTCTGTACAGAACTTTTCAAATTCACAGCGTACATGTTCAGTCATACGATACCGAAGTGTCACTGACGGACAGTGTCAGAGTGGATAACAGTAGCTAGAGACGAGATCTGGCAAACTATTCCGACAAATTTGCAACGGGTATTCCACAAGTTGGAAACAAAGTTCCGGTAAGTTCAAACTGTTTCAGGCAAACATACCATGTGCATTTTCACGGTAGACGTAGTACCACAGGGCAGTAGCAATGTCTGACGACACAATATACTCTCCTTAAAACCTTGTTAAAAACACGCATAACATCTCCCAGGCCTAAATGGCAGTATAATACTGAAACCAGATGTAAATAAATAAGTGGAACAGTGTGGACTAGGCTCAACTGGTTGACGACAACATCGTGCTAGGTTCTTCTAACTACAGTAACGAACCTTCCGGCACGATAAACGATGGAAGCTATACTTAGTAGTTGAGCAATCAATAGCTTCCCATGGATCCAACTTCTTGAAGGGAGTGAATGGGAGTCAACCAGTCAATTTGTTATTACCTACATTTATTTACACACCACAAAACCTAAGTTGTAGGCGAGATGTTGTTCTGTTTGCCTAACAATTATTTTGTGTCAACACTGACGTCACATCTGTTACATTTCCGCGTCATCACTTTTTAAACAACACATCATGTGAAGCCTCTTCAGCACCTACACAGAAGTTACATCTATTCTCTATTTACTGAAATACCTCTCACAAGAGCAAAAACACATTTTGGAAGTCGTCTGTTCCCTGCAATTCAGCATTACCTAGTAATTCTAGTGTTGATTTTCTGCAGACACATAACTACTGCTGCAAAGCCCATCATGCCTCAAGAATTCAAAAACTATTTTACTTGTATATACATAAACATTCTCCACATTTTTAAAAAGGCAAATTTGCTCCTGAGCGTAGTTAAGCACTAAGTCATACAAACACTAAGGTAAATGGAACAACGAAGGCTGTGGGGTTTTCATTACGACGCTGCGTGTTCTGCTTCGCGCTACGGCTGTTTTACCGCTGTGGCAATAGCCCAGGGTTCAAACCGCACAGAAGAATGGGTGGGCTCCAACAATCAGTCCGGACGATCGTGGACAAAAAAATTTCACCCGATTCCCTGGTCAAGGCCGCCACCTATTAACTATAGTGACAGAATTATTCTCATATGCCATTTCGCGTAGCATTTCTCTTAAATAAAGGGTGAAGATTCAGCCGATCCGTACGTAGCTCAACTGTTATAAAGCACCAGCCCTACTAGCGGTGTTGCCTACTAAATAATTCTTCCGTCCATACCAAAGAGCGGATTTTCACGAAATTTAATATTCGACAATTTTACGAATTATTATCCACACACTCCAATTTCGATTTACATCGTGACAACTTTAAACACTTTACAGGTAGTCAGTCATACAGGGTGATTCATATAGAACAAAACCACAACATTTAACTGCAGATCACGATGGCGTATCCTACTGTCTTCCAACAACTTACAAATTCCCGGGTGTTTCCTGCCGAGTCCCGCCGTGAGTCATTCACCTCGTTCACGCTAGTTGGTAGGTTGCGGCAAATTTAATTTCCCGCGCATTCGTCACTGTCACACAGTAGCTGCATCGTGTCGTACACTTTGCATGAACATGTTTCTTGTACGAAACTACTGGGCTATTGCCTCACACCGCATTACAAAAACGGAACAAGAAAAAATTGGTGGAAGCAACGTGCCATCTCAGTCCACGATACATAACTTCGCACGAAAATTGGAGAAAAAAGGTGATCTGAATGAAGGAGGAAAACATCTTCGGCAGATGTCCGAGGCTGCGACGGAGGATGTGGCTGGCAGGTTGCGGCAGTCTCTCTGAAAACCTTTGCCAATACCGACCCATTAATCTGGCTATTACTACTGCTCACGTCACATAGCTACCAATTCAACAACGCTCCAGCAGATACGTTAATAATAAAAGTCTATATACAACACTTTATTCAGGTGACTTAATCACCTTAATAAGACGTTATGCATGTACTGTTCTGTTTTATTGTTACGTATCGCTACTGACACAGCGGAGACGAAACACAGTAAAAAGAGCGCCGGCCATACGGAGTGGCAACGGACAACAAATTTTTGGAACTGGAAAAACAGAAACCAGTTCGCCATTGCCAGCGGTTTCAGGACTTTCTTCACAATTCGCCAGGAATATTCGACATCCCACGGTTTACGGACGAAGCCTGGTTCCACCTGCTCCAGCCGCACGTGCTAATCTTAGCGTATCTCGAGCATAACTCTCATAATATCAGGGCGAAAAACAATTCCAACGCTGTACACAAGAAGGTAATACGTATTTCATATACTGCAACTACGGCTTTCTCCGCGCCCCGTAATTTGTATAGTTTTAAAAGTGATTAACCAAAGGTAACACCATGCGTATGTAGTTGACATTTAAGCATGTGGAATGGGCAAAAGGTCTCCACCGAGTATACGCTTTCCGACAACACGACAGATAAGAGAAAGCGTCCACTGTGTCCGGAATACGTCGAAATCGGATTTGTTGTTTATCTTTCGGTGTGCCTCCTATAATACGATTCCGTACGATATATTACGCAAGTTTTTGAGGTGTGGGGGTGGACAAGGTGCATAGAGTGTAACCGTCTTGAAGTCGACGCTATGCAGTCTCAGATACCAGCAGGGTAGTAATACGAATCAAAACTCTGGTGTAAATCCGTTCGCTTAGGAGATACGCGGACATCATCTGACAATTATACGACCATTCCATTTCGTAAAAACGCAAATTTCTTTAACCTTGAAAGAAAAAAAACACCTTAATTATATGGGGATCACCACCATAAGGTATAGATCATCCACTGGTTGCTGGTAGAAGTGACGGCTTCCAAAGAGAGTCGTGAATGTGCACCGAAAAGCAGTCACGGACCCGAAGTACTCCCCCAGTTTCAGAGTTCGAAAGGGGGTAATAACACCTCACCGTAAAGAACAGTGCACTACGAAGTGTGACACACTGATTCGGGCGAGCTCTTGCAACGCTTCCGGTCCGTAGCGATAGGATGACCAATGACTTATCAAAGATTAATCCACGGCACTTGTTCAGTTGCAGAGACGTATAAACTGGCACTTTTGATTATGAATCAATTTACGCCACAAACTTTGATAAAGAACCAGTAGCATGAGAAGACGCGACGCTCCGAACAGGCGGTAGGTCACTGGAGTTACTTTCTTACACCGCAGACCTCCTGTTCAACGGAAAGCGTACAGCGGCCGGAGGGTGAACGTGACAACTACCTGCCTCCACGTACTGCTCAAACCGCAACGTTACACTCTCACCGTCTGCGACAACCCTTGTCTAATACTTTTGACACTAGGCACAGGCTCCTATTGCTTTCCAGCGCATATATTCACACACATACTAGAGAGGTCCTCCGAAAATTCAAAGGAAGGATGACAATCCCTAATAGTGACTTCCAGAGACAATGCTTCCACTGATTCGTCATTATACATTACAGCACATGAGCGCCACAAATTTCGCGATTTCTTTGAACACGCCTGCTAGAGAACATTCGGAGAAGGTGCCGACTCAAAGAAAGGAATATTTATGGTCACTTTAATCAAAACATCTTGCGATCCAGTACTGAACAGCAGCACATCCACATTCAGCACATACACACAGAGTATGTCGATTAAAATCGAACATTCATATGTTTGTTTATTTATTTACTTATTGCCCGATGTCAACCACGCTTAGTCAGCATTCAAGGAGCACATGCGGTCAGATTCGTTTGCGCAGAACAGCCCACTACGGCGCTAACAAGGCAAGAGGCAAAAGGCACAGAAAAAAATTCGTGTGTACTAAATGGCTGTTTCGTTAAAGGATATCCGTTAGTAAATGCTCATCAGCAGACAATGACTGGGTCAAGAAACAGGCAATGAATTCAGGATTGTTTCAAAATTAAACGAACAAGTTAAGAGTAGTTAAAACAGAGAAAAACAGATATTAAAAGAGAAAGGACGTGATAAAGAGAGGAAGAGAAACTAGTTGTGTAAATTAATTTCGAGGTGCATAATTCTTTACAGCTATCAGCAAGGACATGAAGGACAAAGAATCGTAATAAGAAATGCGTCATACTTTACACGTGTATCCCGTTGGGCTTGTTTCCACTGACGAAGAGCTACGTACGAATCGACATTTTCCATGAACACAGGTATGTACGTTATTTAACAGAATGTAACTGCTAAAAGTAGATCTGTACAGAATCGGAGGAAAGGTACTGTTCCATTTCCATTCGTACACATCTTATTTCAACAACCTTCCCCTCTCATCCAAGCAGTCAATTCACAGGCATGAGCAAACTTATGGGTTCTTAGCTCATCGCATATTTCCAACCAGTCTACTTTAATAAGCACTTTCTATTAAAACCAAACAATCTCCTCAGCATTATGTCACTTCCCATTCTACATTCATTTCCACATTTAATAATTAAATTATGCCTATGTTTGGTCCATACATCCGAGTAATTTCCGTATATGAAACTCTGACAACAGTCTATTCCTGCGCGGGGATTCTGAACCCCCTACCAGCATTAAAACAAAAAAAAGATTGCGGCAGGCCCACAACCAGATGGGTCACAAAGTTCTGGTAGTTCTGGTGCAGCAGCAGGACCCTTGGGGGCCGTGAAAATAGCTTATACCAAAATATTCGAGTGCCGGGATACTCGCACCAACCAATGTCTGATACGTTACAAAGTAACATGGACAGTCGGTAGGTGGGAGCTGCGTGCTAACACAAGCAACTGTGGTATCAACACGTTGAGAAATAATTGTCAAATATCGCCTCCTGTTTGTGTTCTTTATCACATTCATTAAAAATGATTCACAGACTAGGAATTATTTTATACGGCAATGGATGCGAGGTTACACTCCCAGATGCGGCAAGAAACTCTTCTCCAAAATGGCACCACTGGTTCTGGAACTAACCATGCATCACATCCAGCGGGTACAGTGGTTTCGTTCCCAGGGTGTAATGGGGTAGGGCCGACTTTAAGAATGAGTGGATAGGGGCTGCGTTTTGGTGGAATTATTCATTAAGCATTTCGGATGCCACGATCCACCATAGGGTTGTACAAACATCTCAAACTGCTATGTTCACCGAATAGAAGAAACACTATCAGTTTATGTGCTGCTACGTGGAAAAGTGTATAGATCTAAACACCCCGTACGATGGTTGGTCGGCTGAATTGTGGAGGAGGAAGTACGATACATTTGCGAGGCTTTCATTTTTAAAAGTTAGATGCAGTGACGTAGAGGTGTCCAGAAACAATCTATGCCCCACGCTGGAGCTGAAGTAAAGTGGATATCTTGCTGCATTATTAAATATGATCATATGATAAGGCTGCATAGCAAGTTTTACACGCGTTTGCAAAATTGCAAAAAGTGGCTACTGGCTTCGTCATACGTCTGTCTGTCCGCATGGGACAACTCGGCTCCCACAGCACGGATTTTCATGACATTTTATATTCGACTATTTTTCGAAAATCTGTCACGCAAATTCAAGTCCATTAAAATCTGACAAGAACACAAGAACTTAATACAAATACCTAGGAACATTTACAGCATGTCGCTGAACACTTCTTAGAAAAAGAAATTTTCCAAACCTGTAGAAAAAATCGAAACACATTTTATATTCGACAGTTTTGTTCCGAAAATCGTGCCGTTTGAGATAATGCAGAAAAGTGTGGCAGAGTCGGACAGGCTACAGATGACAACACGACGCATGCGCTATGCATGCTAGATAACTACAGCTATTGATACATGCTCATATTTATTGGTTTTTTTCCACGGCAACAATAGACACGCGAACGCGCCTCAATATTCACGCAGCACTGAACACTGCAAACCGGGAGGCGGGCCCAACCCCCAAAAAATGCAGAATAATATAGGCTGGACGCTGATGAAGACTCCATGAGTGGATTCCGCTTTTAGTTGAGACATCCTATACGTAGTAAACGCACGTACCGTGGGATTCCTGGTCAGGAGATACGAAGTAGTTGGGAGTGCGATGGGTTACATCGACAAAGGACGTTCGCGCTTAATGGCACTGGGGTAGGACTGGCCGAGAAAGACATCAAGGACTGGATCCCCTTCCTCAAGCAAGCATCGTTTACTTGTTACCCTTGTTTACTATGTACCATCGTAAACATAAAACTTCTGGATTGTGTTCGTGGTGTGGTTTACAATCTGGTTTGTGCACAGCCAAATTCAATGGTTAGATCCGATTGCTGGTGTATTAATTTTGTATCTAGTTTTTAAGTCTTTCAGTCTATTCTACAGACTTCTGTGGGGGGTTCAGGGTTTCAGTTGTTTCAGGTATTTACTGGTAATAAACGTGGGTCTTCAGCTGTCCCTAGTCGGGAAAGGGGCTTCTCTGTAGACGAAAATTTATCGATGTTCTTAAACACAGCTAAGACAGACAACGACCGCCTCTGTGGTCTAGTGGTCAGAGTTTCTGGCTACAGATACAGAGGTCCCGGGTTCGATCCCCGGCGCTACCAGATTTTCTGAGTAGTAGTGGGTCTGGAACGGGGTCCACTC
>Ga0123354_10021492_pt1 | contig 10169 bp, 8 predicted proteins | sample TergutLab28metaG_2_FD_97872 | JGI IMG/M metagenome (GOLD analysis project Ga0123354, IMG submission 97872) | Labiotermes labralis P4 segment gut microbial communities from Petit-Saut dam, French Guiana - Lab288 P4 | ecosystem: Host-associated > Arthropoda: Insects > Digestive system > Gut ...
ATGTATGTATGTATGCATGTATGTATGCATGTATGTTTGTATGTATGTGTGTATGTATGAATGTATGTATGTATGCATGTATGTATGTATGAGTGTATGTATGTATGAATGTATGTATGTATGCATGTATGTATGTATGAGTGTATGTATGTATGTATGTATGCGTGTATGTATGTACGTAAGTATGTATGTATGAATGTATGTATGTATATATGTATGAATGTATGTATGTATATATGTATGTATGCTTCTTGCTTTTTGGGGGGGGGGGTAAAATAATATTTGCTGTCAGTAATGTACGCATTTATTTTTGGTACTGTATTCTTTAGTGTAGGTGTCATGTGCTTTGAAGTCGACACTGTGTGCTTAGTTTGTTACTGTACTGTCAGTAGGCCGGCCTACCTTACGCTTTACTGTTGTATGTTTTCTTTCGTTACGTACTCTTTGCTTTCGGTACCCTAGGCCTTTCGGTACCCTAGGCCTTTCCATGGATGCTTTACGCTTTTTCTTGATATTGTACTATTTGCCGTTGGTACTAAATGCCTTGATGTTGGTCTTCCGTTTCGTACTGTTTTTGTTTTCTGTTGCTACTACCCGTTTCGTTATCATTACTGTACGACCAGCTGTTAGTATTTTACGCTTAGCTGTCAATACTTTACACTCCAGTGTCAGTACTGTACTTCTCGCTAAAGTCAATGTTTCGCTGCTAGTACTGTAAGCGTTGATTAGTTGCTGCCCTTTTTGCTGTCGGTACCGTATGCTTCGTAGACAGTTTTGCACTGTTTGCTGTAGACACATTACGCTTTGCTGTCAGTAATCTATAGTTTGTTGTCAGCATAGCACGGTTTGTTGTTGGTACGGTGTTCTATTCTTTGTTGTCCGTACCGTAAGCTGTTTTTCCGCCCGAACTCTATCATATTTTTTTATTACTAGTACGCGCTTTATTTCGGCACTCTAATCTTTGCTGTCTCTAATATATGTCTTTGCTGTCGGTACTATACTTTTTCCGTTTGGTACTGTTCATTTCCAGTCGGTACTGTACGATTGCCTGTCAGTAGTACAGTCTCTGCTGCTGGTAATGTATTATTTACTGTCAGTACTGTACTCTAAGATGGCGGTACTGTACCGTATTCTTTCGGTCCCCTACGCTTTGCTGCCAGTACCACATGCTTAGTTGCTGGCAACGTACTCTTTTTTCTCAGTACTGAAAATTGTGCTCTATGTACTCGACTTTGCTGTTGGTAACTTACGCTCTTGTGCGAGTGCCATGTTTTTTTTTTCTCACAAGTGCACGACGTTGCGAATTTAAACTGTTGAGTTTTGACGATGAATCAACGAATTACGGATGACATAACTCCTACTTAGCAATTACAATTAAGGTCTTCAGTTGCCTGAAGCATGTCGGACAACCCAAGGTTTCAGACTGTATTGCCATTTAATTTTTACTGGCATAACAGTGATAATTTTTTGCTTTTACTCCTACGATTAGTGGAAATATTCAAGAATGCATGAGGAACCATGCTTATTCTACACAAGAACGTGGGTTTAGTTGTTGTAATGGAATGGGGCCTAGTAATGGCTCACTTCCCATTTAAGGTATAATAAATGTATAAGATTTCCTCCCCTAGAAATAACTCAGATCGCAGGTCACAGGACCTAATAGATTCTTAAATGTAGCTCATACGAACAGAGAAAAAATTCAAAATGTACATTTTAATTGCTAACATTTTCTATGCCATCATTTACAAATTTGGATTCTTCTATAATTCTTCATTTTTCCTCTTTCCTTTCCCCTCCCATTCCAGTAATCCAAATAAACAGAGTATGGTAAATATTATTACGTATACCATTATTGAAGCTTGGTTTTAGGTTTGTTGTACACTTTGGAGCACCCATACTGAAACAGTTTATTGAAAAGTCAAGAGAAATTTTGTGATATTTTAAAGTGGTAACTTCTTCATTTTTATGCAATTTATACTGCTTTTGCCAATGCAGTAAATGGCATCTCCCTCTCAGAAAGAATATGTAATGATTATAATGCTTATGTTTGGAAATATTACTTTATAAATTAACAAAACTATACTTTCATAAGTGGTGATTTTTTTACAGTAATGTACTGGGATAAGGCCATCCAGCGATGTGCAAGGCGTCAAGTAAGAAACGAAACTAACAGAAAGCCCTCAACAGATCTACGTTCTGTTGGTAAGTAAAGGCAGTTGTAGCTGCCTCATTTTGTTGTTCGGGCCAAAATGACTCCTAAATAAGAGAAGGGGTTTTTATATTTTTTAATCTTTTTTATTTTCCCTTGTTTGTATCACTTTTCATTCCACTTCATTATGGGTTCGAATAATATATGATACATGTTTCTTGAGTTAGATAGAATTTATACACAATGGTCCCGCTGGACTATTTACTTGTGAAGCATCGATTCAGGAATTATGAAGGACTTGCAGACACTGTCTGCAGAATATTTTGACTCTGCCCACCTCTGATTGGTTGTAAAATTCTACAATGAATGCAAGAAAATAATTGGGTTCCAACAGGAAAACCCAAGATGGAATTTTGAAAAGTATATGCTGAGCGACAAGTCGTACAAAATACTGTAAAAGAAAAACTCGGTGTACTCGCATGTGAAAGTGGGAATGTGCAAGTTCAGAGGGAAAATAGAAGAAAAAAAGTCTTAGATACTATAAGCGACTTGGTTGGGTAAATCGAGAAGACAGCAAGAAAGCCATGGAATACATAGGAAATGACCAGCAAAATGAATAAACGAAGGAAGTGGAAGAATGTTGACAATGAAGAAGGAAAGAACTACGGAAGACTGAGGGAAGAATTGAAAACAGTCACGTACAAGGCCAACATAGAATTTCAAGGAATAGGATGTTATGACTTAATGTACATGGAGACAAAGGAACTGGATGTATATAAAATAAGTCAAAACACTGGTATTGCAGAATCTCAAGGGAATATAATAGTAAATCGGAGAAAATTACTGAATATTTGGGAGAGTTATATTGCAGATATCTATGATCCAACTAACTGAACAGAAAAATTAGAAATCGAATATGAAGGGGAAGTAGATGCAAACGAGAAAGGCCGTTATATTTTGCGCAGTTACATGGGAAAAGCTATCAAGAAGACGAGGAGTAAGAAGGCCAAAAGAAGCCTGGGAATGGGCTCAGATTGTCGAAAAAGGATTTTGTGAAAGATAATGGCACAACTGGTCCACAACAAATATGAACCTCGAGATGACCAAAGATTTCATTGAAGTTATAATTGACTTTAAGAAGAAGCCAAAAGCTATAAAATGCAGGGAACATCCCGCAATCAACTTCATCGCCCATAGAGCGAAGAGAGTAGTGAGAATTCATAGAAGAAAGTTTGAAAATAATCTTGATGATGTACTTTGAAAAGATCAGTTTGGATTTATAAGAGGGAAAGGAAATAAGGATGCAATTGTGATGCTGAGAATAATATCAGAACGAAATTTGGACAAGGGAGAATTATGTGCTTTTTTCATAGACGGGCAGACATTTGGGCATGAAAACTGGAACAAATTGATATCGATCCTAAAGGGAAATGGTACTAACTGGCGTGCAAGAACATTTATCAGCAAACTGTACATGGTTCAGTGTATTAAATTAAGACTCGACTAAGGGGAGAAAAGAAGACAGAGGACTGAAATAGGTGTTAGAAGAGGATGCTGTTTGCTACCAATTTTATTCAAATTATACAGCGATTATCTGACCAAGGAAGCTCTTGAAAATCTTGGAGACTTCAGAATGGAAGGAAAAGTAATATGTCCTGTTAAATATGCAGATGACCTCGTGCTACTGGCTAAGGAAAAACCGGTGCTACTGCGCATGATTGATAGACTAATAGAAATTGGAAAATGCTATGAGATGGAAATGAATGTGGAAAAAATTAAAATAATGAGAATATGAAGGTACCCATCCCCAATACAGGTCATAATTGATCAAAAAGAACCGGAGAACTATTTTGGTAGCATGATAAGAAATGATAAAAGATGTACACGTGAAATTAAATTCAGGATTGCCACTGCAGTAGCAGCAATCAAAAGAAGACAGCTCTTTTCACTAGCAAATTAGACTTATATTTGAGGAAGAAACTAGTAAAATTCTGCATTTGGAACATAACTTGGAGACTTCTGAAAGCAGAACAGAAGTACCTGGAAATTTTTTACATGTGGTGCTAGAAAGGGATGGAGAATATAAGCTGGACCGATCGTGTGAGAGATGAAGAAGTATTACGATGAGTTAAGCGTGAAAGGAATATCCTACAAACAATAAAGAGTAGGAATGCTAAATTTATTCTTCACATCTTGCGTCGGTACTGCCATCTAAACATGTTATTGAAGGTAAGATAGAAGGAAGTAGTGACAGGAAGACGAGGAAGAAGGCGTAAGCAGATAATGGATGGCCTTGGACATTGAAAGGGAGCAATCGCTTAGAAAGAAGAGGTTATGGACCTGTCGTAAGACAGAATACAGTATTATGAATGAGTTCCATTACATTAAAAGTTACAAGGTTCATTAATTTTGATTTACATTAAATGCCACTTCGCCGTAGGTTCTAAATACGTATTGCAGCATATTTCACTGCTAAGAAAACTACGTTATCCATTATGTGTGGTTTATCATTCGAAACACTCTTCTCTCTATTGCAATACCTTAAGAGATCATTCGACTTAAAGTGAGTGGTTTTCAGCAGACAGGTAACATGCATGAAAGAAAGATGCCTTCTAAATGACATTACGAATGGGATATTAGTACATTTCTCTTCATGAATAATGTCACATACCAACAGCGAGAATTTATTTATGTTGTATTAAAGAACATTGTGGTGATTGGTGTAGGTCTTACTCCCAGTCATTTATGTAGAATTTGTGTTCAAGTTCTTGAAACGGAAACGTTCATAAACAAGTGATGTGTTCAAACTATCTTTCAACTATTATCCAAGAGCCTGTATAACATCAAGAGACAAGCAATAACTTATTCACTTCCAAAGTAATAAAGTTAAAAGTAATTTGTAAATGCTCTTGTTGTAACTAAAATATTTTATTCTTGGCGTCTTCAAATTTTGGCATCTTGAAGTGAGGCAGACTTTGTGACATGCCCGCTATCAAGACGTATGGTGGAATACAGACATGGCAACATTAAATTTTAGACCATTTCGCCAAACAACTGCGAAAATCGACTATTAGATTCGTTATATCCGCCCGTCTGTAAGAACAACGGACCATCCGCAAGGAAGAGTTCGGCACCCAACAAAGGGTTTTTGATTATATTTTATACAAGGAATTCTTACCAAGATTTGTTGACCAATTAAGATTTGTTAAAATCGAACAAACCAGCAGGCATTTTACATGTAGATGTAGGTAAATATATTTAGGACAATCATCATCATCATCATCATAAACATCCAGGGTTGGGCCATTTGGCCCGTTCCCTCTCCAGAGTTACAGTTGTTCTCTCTATCGTTTCTTTGGTCTCCCAATACTTCTCTAAATTCTTCGTGGGTTTATATAAGTTTCCGATTAACGTTCTAGACAAAATATGTAACTTAGTAAAGATAAGACCAACGGCAACACATGTAAAAAAACAGTATTTTTTAAACTTAAAATATATCATGTAAAACATAGCAATATAATAAGAAAACAATAATTTAACATTTACTTTAACAGCTTTTGCACTACAAGCATTTAATGTAATGTCGGCCTATCAGAGCTTTTAATTTAACGCCTTTATCACTTATGTTAAGTATGTTAAGCATAGCAGAAAATTTGTTATTATGCTGCATTGTTCTGTATTAAATGGCAGGAAAGTAATAGGCATTGCTGTTGAATAAACACGACCGAGGTTCTCTTGGCCTAGCCAAATTCTGACACGCTTACATTTTAAAGTCAGAAAGTGCATGAGACTCAGATTTGTCATCGAATGTAACGGAATGATTTGGTGATATATGTCTGTTTATCTGGTTGGGTTGTCGCCAGAGGCTGGTGAGGTTCAAGTGCCACTACAACAGCAAACTAGTGAAGACATGACAACACAGCAGCAACAGCAGAATGGCAGTGTCAAAGGCGCTTCAGCATTGATGGAACCGCAGATGGTTCTGCCAGTACAACAGGATAATGAGTGTGAGTGCAGAATTACCTCCTTAAATATCTTCAAGTCGTGTACCAGAAAGAGGTCTTCGTTCTTCTGGCATGTTGCGAGGTGTAGGCTGGTAGTGTGTTACTGACGTTTCAGGACTGCTTGCCAATGGATATTTGGCAAATAAGTTTCCTGTCACGTCGGCAACAATCAACCTACCCTAAGCAGAAACACAAAACAGCGAAGACTTCGATTGTACCGCAGCGCAAGCCTGAAACAATGCATTTTGCCAAGATATTTGGAACACATGCGCATTCGTATGGATTCCACAGTTGTTATATAATAGTGTGAACAAAAACAACATTTTGTTGAGCTCTGCTCTGCGATATTTCCTCTTCTGCTGCTTCTTTCTTAAACGATTAATGTCTTGATATTTTCATAATAATTTATCTGGTCAGGTTTTAATTTTAATACTCTGTATCTTTATGAAAGCCATCCCGTTGTGTTTGTTAGTAAATAAACTACACTTATTCGGTCTAACACAACACAGGTACTTAAATTCAATTTATGTTTATATGTGTGCTACATGTTTCAGCTTGTACTGAGACCATCCTCAGACACGTCAATATAAACACCTTACAAAGGGAGAAACCACAACGTTTAAGTGGTCTTTTTTTACATTCACTATTTTTATCATGTTAAAACATAACACAAATTATAATATGAAAATACACAAGTATAACCAATAATTTTAAAATTGTATGTATAAAGACGTCTATTAGATTTTGGTCCTTGTGTGTTATAGTAAGAGGTTCTATCAAAATTCATCTACGATTTGGTGTCATTTTAATTGGTGGGGCATGATCTCATGTAACGTATTCTTGTAATAAATTCTTCTTTTAATTCTATTTGCAAATTGTGGAACGAGATGTAATTTAAGGAGGTAGTGAAGTGATGTTTTCCCGCGGAGGTAAACATTGTTCCAGCACCACGATAGACCTAGAATGTTACAAATATGCTTAATCGTACGACGCCTGTACGACGTTCTGTTACAGCAACACTCACCACACTAATGTACAATAAATTAACTCAGCGATACCTAGCGGCATGTAGCCGCATTATATCAGTTGGCGTTCCACGCGACTAGCAAGGGAACTTTTCAATCACACGCCGCATAAAAGCCAGTAATTGTTCCACCAACGCAGCTCCCATATCAAATCAATTTAACCAGCCAGATTAATACACAGTAGATAAGCTTGTTGAAAACCATCCATCATAGCAGAGCTAATCACAAAACCACTTATCAGAGGTAGTCATGACGCAAAATATACCCGCCACGGGTTCAGTGAACTTTCTGTATCATAAAGACTTCAGTTTCATCAATACTCGACACAAGAAGCATCATAGCTTCACGCAGAAGTTGTCCTTCACGCCAGTGATATCCATGTGACTTATTTACCTCAACATTTATAACAAAAACAGAAACATCACTGTAGGTTATGTCAATAGTCTCACGACTTCTCCACAGAGTGCGCCAGCTGCTCTGATAATTGTTCCACCTTACTCCGCTTTTATATTTTTATGCTTGGAACAGTTTTGTCCACAGATTCCTACAACTTGTCTCTATATTTGCCAAAGTATTACACTTATGGAAGTACAACACCTTGCTACGAGTTGCATAATGTATAATCTAAAATTATGGCTAACAGGCCGTAAAAAATGTGGGTGTATGCGCATTCTTATTGGGTTCTAGGCTCTACAAATTAGCCCATATTGTTCAGGGCCAAGCGTGTCCAGTCCTCAAATCCATTAAATTAAGAGTTATCAAAATCTGCGACACTGCCTTCTAAAGTGATTAAAGAAATTCTGCCAAACTCCCCACCCTCCCCCCAAAGAACAAAACTAATGGTTTCTTTGGGGTTAGGTTCGGGCAACAAGCAAATAAGGGAGTATTGCCTATTTTTAATAATTATACATTAATATATGCAAAACAAAATAAGGACTCAAACTTATTTTACAGAAAATTCATTCATAGTTAACAAAAGAACATTCACATTAAAAACATTTTTTAATGGGCAGAGTGAGGTTCTAACTCCTGAAATCTTGTTTCCATTTTTTGAGATGAAGCACTCTCATTTTGTTTTTCAAATTTACATTTGGTCGAGATCTGTTCTTTATAACAGCAAATTCAGAAAACCATGCCCACCCAAATAGCATGTTGTAAATGTAATCTCAGGCTCATAGTTTTCTCGCTAAATTTTTTCACACTGATTCAACATTTAGGGAGAGGCTTCGCTTTAAAATTTTATTCTAAATGGGGTGTCAAAAGCAGCACCGATGAATTCCTCCGCCTCTTTACCAGTAATTTTACAAGCTATCAGTTTCGCATCGAACAGATTTCTTATCCAGTCAAATGTTTATACTTCAGCAATTGAGAACTATTTCACAAAGTGAAATTTTAGGAAAGGAATGTGACTTAGTTTAAAAATTTTCACAACTTCCACCATTTCTTATGCTGTTGATCTCAATAAATTTTCTTACGGTAAGAAATGCGTTTACATTTGCGTTTTCCATTTTATCGACAAGATATCTTGTTCCTAACAAATTAACAAAATTATTCGTTGAGGTGAAGAATATTGTTATTACCACCTTGCAATAAGCTATTAAGAGTGTTCAGCTTATAAAACACGTTACTTAAACATGCTAACTGCACAAGCAATCATTGTCTATAAACACACGTACATTAATGAGTTTCCTCAGTTATATATACAGGTAAATTTCATTTCTCAGTTCAAAAACAAATGTCCGTACGTGCTCCAAAACACTACACTCACAGTAAGGAAACTGTGTTCAGCATCAGTCCTTTCAGAAGATCTTGCACTGCTGTCACGTAGTTCAGTACCTTAGCAGTCGTTGTAGAACATACACCAATGTTGGGCTTAAGTATTTCAGAGCAATGTTTATTCATCACGAGGCATGTCCAAACAGCACAATATTTTCGGCGCATTAAAAGTTCAAGTCTCTGTGACAGCCTGACATGTAGTTTGATGCTTCATTGCATAACCCCACATAGCTGTACCACGGCCTAATTAACATTCTTGACATCGAGAAAGTCCTCTGGTTTATTCGCTCCAGTAAATTTCTTGACAGAAGAGTTTCTCATTTAACAGTTTGTAACTAGACCCCAAACGTAGAAACCTAGTTGTAACCAAACCAATTGCGGCTAGAAAAACAATTCTTTATAGCGTAGGGGGGAGGAGGGGGGGTGGTTGGTTCTGCATGCAACTTTGCAGAAATAAAAAAAATCAAAACATGGTTTTGAATGACGGTCATATACAGGAGTTAACTAAACTCATACCTTTTTCTTTTTGTCCCATCTCTTCCTCGAATGAGAAAAATATCGAGGTTTGTTAGCCATTTCAGTGCACAGCGTTTTCTGACAAAACACACTATAGCATCTCTTCTCTAGCAATAAAAATTCGTGTCAAACCGAGACATGCAACTTTCACCAAACTTTCTCGCCCTAGGCTTAATTTTATCGGCAGTTCAGGCAGATTCGTGAGCTTTAGCTTTTCTCTTATCATCCAACATAAACTTTTCTGTGTTCAAAGGTCAGAAATTTAAAGTCCCGAAATTTACTAACACGTACTGTACAAAGTTCACTTCCACAGAAAATCCGAAGACTAGGGACATTACACGGTTATTATCTTATTTGGCTACTACCAGTGACTACTTGTCGCCTATATTCAACTGCGGGAGTAAGCGGTCAGCTACTTGGGCTACGCTAATACGATAAAACGTGAGGACGAGAGTTATCAGATAACACAATGTCCCTGAACTAAACTAAACTAAACTCCGTGGCCTTAGTCCGCACGCGAACTATACCGACAGAGCGGCCGCCGCCGGTCGGCGAAGTTAGTGCCAACTTTTGGCAAGATAGAGGGGTGTCACGTGGTCAGCGCAACGGGTCCCCACAGCCGTTAATCTCTGTTTTCTAGACCTGGAGCCGCTACTTTTTTTCATTCAAGTAGCTCCTCAATTGACCTCACGAGGCTGA
>Ga0123354_10021493_pt1 | contig 10169 bp, 6 predicted proteins | sample TergutLab28metaG_2_FD_97872 | JGI IMG/M metagenome (GOLD analysis project Ga0123354, IMG submission 97872) | Labiotermes labralis P4 segment gut microbial communities from Petit-Saut dam, French Guiana - Lab288 P4 | ecosystem: Host-associated > Arthropoda: Insects > Digestive system > Gut ...
GAAATTTATGTTACCGGATGGTAAATTTCATCTGTTTTTTGAAAAAAAGTGAGTTTTCTGCCTCAAGCAAAAATACATCATTCTGAATAAAATTAAAAACAACCTCTTAGTCATGCCCTTCATGCTTCTATATTCTTAATTTTTAATTACTTTAATCGTATGCGTGATTCTTTCTTTTTCAAAGCGGAAGAAGTAGACGTTTGCCGGAAGGCGTTTCAAACGAACGATTTCGTCAGAATTTACTATCCGCTGGATATGTTCCGTCGCGCCTTTCGAGTCTATCACCCGTAGTGCGCTGCCATTTGCGCCTTCAATGTAAAGTTCGTCAATAAATGGATTTGGATACACTTTCAGATTTTGGACAAAGGGTATTTCAATGCTGGATACCGGTTCATTGGTTACCGTCACCATAAACGTTGTCGTTGCGCCGTCGTAGTTATCGTTGCCCGTCGTTGTAGCCGTGATCGTTGCTACGCCCATCGAATTGAACGACAAAACTGAGCCTTCAATTTTCGCTTCCGTAGTTCCCGCATCTGTGACAAGGTATGTAATTGCGCCGCCGTTAGCGCCTGCAGAACTTGTGGCGTGTCCGCTCAAATCAACGTTGTTATCGGCTGTAGTATAGAAAAGGTTTGCTGCGGTCAGTGTTTGAATACCTATTACCTTTATTGTCGCTACGTTAGAGCGAACTGAACTTGCACCACCCGTAGCACGTACTTCGCAGAAATAATAGTAAGGGCTTCCCGATGCCGTGAGTGTTGGCGGTATTGCGAAAGTCGCGTTTGTTGCATCCGAAATCTCTGTACCTTCTGTATTATCGTTTGTCGTGGCGCTGTACCATTGGTAACTGAGCGTTGCGTCTTGCGTTACGTTTGCTGCCACCGACAAATTGTCGGTAATGTCGCCTTCCGTAACATTGGTAGTTACTGCGGGTTGAGAGGTAATGGTGATAACCGGAATGGGAGCGGAAACATTCACAGTCGCTATGTTAGAACGAACTGAACTTGCACCACCCATAGCACGTACTTCGCAGAAATAATAGTAAGGGCTTCCCGATGCCGTGAGCGTTGGCGGTATTGAGAAAGTCGCGTTTGTTGTGTTCGAAATCTCGGTACCTTCTGTATTATTTTTTGTCGTGGCGCTGTACCATTGGTAACTAAGTTTTGCTCCTTGTGTTACGTTTGCTGCCACCGATAAATTGCCGGTAATGCCGCCTGCCGTAACATTGGTAGTTACTGCGGGTTGTGTGGTAATAGTGATGACCGGAGTGGTAACAATGGTTTGTTTTCCTATCTCAATGGTACCAATAACAAAAAATCCATCCTCTGTCCTGATCGCATTATCCAAGTTATAGGTCGGCTTTGGGTCGCTTTCATTTCGGAAAAGTCCTATCGCTAATTTGTAAATTCCCAACGGCGCATTCTCAAAAATGACTTTCTCATTGAAATCTACAGTCTCGCATACTTTGATGATTTTAACGTTCCAGTTTGTAGTAAAAGAAGATACAACAGCGTCGTTACAGTCTAAAAGCGAAAGTTTTATAACACAGTCTGTCAGCATAACTTCAGTCCCTGAGTTTTCGATAGAAAGTGTCATTTCTTGTATATCACTGAAATTATCATCAAACCTTACGTTTGTCACCGAGAATACCCAGCCTTGACCGGGGTTTAAATCAATCTTTCCACTTTTATCAACATAGTATCTGCAAGACTCTTCAATATTTAAGGTTTGCGCCGGAACTTTCCCAGTCGAAAATAACAGAATATTTGCAAAAACGATATACTTTAATAAATGGAAAATAAATCTTTTCATCTGTCAAAAATTCTTATTGTATTCACTTAACTATCAAAGACACGTAATATTTACGCCATATTAAAATTAGCTTAACACTACTATATAGAAAATATTGAACAATAAAAATCAATCAACTTTAGGCTCTCATAATCCCAGGAAAGTTCATTCAAAACTCTCTTATAGCCATATTCTCCCATTTCTTGTCGAACAGATTCATTGTCCAACAAATACATCATTTTTTCAGCAAAATCTTCCGTATTTGTATTTTCGGCATACAACGAAGCTTTTTGTGCAGAAAAACGACCCTCTTTCAAATCATACTGAACAACAGGCTTTTTTAATGCCATATATTCCATAATCTTGTTCATGGTCGACAGGTTATTCATTTCTGTAGGCTTATCAGGGTTTGCACACACATCCGCCGTATTAAGAATGTCGATAGCCAATTGGTCTGATACTCGCCCGTAGAAATCAACATAATCGGAAAGTCCCATATCAGTTGATGTTTTTTTCAATATTTCCAAATTCGAACCGCCGCCAACTATGGCTACCTGCACATCATTACGTCTTTCCGTAATATACTTTGTACTCTTGAGCAATAAATCAATACCCTCCTGTTCACCGATAACGCCAAGATAACCGATCAGATATTTTTTCCCTTTTTTATATTTTGACTGTGGCGGCTGCAATTTCAGCCGGTCTATTTTTGGTCCGCTACGTACAATTTGTACTTTATCTGGATGCATTTTCCCGCGTGAAATGGCAATTTCCTTGTACGATTCGTTAGTGGCAATGCTTGCCACGGCATTTTTGAACGTTTGTTTCTCAAGAAAGAGCATTAGCTTATATAAGAAACCTTTCCTGCCAAATTTAGCAATATATAATTCGGGGTTAATGTCATGGTGGTCGAAAACGAATTTTACCCCTTTTCGTTTAAACCATTTTGCCGTAAGAAAAATTAAATCGGGCGGATTGCATCCATGAATCACCTGAAACGGTTTCTTTTTATATATTTTACGCGCAAGTTTGATTTCCCAATATATTGCAGCGCTATACTCCAAAAGATAGCCCTGCGCGCCACGCGCTTCGAGTGGTAACGAATGACGATAAATCTCTATCCCGTCAATCACTTCGTAAGGCGATAAATATTCTTTCGTTTGCGGACAAATAATCGATATTTCAGCGCCGCGCTCTTTTAAAGTGGTTGCTTCCTGCCAAACCCGTCTGTCGAAAGGTACAGGCAAATTTTCGACAATTATTAAAATATGTTTTCCTGAAAATTCCATTTTCTTATTATTTTACAAGACAGTATCTTCACCCGAAATATACGTTTCTCCATCAAAACTCCTGCCCCAGTTAATTCCTGTGTAGTTTTTCAAATGCAAAAATTCGTCGCCCAAACGAACAAAATCAATGATGATTTTATCCTTAACCGATTTCAGTATTTCGACAAATTCCTTTTCTTTCGTATTGACTATCAAAACATCGGAATTTTCAATGACTTCATTTAGATCAGATTTTAACAGTTTCGATAAATGCGGAATGCGAGCGTTAATATAATCCTTGTTCGTACCGGTCAGCATGGTTGTATTTACATTTTTGTCGTAAATAATAATATCTGCGCCTTTGCCCAACAACGATTCTATAACTCTTACTGCAGGGCTGTTGCGCAAGTCGTCCGTTCCTTCTTTAAAACTTAATCCAAGAAAACCCAATTTTTTGTTCCAGTATTTATGAATCATTTTTGAGGCGCGGGCAATTTGGTTGTTATTGGTTTTGTCAATGCTATCAATCACAGGTACATCTACATACAAGTCATGGGCGAGCGTTTGAAAACCTTTCAAATCTTTTGGCAGGCACGAGCCTCCGTAAGCAAAACCCGGTTTAAAGTAATACGGCGATATATTTAGTTGCTTGTCTTTACAAAAAATATTCATTACCTTGTGAGAATCAATTCCTAACTCACTGCATATATTGCCTATTTCGTTTGCAAACGAAATTTTTAGCGCATGATAGGTATTATTCACATATTTCATAATTTCGGCAATTTTCAGGTCTGTAATAATAATTTCAGCAGGTAATTGCTCATAGAGTTTTGCTACTTTCTTAGCCGCTTCCTCATTATCTGAACCTACTAAAGTTAACGGAGGATTGTAGTAATCAAATACAGCCGTTCCTTCGCGCAAAAATTCAGGATTATCAACAACCGCAAAACCTTCATTGCGTTTTTTGCCCGAAAATTTTTGCATAATATCAGCAATTTTATCGCAAGTTCCGGGCATTATCGTAGAACGTACAGCTACAATATGAAATTCGTCTTTTTGCTTCAACGCCATACCGATATCCTCTGCAACATTGAAAATATATTTCAAATTCAAATGCCCTTTTTCGGTACTCGGCGTACCAACGGCAATAATGCTGATTTCCGATTGTAAAACCGCCTCACATACTTCTATGGTTGCAGAGATTTTACCTGCCGCATATTGTTCTGAAATTATTCTGTCAATTTCCGCCTCAATAATGGTTGGCTTTCCTCTATTAATCAAATCAACTTTATTCTGATTAACATCTACGCCTGTTACCTTGTGTCCGTTCTGAGCCAAACAGCCTAAACTTACACAGCCTACATAGCCTAATCCAAAAATACTGATGTTCATTTTTTCAGGTTAATATTTATTGATAATTATATTTGAAATCAACGTAATAGTTTTGTTTGTCATTGTTTCGGAAACAATAACATTTGCAGGACACTTTTGTAAAAAAGAACTTGAATACCAACCAAGTATTGGACTTTCATTTCCACAAACCAATGAGTCTGAAAGTTTTTCATCCAATTCCAATGTAACGTTTATTCCCGATTGATGATTTAGCGTATAGATTCGTTCCGTTTGAGATAATATTGACACTTCGGGATGCAAGTGAAACGGCAAAGTTATTTTACGCTTTTTATGATCGGATATTTTTATTTCGTCCACAAGGGTAAAACAATTTTTTCGTTTGTCAAAAATTATTTCCCGAATATGAGAAATGCCTTTGTAGCCATTATGAACTGCTTTTACCGACTCTAATTCGCTATTCCTGTTTACATTGAGAACCTTGCATTTGTAATGATTTAACCACATGGTATCGCCAATGTGGTCTGCCTGATTTTTACTGTCGATACATATCGTATTGTGAGCCAACGTGCTGACAAAATATTCACGCCATTCTTTTGAAACGTGATAGGAATATGTTCCTGAATCTATGAAAACGGGTATTCCATTTACACTCAAAATAAACGACAAAGCATCAGCGTGTCCGTGAGCGGCAATAGACAAATAACCCAACGGCGCTGCGTCAAAATGGAGATAAATTTCTTTTCCTGTTTCCTGTTTCCTGAAAATGAAATGTCCTTCCTGCTCGTAAAATGAACTGTTTTGAACGATGTTATTATTTGGAACTGAAACAAAAGTATCTTCCCCTGCATTGCCAAACAAAATGCTGTTTTTCAGATCAAAACCCTTCGATTTTGACTTAAAACGCTCATCATTAAAAATGATTGCCGCCGAAGCAAGCAACGATTTAAAATTGTTGAAATGCGTTTCCTGCGAAAACAAAACTACCTTTCCATCATCTTCATCGCCATATTGCGGAAAATGGGTTTTACAATCGGAAAAATCAAAAATATATTCGAAAATCTTGAAAAGAGTTTTTTTGTAATTCTCTGAAAAAGGGTTATTTGTATTTTCTGCAACAATATATGCTATAAAAAAGAAATCGGTAATAAACTGAATATATTCCGCCGCCTCTTCGCGATTTACGCCGTTTGAATGTTGTTTTACAATTTCTTTTTCCAATCCTCTTTTAGCATATTTCATCCATTTATCAGACTCTTGAAAGTTCCATTTAGACGCTGCTATAAATAAACCTGCATATTCGGAAATTAAATGATTGTTGGCTGACGAAAACAAAGACGGATTATGGTAAGAATAAATAAAATGCCGGTAAATACAAGGCATCCAACTGTTATTTACAAAAGACTTAAACCACGAAAATTCAATCTTTTCAACATTCAATATCTCCCAAGTTAAAAACCAATTAATCAATCGAATATTGACTTCGATATTGCTGTACCAATTGATTCCCAATAAATAGGGATTATTTTGTAACCACGATTCATTTATTTCAACAAATTGCCGCAAATACTTTTCATCTTTTGTCGCTGCGTAATTGACGGCAATTTGCGGAAGAAACAGCAAACGGTTGATTTCCCAAACATTTTTTGCAGAAAGATTTTTATCGCTGCGAATACTCATTGATTTGGAAAATTTCAATGGAAAACTTTTGCCCGAAAAAAGGTCTTTGTGCCAATCAATACCATTCGCAGAATAATCAAACGTTTTACCAAAAACATTTATTGTTGGCTTAAAAAGAGGCATTTGTTCCTTTTCAATTTTCACGACAGGTAAACACGTTTTCGTTTCATAATTAGGAACGAAAACGCTTTTTCCTATCTGCCTCTTTTCCAAATGTTTCTGAGCCTGCTGAAAAAACCTGTAAGGCAGTTCTGAAAATGATATTGTACGTAATCTATTGAAATACCAAAATAAATCCATTATTGCTATCAAATGAGAGAAACGATTTGTCTAAATTTATTCCTCGCTGTGTATATTATTTGGGAGTTGTCAACAATATCAATATTACATTCCATATTGTCAAGTCCAATACGTTCATCTATGTTTTTCAACAGTTTGTTTTTTTCTATGTCGGAAAAAACTCCATCAGGTACAATATTAATTTGTATCACTCCTTTTTCCTTTTGAACAAATTGAGCCAGTTTAATTTTGTGAACTCCTTCTAAAAGGTGATAGACGATACCGTGCTTTGAGCCATCCTTAGCGATAATATTATCTTCGATTCTTCCATCGATAGACTTTACAATACACAATTCGGAGTCGGCAAATGAAGGTTTGGGATTCAATGAAATAATATCGGGCACTTCGTATCGAATCAAAGGAAATGATGAGTTTATTAATGAAGTAGTGATGATGCAATCATCCCGAAATTCATTTATGGAATACCCCGGCGGACTAAAATATCCTCTATGGTCGAGACATTCATCTAAAGATATTGTTCTTTCTGTATTTCCATAATGATCAAAAAGTTCTGTATTCAAAGTTTCTTCAATCATTTTTCTTTCAAAGTCAAACAAAGTTTCTGATGATGTAAAGCATTTTGGTATCGAAAGTTTCCATCCATTTTCTTTAAATAAACAACAAATATTATACAAAACGCTCGGAAATCCTTCTATTGCGACAGGCGCAAAAGATACAAGTTTATCATAATATTTTTTGATTGTATCCGAATTTATTTGGTAGCAAGATAAATATAATATATTTGAAATGTCAACTTTCAACTTGAATAAATCACGTTTTACATCGCCTCTAAGTGAAACCAATTTATCGCCATAAGTAAATCCGCGTCTTTTTCTAAATACATAGAAATATGCCTGCTCCCGTAACACTGAGAAATAATCGTTATATACTGTCAACGGAACGCCGGTACTTCCGCTCGTATGCGATTTTGACATAAATAACTTGGGAACCGTCAATAATTGCGTTGGATTCTGATTTACCATTTTTCTATCTATAACGGGCAATTTAGAAATATCGCTAATGGACTTGATATCATTAATGGATATTCCATGTTCTGCATATAATTTTTTGTAAAATGGTGATTTACTGATGGCTTTACTAAATATTTTAAGAAATTGAGCTTCACATTCTTCATGAAGTTCTTTTTCTGATAAACAATAAAGTCTTTCTATTTCTTTTACAAAAGGTTTTATTAATGTATTAGAACGAAAAGAATATTTTACTGTTTCTTTGATATATTTATTTATTTTCATTTTGTTTTATAGTTTAAAATTTCTTTATATAAATTTTCGAGTTGCAAAAGCACACTGTTGGGCAAATATTTTTCAGATAACTTTGCAGAATTATTGCCGAACTTTTCTATATCTTGTGGATTCTCAATAAAGTGTTTTATAGATTTTTCTATTTGTTCCAAGTTGCCCGGATTTATTAAAAAACCATTCTCGTTGTTTTTGACTACTTCAGGTATCCCGCCGACATCTGTTGAGATAATAGGCTTTCCGTATGACATCGCTTCTAAAATTGAAATTGGAAGTCCCTCATTGTAAGAAGGCAAAATATAAACATCTGAACTGTGCAGATATTGTATTTTTATTTCATTCTGAACCCACCCTACAAATTTCACTATATTACCAATCTGATATTTCTCAATAAGATTTTGTAATTTAGTAATCTCGCCATTCCCTCCAATGATCAACTCTATTTTATTATCAAACGTATCACTGTTATCTTTGATTACTTCAATAATATCAAATATTCCTTTTCTGTTTCCAATAAGTCCTAAAAATAAAAATCTGATTTTTTCTGTATCGTTATTCTTATCCTTGATATACGGATAATCAATTATATTTGGTAACATTTCGATTTTTTTAGTATTGAAATTCACTTCAAAGAATAGTTTCCAATATTCAGAAAGACAAATAAGAGTATCAACATTATTTATAAATATCCGAAATAAATTTTTTATCATTGTTTTTGATTTGGCAAAAAACAAATTATATTCAGAGCCGTGAATATGGTAAATAACTTTTTTTCTAAATAGATATTTTGAAATCGTAAAACAGATAATTTTTCGATAAAAACTACCATTTTGAGATCCGTGTATATGTACAATCTTAATATTCCTGTTTCGTAACAGAGTATATGATATTTTTAATAAACCAACAAAGAATATATATGTTTTATATAGCGCAGAACCCGGTTTATAAGTGGATATAAAGTAAAAATTTCCAAAATATTTACTGTAAATATCAATAACAGCTCCTATTCCACCTCGATGATTACGATAATCGGGACCTATTGTAAGGATTTTTTCGGATGTTTGTTTGCTTATGTACATATTTGTTTACTTTTTAGTAATCACATAATTGCCTGCAGTTGCTTGAAAATAGATAAGGTTATTATCGTTTCTGACAATACATGATGATTGTGGTCCCATAATTTCCCAATTTCCTTTTTCAAGGTCGGTAATCAAAACCCTGAATGTTTCAGTTCCCGTGATATTCAAATAGACAGGGTGTTTTTCAGGATTACCGTTTTTTGAAAACAAGACTATTCGGTCGCCGATTTGCACGCCCGTAAGTTTATCGGTTTCAACTTCTTTCATCGGCAATAATTTTGAATTACTGGCATCGGTTACTTGCATCACATTCAGAAACACATCTGTTTCCGACGGTGTCTTAGGTGACAATTCAATACGCCATGCAGCGCCATCTGCCGAATGATTATTATTTGAATATCGTTGCGGATAATTAATACCATTGACAGTATATTCGTTTCCAGGTCCGCCCACTTTTGTTAAATTTATATTTTGCGGCAAAAAAACTGTATTCACCAATTTACCGTTATATCCTCTTTCATTACGTACCACGGTACATACATTCTCGTTGAATACAGGTTCTTGAACGCAATGCAACAGCCATGTCTTTTTGAAATCCTTATTTGACGAAACAATATAATCGTAAACTATTAAAGCAGCAGGAACTTGCAAGTTGTCAAAATTGAAAAATACGAATGACCTTTGATGATTTTTCACTTTATCAGAATATGCCTTCGTAATGTCTCCTTTCAGGTATGAATATTCCGGTGTCATGGAGTTGTACCCAAAATCGAATGCCAGCGTTTCTCCTTTTTTATATTCCTCTCTCATTAAGACTCCTAAATTTGCAGGTTCGCTTCCACCTGCAGGATAACGTTGTCCGCCATCGTTAACGATAGAACTTCCGAAGGTAAATATTTCGGCAGGATTGTACACCAACATGCAATTATGTGCAATAGTACGCTGATAATAATTGACAAAATGGCTGCTGCCGTAACCGCCCTCGATTCCTTCATAAATACCCGAATCTATGGCAAGAGGACCTTTATAATAAATTTGAAAACTACCTGCATCCAAATGTTGGTGATTGCCAAAATGACGCTCTACAATTTTCATTTCAGCCACCACTGTATTAGAGGATAACGAAACACTGGCGTTCCATCCGGTACGTGCAACCATGCCTCCAAAAGGCGATGGAAAATAATTAGTGAGAGATAAACTTGTTAACGACTGATTGACGGCTACGCTTGGGTCAATTAGCAATAAATTCAAAATACTTCCATCGCCAAGACGATTTTGCCTAACCGCTTCGCCCATCAATATGGGGTCGTTAAAATAACTTGCTGTATAAGCGATAGGAGAATAAAGCCAATAATTCCCAAATGAAAATTGTTTTTCTATAAAATCATCACCATCACGGAACA
>Ga0123354_10021496_pt1 | contig 10168 bp, 5 predicted proteins | sample TergutLab28metaG_2_FD_97872 | JGI IMG/M metagenome (GOLD analysis project Ga0123354, IMG submission 97872) | Labiotermes labralis P4 segment gut microbial communities from Petit-Saut dam, French Guiana - Lab288 P4 | ecosystem: Host-associated > Arthropoda: Insects > Digestive system > Gut ...
AACCACACTCTCCCTGTATCTGTTTCCCAAACTCCCCAGTCTATCAACCACACTCTCCTTGTATCTGTTTCCCAAACTCCCCAGTCTATCAACCACACTCTCCCTGTATCTGTTTCCCAAACTTCCCAGTCTATCAACCACACTCTCCTTGTATCTGTTTCCCAAACTCCCCAGTCTATCAACCACACTCTCCTTGTAGCTGTTTCCCAAACTCCCCAGTTTATCAACCACACTCTCCCTGTATCTGTTTCCCAAACTCCCACTTCTTGCCATTTTTCATAAATACTGAAATGTGTAAACCTGGGCAAATGTGTCAACATGAGTCTTACTCATACAAACATTTACTAACTTCATTTGTTTCAACCCAAAGTTATGTATATTAATATTAAATGTGGGACTAGTTGACTATAATAATAACTGTGATTGATCATGTTTGTGTGTATGGATGTAGATGTAGAGACAGCTTATGCTACCATGTTATTATGTAGTTTTATTGAGTCTTCCAGCCATTTGTGTTTGTATCATAGAATATTGCATGCAGGAGACCGCTGTATATGGGAAAGGTGCAATAAAAGACTGTATTGGGACTGTATTGTTTTGGTATGCATGCTACATGCTGCTCTTTGAACAGTGGATAGTCACTCTCCTGATGAATGAATTCCCTTTTGTTTTGAAACATTAAATTGGATCCTAACCCAAGCCAGTCTGATCCATTCCCTATTTTCGCACCTTACTACTCCAACATCGCTTCTAATAGTATGCATCTATCTGCACTTATTTCTCCAACCCAAATTTTAGATGTTTCTTGTATCCTCCATGTGTGCTACATACAGACCTAGCACATTGATCTTGAATTAATCTTACTAATAATACTGTAGAATGCAAGTAACACAAAGTATGTTACAATTTTCTATATACTATTACTTCATCTCAGACATAAATATATTATTCCCAAAAACTTTGTACTCAAACAATGTCAAAATGTGAGGCCAAGTTTCACATCTGCAAAGCCATGGATGAAACTGTATTTCTACATATTAATATTTGAGGTTTGGGAGCTATACATTTGAAGTTATCTCAACTGACAACACCATTAAGCCCTGTAAGGTACTGGAAGCAAACTTACAGACGTTCTTAAAGCCTGTTGGAGGTGAATACTTCATCTGCCTTTATTGTACTCTTACCAACAGTAAGTCACATCATGTTAGGACTCAATTACTTCCACTCTCTGAATACAGCAAATGTTGAGAAATACTGCTAGAGGCTGCTGTCATTTCAGCCTTTGTGTACATTCACAGTTGTTATAAATGGCTTCAATTTGGACAAATGGATATGGAAATATAAATTTCATCTTCAAATATTCTGCATGGAAGAACTTAATGATGTTGCTACAGTAATTTGAACAGATCTGGAACATTAAATCGACCACAGATAGAAACTTTGGAACATAAATTAGAAAATAAAGTTACTGCAGTAACATACTCCTGTAAAATTAAGTATTACATCACAATGGAGACAGCACAGCACAGGCAGCCCACTCAGCCTCCTATTTAATGGGCACCAGTTGCTTTTCCTTGGAGATGGAGCAGCTACAACAAGAAACTGACCGCTCACCTCAATCTAGTGCCAAGGCTATACCTGTATTCCCCCAATATGCCTTCATGGTATGCTCAGACAACTTTAGCTTTATATGACATCACAATAAAAACTGTCATCATCCATCTGTTAATTTGGGGACTTCTGATTCCTTATGCATAGAGTAAATATTTTTGTTACATGGGTAAGGAGGGATGTCATGAAATTTTGTTGGCAATAAAAAAAATTTGCAACCATGGCTGGGGAAATATAAGCTTCTATTTCTTTATTTAAAAAGAAAGGAGAACTTTCCAGAAGTTATAAAAAATGTACCTCACTTTACTGAAATACAGAGTGTTCTGTACCCCTAAATACTCCCACAAAAGATAGGCAATGTACACATAGCATAACATAGTGGCGATTTTGCATAACCATTGTCGAGGTGGATATGCAACAACACATATTGTGTTTATTTCCACATCATCTTATAAACAACACAATCTCCAGAAAAAAAAATTTATTGAAGATAAAATTGGTATTTTGATTTTCTCTATAATTTTTATCTAAAACATTTCTCACTCTAAGAAGAAATGAGAAATATTATAACAAACGTACATAGGTCTTCATGTAACACTTATTCTTGTCAAACATTCATCAAACTTGCATTTTATGGAAAGATTTTCAAACAATCAAGTATCAAATTTCGGGAAAATCTGAGTTGTTTCATACAGACAGACAGCCATGACAAAGCTAATAGTCAATTTTCTTAATGTTGCAAATGCACCCAAAAATGGGTTTCCTTTATCATTGTAACAGCTAAGTCTCTTAATTTTTAACTTCCATGAAGAATAACAATGTATTAGGATGATTCACTACACACATTCTGCAGATTTCATAGTCCCACACAAGTTATTAGATACCCTGATGTAATACCTCTCGTCATTGTAAATTTGATTCTGATGCAATGCTAACTGTCTGTTAGTAGAACATGAAGGTTCAATATTACACAGAAGCCTTCCACCTAACCTTATCCTCCAATTTACATTGTGGTCGAGTGCAGACCCGCTCAGTGGATAACATGTCACATGCAACACAGTGTAATGCTGTCCAGAACAACAATTTAAATGATAAAACATATTTCAAAACCTCCATGACATATTTGACATAGAAGATTGGGAGAATTTTGAAAATGTATGAGCTGCTTATTTATGGAGACATGCATTACTGTACTGATCCATTTTGTAAAAGGTGCTAAAATCAGCAACAACCCAGCCCAGGTTGTGTAATTGCATTTCTTTAATAAACTGTCCCATTATTATTAGGTACATTTATTATATTGCATGACATACAGAGACATACATAGGAAAATTTATACATGAAATGTTATGTATACTAATTCCTTCTTCATTCTGTTATTGAATTTCATGTTGCCCACATGCAGACCAAATTTTGCTGACATGGCTGTACCACAACAAATTTCAGGAGGCCTGGTGTAGTATATACTAAAAACCAACATTGTGTCTACATTTCTTGCCTTAGCTATGGATCCTGTATGTCTTACCAACCTCATCTTCCATGGTTTAATCCTCCCATCAGTATTAGTTTTATACAGTACATCAGAATAGAACAGAATGAAAGGATGTGTCAGCCTGCTGGAAGTATACATTGTGGTCTGCAGGGTGATGACACATCAGGGGGGAGGGGGGCTAGCCTCGTTATTAACAACATACAATCTGTCATACCCAAGAACTTTTGCAACAAGAATTCAAAATAACTCCAGTACTGCCACTGACAATGTATTTGTGGACAAAAGTAGAATAAATTTATCTTCTATACCTCCCACAATAAATGGCCTATCAGACCACAATGCTCAAATTCTCACAATTAAAAATATATATGCAACAATAAGGAAATTCCTTTGAAGCAAAGAACCAGATTAATAGACAATGAAACAATCATGAACTTCCAGAATCTATTAAAATATGAAACCTCGGAATATGTTGACAGAGATCCTAAACATGTGTTTAGCTCATTCCTGTAAGTTTTCTTACACATTTTCCAAGCTAGAGGGTTGTTTGACCGTGCATCTTCCTCATGAAATAACATGAAATGCCAACTTGATGCAACAAGGTAGTTTTATTGATGTATTCTCCGCTCTACATGTTTCGGGCACAAACGCCAATCATCAGGAGCATTAGATGTTGAGTTGCATCATATGGTTTTCTGCACCAAGTTTGTGGATGGATGGTGGTCTTGAGAGCTGCTGCGTAGGTCATGTGTGTGGTACCGTACACACAACCTAGGCAGCGGCTCTCAAGACCACCACCATTAATGGTTTTTTCTAAGGTACTTGAGAAAGCTACACACAGCAAATTAAGCCAACACCTGCATACTAACAATATAATGGTCACAGAACACAGTGTGGTTTAAGGAAAGGGATGTCAATCAAAGTTGCTACCTTCAGGCTAACTGATAGTGTCAAGTCTGTTAACCAATAAATGCATGTTGGAGGAATTTTCTGTTATCTAGCAAAGGCTTTTGATTGTGTGAATCATGAAATTTTGTTAGCTAAATTACATTTCTATGGAACTAATGGAGTATCTGAAGATTGGTTCAAGTCCTATTTAACTAACAGAAGACAGTGACATAAAATCACCTAATTAAACTCAAACTTTTATCTCTGACTGGGGTATACTGAATTCTAGGGCTTCTATTGTTCATAATATAAATATCAAAGACCTGCTCCTCAGAATAAATTCTTTATCAGAATCAATATTTGGTGATGATATTACTGTCTTAATTTCAAGCAGAAATACCCAAGATTTCTGTTCAGTGTCAAATTTAGTTCTCTCTCACATGATTCAATGATTTGCTGCTAATAATTTAGTTCTAAACTTCGATAAAACGAATATAATGAAACTCATAACCAAGAATTCATCACATTCTGCATTACATATTGGTTATAAGTGAAAGTATAAAGAAGGCTGTGACTACAAAATTTGTTGGTTTGCAAACTGATAACCACATGAATTGGATGAACCATATAGAAGAAATTACTTATAGGTTAAGTGGAGCGTTTTATGTCATTAGGTTGACAGTCCATATCAGTAACATTAACAACGAAATCAATTTACTGAACATAATTTTATTCTATTATAATATAGGGAATAATTTTGAGGGGGGGGGGGGCAACTCTTCCAACAGTGGGAAGTTTTTCACTTTACAAAAGAAAATTGTCAGAATTATGGATGGTGCACAACCCAGAACCTCATGTATTAGTTTATTTAAAGAATTATATATTCTACTTCTTCCATTCCAGTATATACTTTCATTAATGAGATTTGCTATCAATAATCAGTCAATTTTTCGCACAAATTCATCTATACACAACATAAATACCAGGTACAAGCACCATCTCACAGACCAAATGCCAACCTACCTTTTTTTAAAAAAAAAAAATACATTTTTATACCAGGATCAAAATTTTCGACAGTTTACCACCTAGTCTGAAATCCTCAAGAATGAAAAGGCAAAATTTACAGCAGTCTTAAGAAAATACCTACATACACTCTTATTTTACAAAAACAGAATTTTAAGTCATCTTTACACATACAAAATTCATCTACAGAATAAAAGGATGTATGATGTATGTACCTGGTACGCGAGTACTATACAGATGGTTGCAGTACATACTTTTGAAATGTTCGAAACCACCTACCAGTTTTACACAGTGTCATAATCAAGAATATAAAATATATCACACAAAATAAAGGGAAGTTGTCCCTGTTCACACCACGACAAAATACAAGTGGAGCAGAAGCACAGATCCACTCATTCTTATCTTTGACACTTGAAGGAGGTTAGTGGCCAGGTTCACACGCCAGCCATTTTATGCCCAGGCCCATGAAATAGGAGGACGGGTGGGCCCCAGGGTCAGACCGGACATTTGCAGAAAAAATAAAATCTGTTGCTTCTAACAGTAACAAAATCACAGACTGTCCAGCCCACAGCCTCATCCCTGTACTAACTATGCTATCCCACCGCACAAATTGTATATTCAAGATATGTGCAATATCAAGGGAAATGAGAAAATTACATTGGTAAACTTTTTAATTTGTACTCCTCAACCAGTATTATCAGGATTATACATAGGACTTCAAGCAGATACACAGCTACATTGGCAGGAAAGGTTCAATATGGGCTAGACAAATCGGGAACTGAATTCCGGTAGAGGCAAGATTTTTCATGTTGACCAGACCATCCACATGGCCCGCCCAGCCCCCCACATAATGGATACCGGGTCTCTCCCAGAAGATAAAGCGGCCAGAGCACGGTGCTAACCACCCACCTCCTTCTAGTACTAGGTTGTGAATGGGTTTAAGCTATACCTCTGCCTACCCTCTGTGCCTGCTTAAGTATGTTATGAGGTGACCTTTAACCTTACCTTGTACATATCTGCGTCATTACAAAGCTACATGTAAAGCACTGACAATGAACAGCTATGGTTACTCATGCTGTAATTTTAACAATGAGCCAAAGAAAACTCAGGATACAATTAGCAGTCTTAATGAAGTCCGAAGACAAAGTGTTTCATAATTAGCTGCAAACAGGTCTGTGCTAAATACAGTGCCCCTGTACTTCAGTATTAGTATAAATGTGTTTGCACCAACTGGATCATCAATGCTAGACCAAAATTAAGAACAGACTATGTCATCGTTTCATACAAATGATGGAATTAACATCAAACTGTCACAGGAGTGACACAACAAATTGACTGCCACATTCAAGAAAATGTCTAACTTCTCTCAAGAATAAGGAAATTTCTACAACTGACATGTGAAATGTTAAGGAATAAGAGTGTGTGAAGGTTGCTTGGTCATTAAAAATAGGTGCTTGAATTCTCAAGTCTCGCATTTTCTAATGTTCCAGATTAAATAAATTAAATCCTACAATGTTGTTTATTGTCCGTCTTACACAACGTGATGTAAAGTTAAGCTGTAAACAATTAATGTAGCCACATGTTTCAACCCCTTGGGGTCATCCTCAGGCTTATAAAATCCTACAGTCACTACAAAACAGGAGCATCCTGGCTTATACCAGCATATATAAAATCACGCAGTAGATGGTATTTTCATTTGACTATAACAGTGAAACAGTAGTGGTGGTGGTGGTGGTGGTGGCTGTACCATCTTCATGATCACAGTCGTGGTGGTGGCTGGAAAAACGGACCTAGAGATTCACTACAGAACCAAACCAAGAGAAAGCCTGGCACTCACATACACAGACCATTGACTTTGTCACAAGTTTGAGAAGGGCAGAAAAGTGTACAGACGTGACTGCTCCTGAATGACATACTGTATAGAAGCAGCACCTTACCTCAAGAACCACACACACAATCATTAATTTGGTATCAAAAGTTCAAACCACCACACCACATTTTCTAAAAACACAGACCAGTCAATTCAGAACACTTTCACATACACGTTCTGTAACAGTCCCAACTAATTGGTTCCGGCTTCTTAACAGAAAATCTATGACGGACACCCACAGTGAAATTATCTTGGCCCATGAATCATACCAAGATCAAATGAAGATTCTTAGCAATGGAAATTACTGGGCCCATACCGCCAACCAGACTTGTGACTGGCCATGTCACTATGGATGTGACATTATGGATCATTCTCCTTACTGTCCTGATCTCGCACCCCATCATTTGCATCTCTTTAAAACTTTTCAGAAGTGTCTGGCCAAAACATTTGCAACAAATACTGACATGAAGCAAGCTGTCACCTCCTGGCTAGAGACACTTCACACTGATTTCTTCCACACCACAACATAAGCCTTGGTATCATGGTGGGACAAATGCTGAAATGCTAACAGTGATGACATCAACCTCTAAGCTGTGCCCCCTACAGCCCATATGCCATGCATACATCAGAATGAAAATCAAGTTCCCTGCATTGTAGTGTATGTTACCCCATTTTTTGAAACCCCTTTGTACACATATATAATCATAATTAAGCATGACCTAGATGGAGGAAGGAGGGCACTATCAAACTGCAGCTCCTTTACACACAATAGCCATTAAATGGAAAGATAGGCTGGACACATACACACACTGGTTATGGTGACATGGCAAACAGTCTGCAACCCAGCCAGACACTAATTCTATCATCCGTACCACAGCCAGTCACTTCACAGTTCCCACACCTCTCTGACACTACAAACTGCCAGTTTACACCACAAACAGAGAAGACATGGCGAAGAACTATTACATATCTCAGAAAGAACTATTACATATCTCAGAAAGAACTATTACATATCTCAGAAAGAACTATTACATACCTCAGAAACACATCTCATCATGAAAAACACTTTGGTGCAGTGGATCTCTCCTTGTTGCATATTCAGGAATACCGGGCCATAACCCTTGAGGCTAGCTGCCATAAAAGGTTTTCATGGCTTCTTCACATTCGAAGTCTCCATTTGCCTGAATGTGGTGCCACGTCACTGGTTGATTGCGTGCCTGATGTTTCATGTCATGACGACATGGTGGTCTCATCTTCAGTGCATCTGACCCTTGAAGATGTGAGCAACATGCCGCTGTTAAATGTCGGGAACCAGTCACCCAGTGAGGTGGCGCCACTCTCCGGAAAAATGGAGACCTCAAGTGCACCATCGCACAAGCTTAACACCGTCACCACATTTGTTAGGAGAATACAAAGTAGAAAATCTAAGAGGAGACATAAATATATAATTCAATTTAACATAAAAATGTAAATTAATATGAACCACTGACATTAATACACCTACTGTAAATTCATAAACACCTGTATCAATTCAGACTCGACAGGTGTGCAGCGATAGTGATCACTAACTGGCAGTTACAAGAACAGGGTCATCGGCACCACAAGCAGGTGTGTCACAAAACACATGCACACTGTTATTCACATTGCTGTCATCTTTGAAAAATTACTAATTACAAGGATATTACTTATAATTCCTACAGGTGGCTCCAAGAAATAAAAACTTACAAAACACTTGAAATGGATGAGCATTTAAATTTATTCCGTACATCAATACATCAGGCCAAATTAAAGTAATGTATAAAATTACAGACGTACAGTAGGCACACAGCAAAATGAAACCAAATGTCTTGCTGAAGGCAGGGATTTATTATTATTATTGGTAATCTGGAATTTAAAAGTTTCAGATTCACAAACAGAATTCACTCAGAGGGTAAAACAAATAAAACCATGACTGCAATCAGTGCAATCACTCCAGTTCTTGTAAACTAGAGAACGCGCGCACACGCGCGTGTGTGTGTGTGTGTGTTTGTGTGTGTGTGAGAGACTGTGTTTGGGGAGTGTGTGGTTTCATTGGTGTGGCTGAATTTCAGCAATAGTGACTAAGTTTATATTGCGTTCCACAAGATCAGTGAATTAGAGTCCATTGCACCCTGCCAGTCTATATAACAGAGAAACTGAGAACTGAAGTTGAAGCAGGTTAGCTGGCTTGAGCCTGGTCCTTTTTCTGTGCCTTCAGCTGTTTCTGGCGCATCAAGTCAGCATCTCTGCAAACAGGGATTAAACCTGATGGTTACCAGTGAAGGCCAATAAAGGATACCTGTCCATTAACACAGAGACAAATACCTTACAGTTCAATGGACAGCAACTGTCCAATAATGATGGTTATGTTGCTCTGGACATACGACACATAGAAGAAACAGACAGAAACCTCTCACACAAAAGGCATCTGGAAAAGGCATTCAGAGATGGCATGATAAAAGGTTTAGTATGGACACAGGTTACAAAATGAACTGGCAAAGGTGATGTAATACACCAGCTACACACAAAACAATCCCAAAACAGAATACTGGAATTATTCAAAGCATATTTAAAACACAACACTGTAAACAAACATCTTAACACTATGTCAGGAGCCCGATCTGAGCAGATAAGCCATTCTGCTAAGCTGCACAGTGACTAAAGCTTAGGAAACTGTTTTTTATTCTATTAAATGATGGCACAACTATTATTTGATTTCCAGCACCTACTTCCAGGAACAGCAGTCTAGCATACACTGTTCATTTCTTAGGGTACAACCTGTATTGCACTAGGCAGAAGATTTGAACATTAGTAAGGGAATACTGGGAGATAACTAGGCTATGGAAATATAAAGTAACGACTACACACACTTCCGAAATAAAACTACATAACTGTGTTCTGTCTCCTCTAGAATATGGGAAAAAATATTACATTTTAAGGTACTGCTGACAGTCTAATAAAATCTACAACATGAAATTTGTGGTAAGACTATGAAAGCAGTCAGCTACTGACAATCTACATGGTTATTCATGCAGTATTCCTTTAGCAAAGAGAGATACAGTAACCACTGTGTCCTCAAGGTATCACATGAACACAAGCACGCGTTACAACTCGTCACACCAGTCACCTACCCACACACACTAACCCGCATCAGCTCTTATTCTTTGGTTTTTCTCCTCTCCACACAACCCACAACAAAAGCCCACCAGCAGTAGACATCGGATATGGACAAACAGTAGCTGGAGACCCACTTAGGACAGCAGTGA
>Ga0123354_10021498_pt1 | contig 10168 bp, 7 predicted proteins | sample TergutLab28metaG_2_FD_97872 | JGI IMG/M metagenome (GOLD analysis project Ga0123354, IMG submission 97872) | Labiotermes labralis P4 segment gut microbial communities from Petit-Saut dam, French Guiana - Lab288 P4 | ecosystem: Host-associated > Arthropoda: Insects > Digestive system > Gut ...
GTACTAATGTAAAAATACAATAGATTCAACACTGGAACTAACGATATAAGCACCATGAATAGTAACAACATAATATCTGCAACACTGTATTCCCTAGGGACATAGTTTGTCTCAGGAATATAAATATAAATACCCTGCATAAAGGAGATGATGATGATAATAATAATAATAATAATAATTTGTTGATTCTACTGTTGTTCATATTATTAAATTTTCTCAGGCATGATGACCCTTAAAGTCGAAAGGTATATTAGAAGAATGTAATGTTAATAATTATGAGATATTAAAGGTAAATGTACTATAATTGTTGAAGAATGTAATGTTAATAATTATGAGATATTAAAGGTAAATGTACTATAATTGTTTAAAAATTATTTAAAATACAGTAATCTATCTTCTAGGGGACTGAGGGTCCGGAATAAAAATTTCGCAGCCGATACGGTCTTGGCTACTCGTTTGGAGTTAAAAAAGTTTTGGCCATTCTACGGAGGATTACACTGTATCAAAAAAAAAAAAAGAAAAACTAGTCAGATTGTGCCGCTTACAGAGTACACATTTTTGTTATGCCGGATCCTTTCCGTCCTGCGAATTTGGTGCTTTTTTCTTTTTGGACGGTGTATCATATTTTGTTCCTGCCGTGACAAAACATTGCTTTCGTTGACGACTTCTCATACAGACGCGTGTTTTCCGTATGAAAGGCGGGAGGGGAGTAGGCATTGGTTATAGCGTAAAAGTTAAACTTAGCTGCAGAAACAGGGCGAAAGAGACTGGCCCAGACACTACCTTACCTTGTCCTGTGTCAAACAGCTGCTCACGTCAAGACTCTTATTCCCGTTCAGAAATATCCAGTTCAGATGGAAAGATATATATATATATATATATATAAATTTAACGTTGTGTATACGATTATTCTGTGCAATTACATTACATAAGCAATGTATCCTTTTAATTCTTCTATTGAACACCAACTCCTTTGGCATTGTCATCGGTTCATTTTATTTTTAGGGCAGTCTAGAAGTAAAGCCTACAGTAAAATTTGCTGAAAAGAAACTGGATTAAGAAACCTATCTTGATCTTGAAATGTCTCTTGTTCCGAGGTGCAGTTCGGAATTTGAACCTTTTGCCTTCCGAAGGCATGGTAAGCATTAAGCCTCGATGTTAATTTAAACGCCATCCGTCTGTGGTACAGCTCCGATACCGCAAGATTCTGCCTTACTGAGCTACCATACCCTACAACTTTACTAACCGCAAAACAGACGAAACATTGGGCTTCGTTTTACATTCATTTTACATTCTTACATTCATTGTTCCGTGCATCATTATAATTGTTTCAACGTAGGAGAACGGGAGGGTTACAGCAAAAGATTACACACTATGCCAGAGGCTGACTGTACAGGGAAAAATGAACTCCTGATGATGAGCATCCCGAAAGCTCGAAACATGTAGAGAGTGAATGACGACTACCCCTGAAAATAAAGGATAGTCCATAAGTGTCATTGTGTTGGTTATTATTTTGAAACAATTGGGCTTCGTCTTTATCTGTCATTTAATTGATGCTTTATGTATGATTTCTGATATTGGACAGACTGGCTGGTTGGGGGGATCAGTCTCAGTTGCAAGGCCTAGGACACAGAAAAATGTCAGCGGGGCTCGAATCCACGATTCTTTGGCCTCCCGGTCACTTGATTAATTTTGAGTCCTGCATGGCGCTATCATTGTAAATATGTGTTTGTTTAAAATTATGTTATTTACACAACACAACTAGGCAATAACAGTTTTTTTTTTGTCTCAGTAATTAACCAACTTGATGCACAAAATTTTTGTTTACAATAGGTTTATTTCATGCCTCTACATGTTTCGAGCACATGTGCTCATCATCAGGGGGTCAAAATTGCATTACACAGCCTCTGGTATCATCACACCTATAGGCATGAAATAAATTTATTGTAAAACAAAAATTTTGTGCATCAAGTATGTTAATTACTGAGATAAATATACTGAGATCACCGTCAGCAAAACGTCAAAATTAGGCAATAACAGTTTTGTTGCATTTCCACGCTCTGAAAATGGCAAGTACTCTTACAGGATTCTTCCATCTTTGTTCGTGGATGAGACACTATGTAGTCTGGAAGGACTTTAGTGTCACTTCGGAGGAATGTGTTGTCTCCATTATCAGGGTAGAAGATAGAGTAGCTCCTTCCCAAGCGGTTGTAAGTCTGTAGCAGGCTGCACTGCGCCACATTCCATAAGCCCATAGTTTTCCATAATTTATTTTCACCTGCATATAGCTACTGTAAAGTAGCGGCTCCAGGTCTAGAAAACGGAGATTAACGGCTGTGGGGACCCGTTGCGCTGACCACGTGACACCCCTTTATCCGCAAAAGTTGGCACTAACTTCGCCGACCGGCGGCGGCCGCCCTGTCGGTATAGTTCGCGTGCGGACTAAGGCCACGGAGTTTAGTTTAGTTTATAGCTACTGTTTATAGCTACTGTTTCTCTTCACATTGCTAGTGCTTTGGGATTTCCATTTATTTAAAAACGTCACATCAGTTAAGTACTACAGTATTAGTCCACATTGTCAGTACAAAGTCATGTCAGACTCTCTTACACCTCTCCTTATTAAAAACTGACTGTAGCTTAGCTTTTACGAACCCTTCAGTCCATGCTGGTATGTTACTGCAGACTCTTTCTATTAACTCCTTCTTTCTAGTTCAGTATTAATTTACAGCCATACCATTCGACGCTATATCATCTGAGCTATCGGCAGAGTCGTAAAAGAAGCTATAAATACATTTTAAAGGTTTCTTCGGGGGTGTGTTCTTTTCTATTGGTTTGCGGGAGTGAATGTTTCGAGGAATATATTTTAAGCAAAGGATGTAGTAACTGGAAAGCACGGGTCAGATTTATCTGGCCCTCGTGCGTTTGTATTTATCTAACAACTGATGTACTTTTTTGACATTCAGAGGACCGTGCATCGTGATATTTTCTTATAATAAAAGCCAACAAGATGCACTGTTTCTCAACTTTATTCTGGTAAAGAACTCTACATGTTTCGGACAGACTTACTGTCCATCATCAGGAGTCTTAATACTGTATTCACAGCAATTGGTATTTGTCGTACTAGTTATGTTGACTGTCTGCTAGCGAGGTTGGGATAGACCTCGTTAGCAGACAGTCAACATAACTAGTAATGACAAATACCAATTGCCGTGAATACAGTATTAAGACTCCTGATGATGGACAGCAAGTCTGTCCGAAACATGTAGAGTTCTTTACCAAAATAAAGTTGAGAAACAGTGCGCCTTGTTGGCTTTTATTATAAGAATGTAAGAACTGATATACTTTATGATTATCGGACGTATTATTGACACAGACCCTTCCAAATGCCAGATGTAATTAAAAACGCAATTAGTCCTTTATGAGGCGGAGAGATGAATTGGAAAATTAATTAATACAGCAGTGGTAAGGAATCATTGCAAGGCAGTGTGTAGACCATTTTTCAGTTGTGTACTGCAGTTTGATTAATATCGGTGTTCATGACGCACAGACTTAAATGTTTTATTTTATATTCATATCACTTGAGGGACCGATTTTCACTTATCCTTCATATTACAATTTATTTCGAGAGACGCTCATTTTGGGTATCCAGCTAACATAAAACCGGGCGAGAACGCGCGCGCGCGCACACACAAAAACACACAAACAAATTTGCTTTACTTTCCCAGCCAGTTAAAAAAAATAGGAAAATAAAATAATAGTCTTAGACAAGAGCTTATTTGTTCAAATCCAGAAGGCTTAGTAGGGAGTCAGAGCGGGATTTTAACGTGGCATTTTTTACATTTTTTTCCAGTATGTCAGAGATTGGTGAAGGCCCATCTGTGGCAGAGGAGGTACCGCCGGTTCAACCGCAGACCGATGGGGAAGGTGGTGATGAAGGAAACCAGCTGAAGCCAGAAGAGAAAGTAGCCACAGCTGCAGGAACACCCAGTACTACCCCTGTTTCAGGAGCCAGCACACCAAATACTCCAGCTACACCCCCCGGCAAATCACCACCCAGTTTCAAAGCCCAGTTCAAAGCTTTCTCAAAATTTGGAGACACTAAGTCAGATGGACAACATCTTACTCTTTCTCAGAGCGACAAATGGATGAAGCAAGCGTCGATTTTCTCTGGGAAGAAAATAACGACCACGGATACTGGGATCTACTTTAAGAAACTGAAGTATGTCTCCTTTGTATTTATTCTAAGAATCGAACGAGACGGCGGGTGACTGTTAAGCTATACAGTAGCAAACAGTGTCACTTGGTGAGGCTTAAACAGTGTCACTTGGTGAGGCTTAAACAGTGCCACTTGGTGAGGCTTAAACAGTGCCACTTGGTGAGGCTTAAACAGTGCCACTTGGTGAGGCTTAAACAGTGTCACTTGGTGAGGCTTAAACAGTGTCACTTGGTGAGGCTTAAGCAGTGTCACTTGGTGAGGCTTAAAGAGTGTCACTTGGTGAGGCTTAAACAGTGTCACTTGGTGAGGCTTAAACAACAGAACGTCAGTTTGCGATCCGTTCGGCTTTTAAAACTTAATATGCTATTTTGTTGTATGGGGGCACGCGGTGGCGCAGTTGGTTGAGGAACTGCGCTACAACCCGGAAGGTCGCGGGTGCGATTCCCGATGGTGTCATTGGAATTTTTCATTTATATAATCCATCCGGCCACACTATGGCCCTGGGGTTGACTCAGCCTCTAACAGAAGTGAGTACGAGGAGTATTTACTGGGGTAAAAACGGCTGGTGCGTTGGGTTGACAACCTTACCACCTTCATGTGCCGATTGTCTTGAAATCTGGGAACCTCGCCCTCCTGGAACCCTCAGGGCCTGTCCAGGCCTGTAATGGGATTGCTTTAACTTGCTTTTATTATTTTTTATGTAATTAAAATGCTTCAAATGGCTGTGGAGAAATTCCTTGTTCTAAACATATTAAGACCCAACGAAAGAAACAAACAGAAGCACGATAATGATGGTTGGGGCGCGATTTCGCCTTGTCGCAAGAACGCATTGCCTGTCGCGTGGTGTCGGACACAGGACACTCAAACTCAAGATTAGAATTACTTAAAATCTGAGACGTGTAGCTGTGTCCCGGAGCGACAAATCATCACTCTCACGCCCTCACGAGTGAATCACGAGAGTTAAATTACGTAATTCTTAGACTCTGTAATAGTGATAAGCAGAAGATAAATTAAACAATCCAGATAAAACTGTGCAGGCTGCATATCAGGTGATAAAGAGAAACTCGTATAAAATGTTTACACTAAGATTTTAATAGAAGACAGTTAATGCTGTTGAAAGGTAAATCAGTCCCGTCACAGAGGGTTCCAGGAAGTTAAGTTTCCCAGATTACATGACAACGACACAGGATGGTGGTAAGGTCAGCCTTACGCACCGGCCGCCTTTACCCCCAAGAAATACTCCTGGTACTCATTTCTATTAGAGGCTGAGTAGACCCCAGGGCTATAGTGCGATAGAAAGGATTTTATGTCAATAAAAAATTCCATTGATACCAGCTGGGATCGAACCAGCGACCTTCCGATTTGTAGCACAGCGCCTTAACCACTGTGCTACCGCGGTCCCAGTTAATACTGTCAAGGGATTAAAAATATTAATATTATATTGAGGACTTAAGGATTTAATTTGAAGGCTGGAAAAAGTCAATGAGAAGCTAGCCGCTTTCGGCACCAAATTCTCGGTATTTTATTGAGTGATGATGTACAGATATTCTCATCTGTCACGTAGTGTCACTCTAAACTTTGCCTTACACTGGAAAGTAATGTACAGCCTGCTTTTAAGTCACTGTCTTTACATTTCAGATTGGCAAAGCTTCTCACAAACAACATATCGACAGTTTGAACATGCTGACAACTTGCACCTTCTCTGACTTGACTCATTGCCTTCTGCAGTGACAGGTTTGAAAATGGAGGCAGTAGGTTCCTTCAAAACGTGTGTAACTTTCAGGCAGATTACACGGCGTCGCATTCCAGAACACAGTACGTTCATAGTAATGGCCGTCAAAAGCTAGTCTCACAAAGCATCTCACTTCTGGCTGACGAAGGGGAAACAGTTCCAGCGGGCGAAAGAGATCAGATTCATACACAAACGAATCACCAGGGATTCATTATGGGAAAGAAACCAACTAGATATCACTTTGTGTTATCCTTTATTTCTCCTTTACAAGTTGCTTAACATGTTTCGGGCAACCATGTGCCCATCTTCAGAAGCTGACAACTGCGTAGTGTTATCGCCACGTGTTGGTATTGCGCCGTGGCTGCAGGAAGGCTGTCAGAACCGGTTAGCAGGTGCTACGAACTCCTCAATGGACACACTACCTGCTAACCGGTTCTGACAGCCTTCCTGCAGCCACGGCGCAATACCAACAAGTGGCGATAACACTACGCAGTCGTCAGCTCCTGAAGATGGGCACATGGTTGCCCGAAACATGTTGAGCAACTTGTAAAGGAGAAATAAAGAATAACACAAAGTGACATCTTGTTGGTTTCTTTACCATACTGAATTACGATGCACGGTCAACCACACATCAGATTCACAAGGGATTGTTGACCCGCGTGTTGACATAATCGCTGCCAGGCGACAGCCGACCTTATTTTATTGCAATGCTGAAATTTTAAATATCATGAACACCTGACAATATAATATTTGTTGCATTATGTATAACGGCAATATTAGACAGAGATGGTTTGTAATATGAATAGTATGTATATTTATGTATATTGATTTTAAGAGTATTTGGGGATACTGTTTAAAACTCGGGGTTTTTTTAACTTCTCTTAAGCGGTATTCACTCGTAGACCGCATCGGAATTGCGGTGGCCCGCTTCTTGCTTGTCACTGTTCGTACAAGAATGTAGCAATAGTAAAAGATATTAATACATATACGAGTAGCATTTTAGTCGTAAACCTTGACGATAGGATAAATCTTCATATAACGAGATGAAAATAGGATGATAATATTAAAGTGGATTTTAAAGAAATAGGTTGTGAACGGGATTTATTTGGCTGGAAATAAAGCCAATGGCGGGATCTTATGAAGGCAGTAATGAAGGAGCAGATTTTGTAAAAGGAGGGAATTTCTTTTCCTTTCTTTTGAAGTATCAATGTGTTGTTGAACGAGGCTGTCGGTTTCTAGGAATATATAGCGACGGTGATAGATGGGTTGATGAATGACTGAATGAATGATTATGAATCGTTTGTGGAATAGTACAAATAGGGGTGGGGGGGGGGGGCGGGGAATCCCGAAATACTCGGAGAAATTTCAGTTCCAGTGCCACGCTGTCCACCAGTTTCTAATAACTCATGTTCCGTGGAATAGGCTAATTATTTGTAGTTAAAATGTATGCCCGTTTTTAGTTTTATGAAATTCCCAACTCAAAAGTATACGGAACTGCCGAGCTTGGGCAGTTCAATTTCCTAATGTTATTCGTTGGGACGAAGGTTGCCGTGAGTGCCAAGTGGGACGTGCAGCAAATCGATTAACGCCGTAAAAGCAATGGCGTGGCGAAATTTATTTTGGCGCCCGGGGCGAGTGACCACAATGGCAGCCCCTAACAGAAATTACAAATAAAAAAAATCGTTTATTGACCTTCCTTTAATTTGGTGCAATAATTTAAACTCTGATGAGTGCACAAAATATTTCTTTGTTTCATTTTAATTTTGGCTCTTGGGGCGAGTGACCACAATGGCAGCCCCTAACAGAAATTACAAATTAAAAAAATCATTTATTGACCTTCATTTAATTTGGTGCAATAATTTAAACCCTGATGAGCGCACAGAATATTTCTTTGTTTCATTTTAATTTTGCCTCTTGGGGCGAGTGACCACAATGACGGCCCCTAACAGAAATTACAAATTAAAAAAATCAAATCATTTATTGAAATTCCTTTAATTTGGTGCAATAATTTAAACTCTGATTAGTGCACAAAATATTTCTTTTTTTTTTTCACTTTAATTTTGGGGCAGCACAACACTCCCCCCCCCCTGCCAGATACACCGACATGTGTGGTGAAATAGTTATTGTATTATAAGATTCATACGGACACATTAATGCACTCTGTAGAAAAGCAGCCTACAGTTTTCAAATATTAACCATTTAAAGTCGAAGCGCAAACTGCTTTATTTAAAGACCCAGTCCGTACCGCGCTGTAAACACTTTCCATCTCGATTATAAAAACAAATCACGTTATGTTGTATGGGGCAGAAGTCGCTGTTCTGAAGTAAATACAAACCTTATCAATACACTGTGGGCAGAATGTACAATTTTTAATCTTTAAACCTGCTGGGGCACGTAACCAGTAGACTTTAAAAGGTTAACTATGATGGTTCACACGAGTATAGTTGGTATTGAACTGTAACGAATTTATCCCCGAAAGATCTTCACCTGCTGTCCATAAATTTAATATGCGTGCTAAACAAGCTCTCTAGGTAAGCCAAAACAAAATACCTTCGTGGGATAATTATCTAGAGGTAAGTTATCGCTCGTTCGTGATAAACAAGAACGTAAGCTATACCAGCGTCACCGCAGAAGTTACGTAACTGTTAGTACAATTTGCATCGTGACTGCACTGCTGAGGCCAGTGCATGGCAGCGTTTCCACGTGGCGTTGCATGGTGGCGTATTTAAGAGGCACGTGTTACGTGAGCCCTGATAGCGTCACTTGTGTCCTGCAGGAGTGCCTTTACGTTGTTTGCTATAAGGCTTGTAGGTTAAGAATGGAAGGAAAGTGTGTCATTCATGTTTATTCATAAACAACAAAAAATGTAATATTTAAGTCTACATTATGAATGTGTGGGCCGGGTAGCTCAGTCGGTATAGTGATTGAGCTACGGGGTTGGACGGTCCGGGATCGAATCCCGGTGAGTGAGAGATTTTTCGCATTCGTCCATAACCGGACTGGGGCCCACCCCGACTTCTTTACAATGGGTACCGTGTCTCCTTCCTCGGGGTAAAGTGGCCGGGGGGTGGTTTTGACCACCCACCCACATCTAGTGCCGAGGTTACAGAAAGAGTAGAGCTGTACGTTTACTCCCTCTCTGGGCTTTCGTCGCCTTTACTAGGGTGAACTTTACGTTTTGAACTACATTAAGAACAGGACCGACCTGAGACATGGGGGTTCCCCGGGCATTCGGCACCCCATCAAACCGATATTCTTTAAACTTTTTCGGCTTAGGACAGGGCTGGCGAACCCATTGAGTATTGTGCGCCCCAGAGCCTCCGGACATTCTGGAGAAGAGATAAACCTCTTACTCTTTCCGCATTTCGAACCCGTAATCTTCCAGCCCGTAGTCAAATCACTATGCCGACTGAGCTATCCCGGTTCCAATACGAATACAGGCGAGCATATGACATGCCGGAATTTTAACTCAGTTCCTATACGTACTGAACACCACAGTAGGTTTCAACATTCATTTAAAACTCACTCCTACTTAAGAGGGTTTACAATAGGCTACTTTTGTTATAGCTGCGAAAAAGGCCAGCATTCCTTACGTAATTGTTAACCTGTTGAATTATTGTAACTTGGACTTAGGAACTGACATAAGCCTAACTTCTAGATATATTGGTTTTTTGACGGTACTTTTTAACTGCCTGTTTATGAACTGGAGAGCTCATGGAAGGAAGCAGTCGTGGCTCATGTTAATGCACTAGCATAATTTTTCCAGCGAGAAACGGGGAGAGCTGAGAGGAACCATGAATCTTCGCTAGGTTAGCCTGCCTTGCCTTGTGCAGTTACTAAGACATCACAGAGTATTGACACCGAAACCGAGAAACGCGCAGGAACTTAACGCAACCCGACAAACTGTGTCTTCGTCAATGTGGATGCCATCACGAGCCCGGAGCCCAAGCAAAAGCGATCCACTGGAGTCTGTGCTCCGAGTGGCTGGGTGCAGAAGCGGTGCATCAAACAGAGAACCGCCCAAGTGCACTGCGGTTTGGATGTTTCAAGCCACTGACCGAACGATCAGTCTGCATTGAGCCAGCATCACGAGCAAAATGAGACCGAACACACCTTTAGATAACCAAAATTCTACATTGCTCCGGTACTTCGGATAAACTTTGTTGCATCTTTTGAGACTTACGTTGTAATTACACTGTAGACCGTCGATGCTGAATAAC
>Ga0123354_10021500_pt1 | contig 10167 bp, 5 predicted proteins | sample TergutLab28metaG_2_FD_97872 | JGI IMG/M metagenome (GOLD analysis project Ga0123354, IMG submission 97872) | Labiotermes labralis P4 segment gut microbial communities from Petit-Saut dam, French Guiana - Lab288 P4 | ecosystem: Host-associated > Arthropoda: Insects > Digestive system > Gut ...
ACGCCCTTGTACCACACCAAGTGTCTGTAGCTGGCTAAAAATAGCGACCCGCCAGCTGATAGACGCGGTTCACACGAGGACGTGTACGGGAATATATATATATATATATATGCAAAAAAATCTTCCTTGAAAAGCAAAGCAGTGTCCCTGACTATGAAGAAATCCCCTTTTTATGAAATCCGGTAGTTTAATGTCACATTCACGAGAACTCGTCACGTGTCCTTGTCCTGAGCCGCATGAATCAAGATGTGGAATAGGATCGGGACAATCCTGTCTCCTCTTCTTGCCTTTTGTATCTCTGATTGACCAAACTTTCTCAAACAATCCTATATATCCGATGAATTTCTTTCCTACGTATCACTTCAGCATAGGCCTACACTTAAAACTGCTCAGTCACCCTGAAAATGGGGAAACTTTTTCCTTCGAAGCGTCGGAACACTTAACTGCTGCACGAGGCGGAAACCCAAAAGAAGACCGTCATTTGATCAATAAATGACGCAAAAACCTGAAAACGTTCAGGTTTACATTTTTGTCACAGGAAATTGAATTAGTTTAAATTGAATGAATGGTAATTTTACAAAGATTTGAATTTTATGTTATTTGTACCGCGCCTGTTCTTGTAATTAATATATCAACCAACAAATTCACTTAATAAAATACAATTTATGACAAATATTCTTCTCCTAAATGTTTCGGCACTGTTGTGACATCCTCAAGGAATCTTTCAGATCAAAGGAATACAAACCCAGTTCACTATTCTAGGTGTGCTTCACCCTCATTGCAATGATTAAAATTCGAAAATAAATAAAACTGATAAGCATAAAATCACAATGTTGTGTTATTAAACCATGTGATATCTGTTCCAGCTGCAAGTTCGTAGCTATTTTTATCCTGTATGGGGTGTGTATACAGACATCTGTCTCGATCTTTGCGATCCGAAGAGATCTGGACCAGGCGAACCTTCATCTGGACGAGAAATGGGTATAGTAAAATAGGGCACTATCGAAAAAGCACTTTTGCGGAAATTTAACGTCGCCGGCAAGAGCGACTCTCAATTTCTAAGGTTGGACATCCCTTTGTGTAATCAAAAAATGAATGGTTATGAAAGGAATAGTCAACACAACTACGTAAAAACGTAGTGTTTGATAAAGCGACATGTTTCGACCATTTTTAATCGGTTATCATTGGTCTAAATATATTACATAATATTTAAACTATTTTTATATGTTTAGCCTGATAAAAATATTTAAAATAGTAGAAATAGTTTGAAAACAGTTTAAAAAAGGGGACATTGACAATACCAGACGGTTCAAGACGGCTTAGCACCGCCCCAATAAAGGAATATCTTTTAGCACCGGGAACGAACACCAGTACCAGACATATTGATTGTGGAATTAACAGACTGTACAATCTATACAGCCAACCTTCAACGCCATCTTTGAACAAACCACAAATCCCCCCCCCCTCCTTTTTAAATATTTTCAAAATATTTTTGCTACTTTAACTATTGCATTTTATACATACTTGTTATGTAAACATGGATATCGTTTTGTAAAAATTTAGACCTCGATTTCTAACAAGTAAGGCACTTTATGTATTTCTCTTTTATGCCTAATATTGCATATCTTTAACCTGATGGTGACCGATTTAAAAGGTCTAAACATGTCGCTTTATTAATCACTTAAAAACTCATTTGTGTCGACTATTGCTGGCATAACCACTAGCGAAACTTACTTAGATTTTCTTACAAATTGCGTGATTTAGACCAAATTTGTATTTTCTTTCGCCTAACTAGGAATTTTCATATGCAACATACTAAACTCCGTACCACCCTTATATGGGCACTTTTGCCTCCCTTGATTTCTATGGCATTTATTAGGCTTTTACGCACAATCACGAAAAACGCGTATTAGATTTGTCAATACCGTGCGTCCGTCCGTCTGCATGTATCAGCGCGGCTCCCACTGGCCGAATCTCCCTTAAATTTGATATCAAGGATTTTTACAAAAATCTGTCAAGAAAATCTAAATTTGGTAAAAATCGGGCAGTTTACGCGAAGACCTAAGAACGTTTGTTGTCGTCGTCGACATGCAATGGCCATAAAAGCGCTCTATTTAAAGTGACACGGTATAGGGCTGTTAAGATAGCCGAGGACGGATAAAAATTACTCGAAAGCGCTACTTGTTACGTTCTATGTACATTGCCTACCTTGTTTCACTCATGTCTTAGTTATAAGCACGTTACTTGTAGCCTATCGTGGACGATAAGATTACCTAGACAATTCATACTGGAGCTATGGACATCTCATGAAGCCAAGAGACACGTACGAAGACACACACACATGCGCATAATACAATTGCAGGTCTCGATTTGATGCCTCTTCTTAAACTCAATGCACCTACAAATCTAACGTGGGGACGCTTGTAGTTTTCATACCGAAATGTTCGTTTTGCAGTCTAGGATGCGGCACAGACCAGTGGTGCCATAAGGCAAAAGAGCACAATAAAAATTATTTGAAAATTAAAATTACGCATCGTACCACCGGTGGAGAGTTCGAAATAGTAGTTACCCGTATTACGGACTATTCCCCCGACAAATGTGCTCGTAGTTAACGTTGCAAATGCAGATGGGGGTAATGTCGGACGCGTTGCCCCCATACCGCATACGTGACGTGCACAATGTTGCTTTCGTGTCCTGTATCAGAGAGTTTCACATCCACCGCATGTCAACCATGGTCACGGATTACCTCCGTGGACGGCACATCACAAGTTTGGTAGGTTCTGTTGTGAGACAACATCGGGTACCACAGTTGCATAGCAACCGCGGATTTGAAACGGGCATAAGCATGGCCGACCTGCGCACTGTATGAAGTGATCATAGATGTGTTTCAGTGATAGGTTGCAATAAAAATGACTCTTTTATCGCTGTTGGAAGAAAGCAGGGCCGATCCTGCGTTAGTGACAATAGAAGCAACTGTGGCTACTGGGTTCGAACCGGTAGCCGAGGAAGAATGCAGAGAAAAAATTAGTGAAACAGTAAATACAACGCTAGCACGCGGAAGAGTATGTTTCAATGTCCATATACACAAGATGAATATTGTAAGTTACACATTTATTATGTCGCGAGCATACTTAAATGTTATAATTCTTTGTTGTATTCATGAATTAAGTTAGCAATTTTTTTTTGTCGTAGTGACATGTGGGAACACCTCAACAGTATCCCACAGACAGTTTTTGTGCTCTTAAAACATCCGGACTGTCAAATACTGCGGAAAGTAGTCATGTAGCAGCTTGAATTTGATTGCGGTCTGTGAGCATGAATTTAACACTTATGCGGACGCGTATACAACAGCTGGCACAGCACATAGTAAGAAATAAGGGAAAAGTGCAGCAAGTTTATTGAGATTACACCCAAAAAATGTGGCTTGACCGGTGGGGTGAGGAGCAAGCTTCGTTCTGCACTTTGTCCAGAAGTATGTTTATATGAAGTTTTGGGTGCAAAATTAAAAGTATAGTATGTCAGTTGAATACAGCACAGGCATGGGGCAAAGAAATTTCCTCTTAAAATGTTTTCTAGAAGAACATAACTGGTAGTAAACATACAGAATAATTTGAAAACTATGAATTGTTGCATTAAAAATATAGAAAACTTATTAGCCTTCTCTCAGAACACAAGCAGTTATTTTAAGTTCATGCTTGAGTGTTATTATTTGCTCATTTTCATCCAGGTTTATTTATTCATGGTGCTAAGGAAGAGTTTGTTGTATTCATTTGGACTAGTGTCCATATCTAAGCAATTCAATCTATTGAATTTCACACAACATCAAGCTTTTATTTAGTTTTGATACTGTTTTTAATTATGAATGCTGTTTCATCATGGGTTCCTAGAGAATTCAATTTTATTTGGTGAAAGGATGTCAGAATGCTGTAAATAATGGGAGAATGAATGATATGACCATTCACTGCTCTTAAAGAACTAACTAGTGGCAATTTTTATGTTGAATTTCTTGACATACAAGTAGTAACTTCTCATTTAAACAGTCTAAACCATTGTTTGACAGAACTTTCAATTAGGATCCCACTTTTTGTTTTACTGTTGTTCTTTTTTAATGTCATGATTGCCCTCAGAGTAAAAAATTTTTATTTAGCATGTGCGTGTTGGATATTATTCCCAGTCTTGATACTGCTACAGGATGTTCATTCATACATGGGTGGTGGGTGTAATGCATAATACCACATTGGATATTTTTGCTGTTCTAATGAGCACAGATCACATTTATTATTGCATGGCTGTTGAAGTGTACTTTCTCTGTTTAGGTTGAAGGATTGAGGTCTGTTGATAACCTGTATGTTGTGATGAAAATGGTTCCCAATCTTCATTTATCTGGCACAAGCATTGTAAGTTATAACATGTTAAGAGTTATGGTGTGATATAGACAGTAATGGTGGGGAGAGAAATTCTTAGCTGTGCGCAACAGGAAAAGGGAAGCAGTGCACAAGTGTATAGACAGTCATATTTAAATTAAAGTAAAGTTACGCACATGTTCAAAGTACCATGTCAAGAAGGAACATGAGGGAGAGGAGGTATCGTTTTGTGTGTTTGTATCACACACTGTCTACTTAATCTGTGCGAGAAGAATCCCTGATACCCATTGATTACAAGACAATGTGGACCCTAGAGGCCGTCTGAATGTTGTGTAGAAGTTCATTGTGATTTGTTAGTATGTTTAGTCCCTGTTGGTATGCATTGAGTTTGCACTTGTTGATTTTACAACTTCAGGAGATACCACTAATGAAAATGATGACACAACCATAGGTGAGAAACTTATAACAATTGATCATGAAACTTCCAGGGGACATGACCATCAAGAAGACTGGTACATCAATTGTGTATATATTGATACTTAAAAGGTTGAAGGATCCTGATATCAACACAAGCAGCTTTGTGTTACTAATTTTCTAGTGATCCCCTTTATATATAATTATGTTTTATGTATGCTAAGTCTTAAATCTATTATTTGAAATTTATTTTTTCTTAATGAATGACAGATTGTCATTGTATTGGTAATGTTGTAACTAAAAGGCACACTGGATGAAGAATTGGCCATAAAGTGCATAGTGTTGTATCATTGCATGTTAGAAGAAAGGCTACAGTTGACTGGAATGTATCGATAACACTGGACAACAAATTTTTACTGACGTTATGCTTCTGAGGTAATAGTAGCCATTTCTTATTAATTTCGAGGCGCTGAGCATGAATATGACAATGAAAACTCAAAATTGGCTACAGTTTTCTAAGAAATTCGCAAATGTTTATTATATGTTTAAGAAATATGTACATCAGACATTTAATGATAAAAATCTGGTTCTACTTGTGACTTCGCTGTGCCTGTCGCTTGTGTCCGTAATGAAGTTTGTGTTAAGTAAACATATCTACTAAAAATGAAATGCGTAGAAAGGTTTCAAAATATTGTGTCATATTGCATCAGCCCATCATGCACACCACACCCATTGACTCCTGCGTCATAAATACCGCAAAGTGATCCCAGCAGTGTAAATTCAGTATTAGTGATGCCTTGTAACTGTGTTGATAGTGCAGATAACTTTTGTTACTTTTGCGGTGAAGTGACGTTTGCAAGGCAAAGAAAGGCCACACTGCGGTAGTGAAAAAGGCATATCATTTGTATTTAGGATGCAAGATCGGCGACCAAGACAAATCCTGGGCTCTGCACATATTCTGTCATAAATGTGTAACAAATCTTTTGCAGTGGCTGAATGGCAAAAGACTTGTGATACCATCTGCTGTTCCTATGGTTTGGAGGGAGCCAAGTAATCACGCAACTGACTGCTACTTCTGTATGGTGCCACCTGTTTCTGGAGGCATCACAAAGAAAAAGAAGTGGACAGTAGTGTATCTGAATATACCATCTGCTCTCTTTCCAGTTCTGCATGGCGAAGGAATTTCCATTCCCGAACCTCCAAAAGAATTTACTATTGATTCAGACAATGAGGACGAAGGCGAGTCGACCTTGAGTTCTCCTGAGCCGCCGGCGTCTACAGAACCACACGTCTCCCACAGTAGGTCTTCAGCGCCACAGCCACACATTCTCACACAGGACAAACTGAACGATATTGTTTGCGATCTGGAGCTGTCCAAGAGCAAAGCAGAGTTACTGGGATCAAGACTTAAACGATGGAATCTTTTCTAGAAAAATGTCCGAATTTCTTCGTTTTGCAGTCGTCATCAGCAGTTGGTGCCTTACTTCAGAAAGGAAGAGGACCTTGTGTTCTGCTATGATGTAGGTGGTCTGATAAATGCCCTCAGAATCAAACATGGCCTGCAAGAATGGTGACTATTTATAGACTCTTCGAAACTGAGTCCGAAGGGGGTGTTGCTGCATAATGGAAACAACATCCATCCATTCTATTTGGACACGCTGTCCACATGAAAGAAACCTACAAAAACCTAAAGCAGCTGCTGAATAAGCTTGAATACAGTAAGTATGGCTGGCATATTTGTGGTGACCTCTCTGTTCATGGGTCTCCAACTGGGATATACGAAGTATTGCTGTTTTTTATGTAAATGGGACAGCCGAACAAAGACTTTGCATTACCTGAAGAGAGACTAGCCTCAGAGGAAATCTCTGAAGGACGGATAGAAGAATGTGCAACACCCAGCACTGGCAGAATGGCACAAAATCCTGCTACTGCACCTACCCATCAAACTCGGTCTGATGACAAACTTTGTAAGAGCCATGGACCGGACTGGATCGGCGTTCAAGTATCTGGCTGAAAAATTCTCTCGACTCAGTGAAGTGAAAATTAAAGAGGGTTTTTTGTGGGTCCTCAGATCTGCAAGCTCTTCAGAGACAATATGTTCAACAACCTACTTCAGGGTGACGAGAAAAAAGCTTGGGATGCGTTTCGTCTGGTGTCAGCTAACTTCCTCGGGAATATCAGGGCAGAAAACTATAAGGAATTGATTTAGGACATGTTGTCATTGTATCAAAATTGATTGCAATGTGTCCTTAAAGATACACATGCTTCATTCCCACTTGGATTTCTTCCCTGACAACTGTGGCATGGTTAGTGATGAGCACGGTGAACATTTCCATCAGGAAATTGCAACGATGGAGAAACGATATCAGGGAAAGTGGTCCACTTCCATGTTGGCTGACTACAGTTGGACACTTGCCAGAAATGCTCCTGAGCGGCTACACAAGCGACAGGCAAAGTGAAGTCGCAAGTAGAAGCAGACTTTTGTCGTTACATGTCTGATGTACATATATCTTAAATACATAACAAACATTTGTGGATTTCTTAGAAACCATAGCCAATTTTGAATTTTCACTGTCATATTCGTGCTCAGCACCTCGAAATTAATGAGAAATGGCTACTATTACCTTAGAAGCATAACGTCAGTAAAAACTTGTTGTCTGGTGTAGTTGATTTGACTTTGTTAAAACATGATGCACAAATATGTACAGCGTTTTACTGTTTTGGTTTTCTGCATGTAGAATACAGCAGGTCTCATTTTATGCCAGGGTTACCATCCCAAAAAACAGTGTGCAAATTGAAGTCACACACATCGAACACTAGATTCCCATTTAGAACAGTATATTTTCTGGGGGTTAGGGGATTGACAGCCACATCCTATATAGCGTATGACTATACCACTATTGGACACACAGACCTATAGAGTATATATGTACTGTATGTACACTACATACACATTTCCATTTAGTATACAAACATTTCTATACAAGATTTATCTATTCTAATGCAATAAAAATGTAAGAGGCTCACAGCCATAGCTTTTGGTATGGTTCATTCTGATAGGACTGTGGTAGTCTTGCTACACAAAGAAACACTTTAGTTCCTGACTTAGCAGTTTCTTGCCATCAGCATTATTACGAATTGTACATGCTGTACTGTGAGTGAGTGAGTGAAACATTACAGCATATATCAACAATTCATTTGCCTTTTTCAAGTTGGCTTCGTATGTCTAATTTCTCTTCGATACCAGTTCTTTCACCAATTTTTCACTTGGTTTGCACTAGGTGATGTAAATTTACATTTATCACTCATGTTGGTAAAAAAACCAATGCCATAGAATAGGAAACCACTTGGTACATGTGATTATATCACCAATGTAATCATTTCATACACGTGGCTGATGGTGTGAGAGCAACGTCCCCATCTGCTAGCTTGCCACAGGAAATAAGTGCATCCATGGATCATTTATTCCAAATTCCTATAAATGGAAAATTATCATGCAAATCTGAAAAGTTCTGTAAATTTCCACATCACATTGAAGTGAAATTACACAAAAAGAATAAGGTAAAATGAGACCTACCTGTATTATAAGGGCGTGATGGTTAATATGAGCTGAGAAAGAACTGTCTTTATTGTTAAAGAGTTAAAATGTGGAGTAATTCTTTTGCCCCCAGTCCTTATGTGTTCATAATTTTCCTCACAGCTTTCATTCATTGTTACATATTCTTCCTGCATCATATCCTAGAAGACAGTATTCTTTATAATCCTAGGAGAGGTGTACATTTTTCAATAACCAATGGCACAAATGTACCACATTTTACATTTCAGGATCATGACATGAATATTTTAAAAGGAGAAATTGAACATGATGATATAAAAAAAGCTGTAGCTTTGTGGTGTGAGAGAAACAAATTCCAAGGCATCTTATACCCAACTGAACATGGGTATAAAGCAGCTAAAGATGATGAAGTTAAAATTAAAAAGTTGGCTAAAACATTAGCTGAAGCTCGAATTAGAGACAAGAAATGTCAGCCTGTTGGCATTTGTAATGAAAATCCTGAAAAGGACTGCAACTCATTAGAAGGTTACAGTAAAGATGAAAGGGCTAGGTTAAATGCTGCTGAATTTGAAGTATACCATGAAATTGATTCAAGAAAGCCAGAAGACAAAGTATTGAAATTCCGTGTCACTTGTGTTCGCAATGGGACACACTGCTTTGGATCTCAAGATGCAGCATACCATGTAGGGGGAAGACTTCAAGATATGTTTCACTGGATTGTTGATCTTAACTTTTATGACCTTGAAATTATGCTGAACATACGAGAAGGTAATGTACTGTAAACATGTATTGAGACTTGCCTTCACCTCAGTTGTGGGTGCTCCGCATACCAAATGGAGTATCAGATGCAGACTCCACTAATCACAGTTACCGGAGAATGGCATGCTTATTTCCTGTTACAGTGTAATATGGTTTCTCATGATCATTATTGGTCAGTGGATGGATCCTAAAGGATTATGTGTGTTTGGGAATCATGGATGACCTGATAGTAATTTGTGGTGTTATTTAATATTTATGTAAATTTGTGGAACACTGAATAGAAATCAGATTTCCGTAGCAGAGTTTGTAGTCTTGAGTTAAAGTTATTGATGATTCAGAACTGAACTCTTTCTTACATAGTCTGTTTCAGACTTTTTCTACCTGCAATTCTGAGTATACTTCACAAACTGTGGACTGCTAACTGCCATATGCTTGAAGCCAGCTCCAACTAAGTACTAATTTCAGAGCTTTGGTTTCTTGGCCACTGGTTTAGAGAGCTCATGTTCAGTCACAAATTATCAGTTAATAACTTTTAATCAAGATTTCCTGTTGTGAATAACAGTGTGGTATAGACATCCCTTCTTGCCAAGATTATGATCTTATAAAGATGCAGTACAGAAATAATTTGATACACACTTTGTCCCACATGCCACTGCTTGTCGTTTTGTGTTTCTGTTCTGGTTTGTGTTGCCATGTCATTAGGTAAATGATTCTGGTGGGTCAGAACCAGCACTGCAGCTGAGGGTTGAGAGGGAATTGTGCAATATGAAGAATGATTGAAATAATTATACTGTGATTCTAGCTGATTACTGTGTTATTGTATCTCATGCAGTTTGTGGTAAGGTTCTTCTGATTCCTACTGTCTCATTTTTGGAAGGAACTTTTTCCATAAAAATGTCCTATTACCAAAGCTATGAATAGTAATATTTATTAAGACCAACTAATTGCACTTACTTGTAAAACCATTAAAATCACATTATCTGATTAAAAATGGATTTAAAATTTCTCCTACATGTTTCAATCCCTCTATGGGATCATCCTCAGGGATCGTAAATTAGTGTAGGTATGAAGTTA
>Ga0123354_10021501_pt1 | contig 10167 bp, 6 predicted proteins | sample TergutLab28metaG_2_FD_97872 | JGI IMG/M metagenome (GOLD analysis project Ga0123354, IMG submission 97872) | Labiotermes labralis P4 segment gut microbial communities from Petit-Saut dam, French Guiana - Lab288 P4 | ecosystem: Host-associated > Arthropoda: Insects > Digestive system > Gut ...
CACACACACACACACACACACACACACACTCTCTCTCTCTCTCTCTCTCTCTCTCTCTCTCTCGCGCGCGCGCGCGCGCGCGCGCGAGTGTCATCGAGAAAATAAGTTCCGTTTGCGAATACTGCCTCTGCAGCGCTGTGGTCACGATGGTGCGCATGGGTGCCGAGTTTGATTCTGGGGCAAGGCATGGACAGAATTTACAGATATTCGAACAGTGTTTATGCATTGTGCTGTGTGTTTATATTGTTTAAAAAAATAGAGAGTCCCGCCACATGTGAAATGCGGCCTGTAATCTGTTTCTTGAATGCAAAGAACATGACACAGGCCGAAATTCATCGTCAACTTTGTGACGTGTATGGAGAACATGCCATGAGTACTTCAATGGTATGGAGATGGGTGCGACTGTTTAATGAAGGACGCGAAAATGCGCATGATGATCTGCAGAGCGGCCGACCATATGTGGTGAATGAAGATTTGGTGCGTGCAGTTGAAGAGAAGATTAGGGAGAACATATTATTCACCATTACGCCACTTCCCCTGCATTTTCCTCAAATTTCACAGTCATTTCTTCACAGAATTTTTCCTGAGGTCAAAGAAACTGTTTCCACTTGCTTTGTATCACAGGCGGCATCATTCTACGATGGTATACAAAAACAGGTGCTATGCTACAAGTGCCTCAACCATGGTGGAAACTATGTCAAAAAGTAGTGTATGGTGTGTACATCAAATGGCAATATACATGGTTTTGTAATATTTTCTTGTTTTTTTCTTAATAGCCCATTGGAACTTACTTACTGGATAACCCTCATATATATATACATATATATATTATATACATATATATATATATATATTATTTATTTGTTTATTTATTGCCAACTAAATTATTCAAAAGGACATTAAGTATTTTATGTCTCATGCAAGCACCACGGAATAAAAGAAATTATAAACAGCAGTTTAATGATGGACTGGACCAAAAAAATCTACATTCATAAAAAAAAAGTTTGAAACCCTACAAATGCACAGGAGGTAACAAAAACTGTCACCTTCTGTTCATTTTGCCCATCCGCAGAATGTCGGGTTTGATTTTTATTTTAAACATGCCATGACAGACAAAGCCTAACAATGAATAATTCCAAATACAATTCACCGTCAGAATCCCAAAGAACTATATTACTGATGACAGGTGCTGTTTAACATGCATATTCAACCAAACAATGGTGTTAGCTAAGTTAACAATCTTGAACTGTCAGTACACACAGGCTGACCACTGTGTACGTGCCATCTCCGGCAAGTAATTACTGAAAGTAACCAGACAACATCCAATGTTACATCACAAAGTATTCAAAACTACTTCCTCATTCCATAAAATATATATTTACTTTATTGAACTGAACTCTTTAAAAAACCAACAACAAACACAAATAACACCAAAAGTTCATCAAAATATAATTTTTATAAAAATATTGTATGATCACATATTCTAATTTAACAAACATTAAAAAAGAAATTCATTACGTCCTTCGCGATTTTGAGCTTGTAAATTGCAACAACTTGTGATATCCGTTGTAAGACACTGAGCAAATTAACACTGTGCATACAAGGTACAAAGTACCTGAGGACATGGCACCACATTTGTTAATAAAGAATGCTACGTTACTAAAGTTTCTCTACTTTGTTCCTTACTTATAAGTTCATGTGCACTTTTCATACAATCAGTGTAACTAATATGTTTCAGAGTTAACACTTCAGATAACTTTGACACAATATTGACTGAATATCAGAAAATATTACTACTTGAAAATTCCTACCCATTCTAATACCGCTGCTGAAAATTAAACTTAAAAATTTTCAAAGTAGAGTCACCACTTCCAAACCACAACTCCAGTTCTGCATGCAGAACAAGTACACATTAATATGCAATTAATTATACTTAAGTAAACAATATCCAAGTGCCTCAGATGTGTAATCTTGAAATTTTAGAATGATTTCACTTTCACATGAGAAACAAACTCATAAATCCATGTCAATAATAAGAATAGTTATTTCATCACTGAGCTGAATACAGTATTCTTAAAGAAGCAATCAGATTAATATATTTCAGTGCAAATTTTAGAAACTTACTTCTCAGTAATGTTGATGTAAGTGACACATTTCTTCCAACAATTCATTGATATCTGATACCACTAAAACATACACATGACTACTACATCACCAGAAAATCATCAGAGCTGAGCACACACAGATACACACAACAAACCATATTCATTCGTACCTCTGATACTTGCAACACGAAAATATAAGCCGTGCACACATAACTTTAAGGCACAAATTTATTTGCTTTTTTCTTTTTAGATTAAACAATATTTTATTAAATCTGAAACTCTTATTCTCTTTTTTCACCCTGAAGTGAATATTAACTCTAACACTTCTTTAACTACAGTGCATCTCTCCCATTCTATGACCAATGTATTCTGAACTTTCAGTAATGATCATTTACAATTTTGTCACTTTAGTTCTTTTCTAAAAAAAAAAAGTTACCTTTTGTTTTACCCATATCACCATACTTTGGTATAACCTCTCTGATGCAAAGATTTAAAAAAGTTCTGGCTGGATAATTTCATTCACTTATAATCCTGCATGAAATTATACAGCTCAGGAGTTCAATATTCTGACAAAACTGATCTAATAAATCACAAAAAAAAAAAACCGAAAGAATAAAGACAGAATGGCAAGCTTCAGCGATAGGTAAGATGGTCCTCGACTGCACTATAAGTTCATTGACAGAACTGTGAAAATAACATGGCAACAAGAAAGTACAGAGGGGCTCAAAAACAGGCAACTTGAATCCATGTGATAATAACTTTGAATATTTCATCTACTGAACTGATGTGCAAGTTTTCAGTTTCACTACAAGCCCCTTACAGCCCATCTTCAACCTCTTGACTGTTCACCCATCAACTACAAATCTAACAAGTTTCTATGAATTTTACAAATCCAAATTAATCATATTCTACTGATGTGAAACCAACCGGACAATCTGGGTTAAAATAAAACACTGTACAGTTTAGACAGCCACAACACCACTTCAAAAAAGCACAATTCACATCATCTAAGAGTTTATCAGCTAAGTTCCCTAAAACAAACTGTAGGTACAGAACTCCACAGGACGCTTAAAACTGACCAGCCCTTCAACATAAACCTGATACATAATTCAGACGATCATATATTACACATATTATGGCTGGACTAAGATCCGTATGGTTGGAAAAATTTCCACATGACTGGACGAAGTACCATAAGGCTGGACTAAGTTCCACTGAAGTCCAATCGCATGCATGGAACAAGACACACCTGTCCGAACACACTACCGCAAAACAGGTGCATTAATAAGTTACACCTTGAAGGACACATAATTGGATAAAATAAACTGACCTTTTGATATCCAATATACTGGCAACTGAAATAGGAAGCACTAGTGAACTTGCTTTGGAAGAGGCTATGGACCTGCAGTTAAGATTAATCAACGTACACTTGCGTTTCCGTATACATACACTGATCGCAAATGAGTTATGAAAAACAGTTCAATAATTACGCACTATATGTTTATACATTGTTAATAATTTTTAAACATTTCATCTCTCGTAACATACAACTGCAGTGATGATGTGAGTTTTTAGGCTTTCACAGCAGTGTAGTTGAGACTTATGTTTTTTCTGGGACAAAGTACCGTGTCACTAGGCGACTGGTGCTCCTGTCACCGATTGAGGTGGTGCCAACTCTCACATGAACAGAGACCTCAGCTTTAGGAACTGCTGACACTTTGGAATCAAATTCTATCAAATTATGTTGACAGTCTCATGCAAATATTTGCAAAACATTAGACAAGAAACTCTGAACTCATTCTAGTGATCATAAGGTGGTCCAAGAAGTAAGCATGCTATATAAAAAAAAACACTGTTACACCAACAGCCAGTGGCTGGATGCATTGATTATCTTTGTTCAAGATGTACTGGAAATTGTTTATGCTAATACACACTTCATTGACATTATGATTCTTGCAGCTGAAAATTATGATTACTTTTACATCTATTATATGTTTAAAAAAAAACACCTGCATACACAATCACACTGTCAAGAGTAATGCATATGTCATAACCCTTCAAAGAAGAAATGTGTCTGTTTTATACAAGGACTCAGTACATATCAGGCAGTAACCACTCTCCATCTCAGTTACAAAAAACTAATCTGTTAATGCTGTACAAGACAAAAGTCACTCTTTGTTCAAAGATCTGTACACAACACATAAACGTAATGTGAGCACCATGCAAAATTTCTGAACATTAAACCTCATGGTACATAAAATGAGCACTAGGCTTTAAGAAGTTGAACATTATTAAACAGTTGCAATAAGGTAGAATAAAGTTTATAGTGTTTTTTATCCCATTCTGCTTACCACTATTTATAGAATTTTTGACTGAAACAGGCAACAAAGTACTACAAAATAATTACAAAAACAATAAACGAATACAAACACCTATGAAAGACAATCAACAGCACCACCACTAGATTTATATCTGCTTTTCACAGAGTAAAAATTTAAATTGCTTGCTAATAATTAACCAGTGCACAGTGTCTCCTTAAGGTAGTCTGAAAAATATCTGAAGAGTTAAACAAACTGTAATTATTATAATAATTTATTGATTATCATGAGAACAAGACCACATCTCAAGATTTCACCATCATGTGATGTGAAAACAAAATGTCAATGAGATGAATGTGCGCACACAAACACACACACACATAGTATCAAACTCCCAAATCATTCGCCATACACTACCACACGGACTAGTGTCACCAGAAACACAACGTACTTGTGTACAATAACCTTCTTGAAGTCAGCTGGTACTCTGGCCAAAATAGAGAGCTTTTGTAGGCAGACTACTAACAACACCATTTGTCTTCTTCTGCACCACATCCACCATCTGGTTGCCATATCTCACCGTAGAGCTCACAGCACCAAACATGCGGTTTACCAGACCCTTAGGTGGAACCGGTTTCTCTGTTCGTGGGGGCAATTCAGGAACTGTCAAGGAATTAGAAACAATATAGAACTTTTTCTTCTAATTCACTGGCACTTTCAGCTTATGACCTTCCGTATAACAAAGACAAAGAACAGTGAAAAGCTGTACCCCCAGTGTCATATATATATTTTCCAAATACTTTCTCTCTGATTTTACATATTCAAATTAGCATCAGGTTATTTTTTCAATCTTATTCATCTTGTGTTGAACTAATGGCATGAACAAGCATTAAAAATTTCTAACATAAAGCCAATATGCAGTCAGACCTCATTACAACACTCTGTCCACCATCAACACTAGCGTTCAACCAGGGTTACTGGACTTCTTCTTTGCTTTTCATGTCAGGAGCAATTTCATTCAATTCATAAAAATAACCGATATGGTTAGAATAGATGTGACTCAGGATACGGACAGGTGGCGGTCACTTGTGAATGTGGTAATGAACCTTCAGGTTCCATAAAATGAGGGGAATTTCTTGACTAGCTGAGAACCTGTCAGCTTCTCAAGAAGGACTCTGCTCCATGCAGTATGTCAGAAAATAAGTAGGTAAGTAACCAACGTGGTGTGTGAAACAGTTTGGATATTCAGGATGTACCTGGATTTAATGACACTTGAAATTATTCCTCTCACAATCACATACTTTCTTCTTCTTAGTACGGCTCTACAACTCTTAGTGCAGAGTTTTGGCCTTCTCAACCACTTCCTTCCATCTTCTCCTATCCTGGACAAAGGTCTTCCAATATGGCACTTTTAACCTCTGTATATCTTTTTTAACATCATCCTCCCAGCGTATCTTTGGTCTTCCCATTGGCCCCCTTTTGAAATGGGTTTCCAGGCATGTATTGCTTTGACCATTCTTGTACCTTGCATTCTTTCAATATGACCATACCAATCCTAGCCTTTGCGCTCTGGCGAAGTTTACTGTGTTCTCATGTTTTATTAGTTTATCCAGTTCCTCGTTAGTTTTTATTCTCCGGGATCCATTTTCATAGGTTGGGCCAAATATTTTCCTCAACATTTCCCTTTCAAAACCATAATCAAATACTTTACTACCTCATTATCTTATAACGAAGTACTAACTAATTCTGTTTAAAATTTCTCTCTAGTTCCAACCCACAAAAACCAGATCCACTTTGCAATATTTTGCTTGCTCAAAATCACTTGCATCCTCTAAATTACTCCCTTCCTTTCTGGTGTTTCAACCTCAGAGTCTCGAATTATAACTTCAACAGTTATGGACACCACAACACATAGGCTTTTGCCCTTTTGGTTCCACTTACAAGGGGCAGTTTTGTGTAAAAATTGATTTCTCTGCACACATTAGTAATGTTCATAGTTTTGTTCACTCAATAAAATATTCTCGGGCTAACAGCAGTGTCACATGGCTGAATGGCAAGCAAACCACCGTTTCAAGGACCACCTCTATCATCATCATCATCATCAGGGAACTGACTAGCTCCATCCAAAATCTGTCCACATCATAAAATACCTGCCCATTATAGCTGGTGGCAAGACAAGAGGGTGGTGGGTGGAATCAGGTACCTGCTCCGTTCAGTTCTCCTCTTTTCTTCATTATTTATGATATCTTAAAACTGTTCTTGTTCGCAAGCTCTAACACTGCTGTTACATATTCACTTACATCTCTCTCCCCCCACAAACAACTTACACAGTTTGTCCTACTACAATTATTTTGGTAAACTACGTTGTGCTGGACACACAGGGGTTGTTGTATCATTGTAAATGCATGTTCATGTAACTCTGGAAGCCATGACACAAGCCTGTGTGAACTGATTATATACAGGAAGAAGTCTGATAGCACACAAAGCTAACAATTATGTGACAAAATACTTATGCTCATCTCTAATTAACAAAAAAACTTTGGCTAAAAGGCAGGCATAAAAAGAGGCAACATTTCATTTCTTGGTATCTTTGTTTTTCTGGGATGTTATGTAGCGCAGTTTGGGACTTAGCTACTGATGTTATGGGACAACCTATCTGTTCCACATCAAGGGTCAAGCAGTCTTCTTGGACTGGTTGACCCTCAAAGATGGAACCATTAGGTTAATCCAAAATGTTGGTACCCAATTACAAGTGCACACTGCGTAACATCTGAGAACAGAAAAGCTCTCACTTACGCCACAGCAGAACCCACGAATCACACACAGTTATTTCTTTCCTGAAATTTATTGTACAAAATTAGGGTACACATATTATGCAAGCAAACATGGCAGTTGCGGATGATATTTGTCTGTAAGCCCAGAGATTTTGCGATATGGAAGAAATGCTAAAGAGACTAAAAGAGGAAACAGAATTAGTTGGTTTGCCTATTAACATAAACAAGATGAAGGGGATGAGATTTAACACATCCAATAAGTAAAAATTTAGGTTAGAGGAAACGGAAATTGAAGAATTTGGATCCTTTGTTTACCTAGGAAGTGTGGTGTCAGAAAATGGAGGAACAGAGGAAGATGTAGCAAGAAGAATCAAAAAAGCAAATGGTGCATTTGCACAGCTGTATCCTGTGTGGAGAAATCTCAACATACCAAAAGAAGTTAAAATACAAATATTCAATACAAATGTAAAATCAGTATTATTATATGCTTGTGAAACTTGGAAAACTACCAACCAGATAAGAAGAAGACTACAGATATTTGTAAACAAATGCTTAAGACAAATAATTAATATAAAATGGACCGATAAGATTACGAACAAAGAACTATGGAGAATCACCAATCAGAAGTCAATAGAAAATCAGATAAAAAGAAGAAAATGGAATTGGATTGGACATACATTACATAAAGAAACAGGAGCAATAGAGAAAACTGCATTAGATTGGAATCCTCAAGGATACAGAAGGAGAGGTAGGCCGAAGAGAACGTGGCAAAGAACAACAGAGGAAGAGATAAGAAGCACAAGAAGATCATGGAATGAGGTCAAGGGGATAGCTGGAGACCGCAATGCCTGGAAGCTCTTCATGGATGCCCTATGCTCCACAACGAGTAAAAGTATTTGATGACGATGATGATGATGATGAAATATGGCAGTTACATTTATACAACATATGGGAAAATAAAGCTGTACACTGAATGGTAACAAATTGATTACTATTCCTACACACATAAAATGAAAATGTTCACACAATTAACAAATGAAACTTACTCACCAATTAGGAAAGTCAGCAACATATTGTTCACTGTATCTGGTAATTCTTGATGTGGGAAGTGACCAGCACCCTCCACAATCTTCAAAGAGAAATTCTGCACATACTCAGTGGACTTCACCACACTCTCCAAATTCACAAACTGATCTTTGTTGCCTGTCAACAGCAGGCAGGGTACACTGACCGGACTGCTTTCCTCACTCACTCTACTGAAGGGAAGGTTGCGGTAGTAGTTGATAGGGCCGGTCCAATCCTCTGAAATGTACAGCAACATCTAACACTGAAATTCATATTCTTTCTGAATTTGATTCAAAGTTCACTCTTGTACCTACTCACAGGCATGACACATTCAATAAAAGTCACTACAACATTAAATTAATTCAATCTGATGATGCACTAGTGGGTTGGCAGCTCCGGACATTTCGGAAGAACACAACACCTTCATCACCAAGAATTCAGCAGACATTGACAAATGAATGCACCTCTGAACTCTTGAAGAAAAAGGTAATACTTTCCTTCAAAATGTCAGGGATCACCCACAAATAAAATGTCACATCTCAGAAGCCCAAAATCGTCAATTACATCCCTGTGAAAACCTTGTATGGATTATGCTCCATATAATTAAGGGGATACTGTCAACAGCTCAGTGGCTATGAAGCTTCTAAGACCCTGCAGCACTGGATCAGTTACTTATCAAATTTACATGAACTGTACTTGTAAGACCATGGATCACTAATGCCTAAAGTCAAAGACACATCATAGGCAGTGCTGCACAGAATGGACAGTATAAAAATGTGTTTGATAAGGTACAGTGAGTTGATAAAATAATGGGATTCATTCATATATTATTCTCAAAATATATAAATACAAACAGAACAGCAATACAGCATACAAAAAAAGTTTGAATTCTGTTACTTTTTCTGGGTTCAGCACACCCTCACATTATGAAAAGAAGGTGTTTTAAAAAATGTGTCCACATTTTGGGTTCAATAATGCAAACCCTATTCTTTCACTGGTTCCCATTTTATAAGCAAAAACAATTTATCACAGACAGTTTACCAGACCACAGCTTATAATAAAAACACTTCTTTATCTATCAGAAATAAGGAAAGAAGAAGTGTAAAAACAAGAACTTTAAGGCCCTTAATTAAAAATATACACACACACATGTATATATAAATTGTGCAAATATCTATCTAGGACCCTCCTAAAAATTCTAGATGCCACAAAAATGAGGTGCCACCATATAGAATTTAGTCATCTGGGTGACATGGAACCTAGGGTTTGTTCATCCCTGTAAATGTAAAAGATCAGATGAAAACAAATGCCACAACTGATGGTCAATAATATGTAAATGAGAAAACACATTAAAAGGTGGGGATATGAACTGGACTGAATGGGTAAAGAAAGGTGAAACAGGGTACAAACAATTACAAATCTTTGGACAGAGTGTAAGATGAAGACCAAGAACATGACGGAAAGAGAGGCCTTACCTTAGTATAGAATTTGACTTGCCTAACCCAAGACAGTGATGTGAATTAAAAAAAAAAACAGTTTTGTGAGTATAAGGAACAAATTCATATATATTTCCAGGTCATTTACTCATAACATACATCCTTAACAATTCACACAACATCCACACCTGCAGAATTTGCACATCTGTAGTGTGCAACTGCAGGGGTTACATGCAGCGCAGCACAGAATCCTGTTATACTGTAACATTACGTGGGGCTATGCCTGTGGAAGAGTAACCACCAGCAGGGTCACCCATGCCACACAGGCCTCAGCAGAGCAGCCACCACATGAAGCACGTCCCTAGGGAAGTACCCCCCCCCCCCCCAAAAAAAAACCTTTTCCCCAAGGGGGGTGGGGGCTAAGGACAGGGTTAAAAACCCAACACTAGTTCTTTAAAACCCCCAAAAA
>Ga0123354_10021502_pt1 | contig 10167 bp, 7 predicted proteins | sample TergutLab28metaG_2_FD_97872 | JGI IMG/M metagenome (GOLD analysis project Ga0123354, IMG submission 97872) | Labiotermes labralis P4 segment gut microbial communities from Petit-Saut dam, French Guiana - Lab288 P4 | ecosystem: Host-associated > Arthropoda: Insects > Digestive system > Gut ...
CATACGTAAAATTTTTACATTAAAACATTTAAAATCGCTCCAACATGTTTCGATCCTAAGATCATCTTCAGGGAGCTACACTGTTCCTTGCTAAAGCCACATTTTTAAAAACACCCACTGATTAATTTCCTTATATTAACCTGGTGCTGTGGCAGGAAGTTATTGTAAGAAAATTAATCAGTGAGTGTTTTTAAAAATGTGGCTTTAGCAAGGAACAGTGTAGCTCCCTGAAGATGATCTTAGGATCGAAACATGTTGGAGCGATTTTAAATGTTTTAATGTAAAAATTTTATGTATGTGCATTAATTGGTGTGCTAATTAAATGACTCTACTAAATGCGCGGTGCAATGATAAAGATAAATAAAGTCCTACTTATTACAACAATATCTAACAAAACCTTTCAGGATACCTCGGCGATTGTTATACTAAGTATTTCTGGATTAATACGCCGTGTGTGATAATACGTTTGTTCCGGTGTTTGGGAACAACATGTTGCCTACAACTTCAGGGTGACTGAACTTGGCTCAGGTATACGTTTTACCTCCTAATCGCTTCAGGGTAGAGTGGTACGTACTTTCCTATGAGATTATAGCATTTTAACAATCACATGTAACTCATATCTCGTCTACATTAGATCTTTTGAAGCAAATATATAATTCTAATTTCAAATCAAAAGTTTAAGAGCTTAGTTATACTATAAGTAGGTATTTTGATACAAGTACACAAGGCCGGAATACCTCGCTACATGACAAGAAACTGTGGTCTCCGACAAACAGCGTCCTCTGATTATTTTAAATAGGCACTTTTCGCTTAATCATTTCTCAACACGAATTTCCTTTTCACTTGGCTATGTTTCTTAATTTTCTTCGTATTGCCATATTGTCATCTGTGACTAATCCGGTTCTACAATATTTTTCCACATTATCTCACAAACGGCACGATTTTCAAAATAGAGATACATAAACTGTGAGTTCTGATTCTCTCTACAAATTTGCCCGAACACTTCTCATTTGAAGAAGAACTGAGCGAGATATGACCACACATGTGTATTGGTCTTCAAGTAAAGCACTCGTTACGCTTATCATATTTTCATTAAACTTGAATTTTCTCAAAAGATTTTCGAAACATATCCAAATACCCAATTTCATGAAAATTATTTCAGTGGGAGGCGAGTTGTTCCATGCAGACAGACGGACGCATGGACAGACAGACATATAAAAGCTGATATTCGCTATTCGCAATTTTGCGAACGCGCCTAAAATGACAATATCCACGTAATTGTGAGCTTTTCCTGAAACGTCAGACTTTCAACTAAAATGCCTCCCTGCCTGATCTTTCTACGGACACTTAGCAATTAAGTTATTAGAAATAGAAATCTGAGATTAGGAAGAGGACAATTCAAATTGCAATCTTCAGAAACACATTCATTTGGAAATTAAACTCTCTCCGATTAGTGATTAGGAGAAGTAGACATACAGAAAGAAGAATCGATTTGCCGATTCAAATTCTTAGTCATAGTGTGTGTAGTATTATCAAATCTGGAAAATATCGATACTCTTAATTTCGTGACATTAGCACAGTGTACCACGTGCGTACAACATACCTTCTGACGGATAAGAATTGCCGCAAGTGTTTAATAGTACTCTCCATTTCATTACCTTTTGCTTTATAGATGCTAAATTTGGTTCTCTTCTTTATGGTTGGCAATCTTTATGGAGGCCATCCGTTCTGGTAATTAACGACAGGTCCTATATTCAGTCTAACACGACATAAATCTACACATTCAGTCTGATGTCTTATATGTGTACAACACACTTCGATCTATGCTAAGACCACCTCAGTATGTCAATGCAAAGTTTTACGTCAGGAAGATAACTAGCAAGCAAATGGCAAACAAAGGGACCCCGTTTTACAAATGTTTTCAAGTACAATGTTTCAATATAACAATAAAATATTTTTGAGAAGTAAAATAAAAAAAATACGTAACAAAATATTATTATTCTTTTCCGTTGTTTCCTCTAGGGTAACACTGCGTCGAATGTGAGACGCTGTTCTACATAACCTCAATTAGATTGCTTTCTGTATACATATCTTATGGTCTTTCCGTTGTGGGTCGGAATTATAAGATCCGTAACATGACAGGGAAGTAATAGGTGACTGGTTTGTTAGAATGATCTGGCAACTACTCACATCTGTTTAGCTGTCTATCTCTAGGGCTCTGCAGGTCAGTGCAGCGCAGAATCTCCAGTTTTACAGATACCTAAATCGTGTCTGCGGATAACTGTAAGACTTACTAAATCTGGAAACGCCCTGCAGAACACGCAAAGATAGGGCGAGCGTGTGGCGACAGAAGGCAGTACAAATACTGTACTTGTTTGGGGACTGTACTTCGTGATGATACGTTCTGTTGTGATGACAGAAACAGGACTACGGCTGCTATGGTCAGAGCGATGTATGAAATAGGCACGAGCTATTAAGTTTGCATGAGCGTAGTTAATCAACTAATCAGCTAATCAAATATAGAGTACGTCATAAGTAAGCCACCAGCCAGGGAGCAATAATTTTCGAAAAAGACCATCCTACACAGACCTGAGGTAGCAGCTCTCTGCCCTGAAGTTCTTCCAGCTCTGTCTATTCAGTATCAGTCATTTTGCGACCAGCACAGTACATTTCGTGAACACATAAATACAGTCACTGTTTGCCATCTTTGCAGGCATAATGGACTGACCAAATGTATCATGTCAAATTGGAAAGCAAATAGACAAGAATAGCTTTACTTTTACCGGAACTAGAATAAACCTTTTGAAAAGGATTCGTCTTTCAGCAGGCGTAAGTCCCTACAAGTAGCTTTCACCGTCTTTCTATAAAATAAATTAAAGGGAAAAGAATGCAGTTTATTCTCAACGCAAGACACAATTAACCACCAAATCTAGTCTTTTAGAATCTGTATAGGTCAAAGCTCTTTAGGTGGTAGTATTTTACATTCAATAAGTACATGGTTACATCTCGAGATCAGAATGCAGGAGGAGGGTCACAGTATAAAGATTGATAATAGTTCATTTGAAATGGTGGAAGAGTTCAAATATTTGGAAACAAACTTAACAAATCAAAATTCTATCCAGTAAGAAATTAAGAGCAGATTCTTGCCATCATTCGGTGCAGAATCTTTTGTCTTCCAGTTTGCTATCCAAAAATTTAAAGATTAAGATATACAGAACTATAATTTTGCCGGTTGTTTTATATGGGTGTGAAACATGGTCGCTCACATTGAGGGAGGAACGTAGCCCGAAGGTGTTTGAGAATAGGGTGCTGAGGAGAATATTTGTGCCTAAGAGGGACGAGGTAACAAGGGAGTGGAGAAAACTAAATAATGAGGAGCTTAATGATTTGTACTCCTCACCCATTATTGTTCGGGTGATAAAATCGAGAAAAATGGTATATGGGGAGCATGTAGTGCGTATGGGGAGAGGTTTATACGGGGTTTTGGTGGGGAAACCTGAGGGAAAGAGACCGCTTGGGAGACCCAGACGTAGATGGGAGAATAATATTAAGATGGATCTTCAGGAAGTGGGATGTGGGGGTATGGGCTGGATCGAGTTGGCTCAGGATAGGGACAGGTGGCAGGCACTTGTGATTGCGGTAATGTACCCTCGAGTTCCATAAAATGCAGGGAATTTCTTGACTAGCTGAAAACCGGTTAGCTTCTCATGGACTCTGTTCAATGGAGTAAGTAGTAAGTAATATTTTGCTTTCATACTCTGCACATTCCAAAACGTCGGGCCCATCCTGCATTCCAACTATGACCATCAGCTTGGAAATGCAAAATTAACACAGAGAAAATTCTGTAGGGTGCACTGTTTTACAAAAGGGAAACCATCGCCCATTCCTCGTATGGTTGCCTCACAAAGTAACAAGAAACAGTGGACAGCTTTGCACTTTTATCGACGGCCGATTGACACGCCTGAACCTGCAGTCCGACATCTGTCGCTTTTAATGATGTGCTGTGGCGAACAACACAACAGCCGCATTTAAAAAACCATCAACGCTTTAAAAATTGTAAGCGCGCAATTCAGTGAAACGTAACAATTAGAACAGAATAGAAAGAGAAGTAATTCAGGTGTTCATCGTCGAGCTTTCAAACATTTCAAAACACAATTCTGGAAAAGAAAAAAGAAATTACAATACTGGGAAATGCGTTAAGTTGTCTACATGGTAAAAATTGGAGGCAGATTCCTGTACTGTCAAAATATAAAATTTCCAAACGGTTAATTAACTGGAGTCTCCAGGAAATGATTCTATCTGTGAAAGTTAAATTCACCCCTGTTTCTAATTTAGTGTCTTTTCCGTTGAAAATTCAACGTAAAAGCTCATTTTATTTTATGAATTCTAAAACTCGCAAACCACTTTGACTTCTACGTGGTCCCCATGCACTGCAACATGGAACGTGGTCATTCTCTGCACACCATTTTTGTACGATAATATATATACTTGGACACGGTACAAGTTAACTTATTACTTAGTTGTACTTTAGAAAGAGTTTATGCCTTGCTTCAGCATGCTTTCATACTTCCGGGCAATACATCCAGGTTCAGGTATACAGAGGCAGATTTAGTACAACCAGCACCCTTAAATTATTTCATTTTTAAAAACAAAGCAAAACATTCAACCAAATTTCGAAATCACAAGAGTGAAATTTCACACAGATTCAACATACTTTAAAGATGCGGATAATATTACTTATTAAACTGCAAACAAAGTGACCTTGACTTTCTAGACTTTGTGCAAATAATTTTCTCCCCGGCAAATATTTTTAATCAATTTACTGTTAAGTTAATGAAGATGTCAATAGCACATAACTACGTTGAAGAGTAGGGGCAGGGACGATTAGTGATCAATTAATTTAAAAAGATGTGTACAAATCGGGTCTTCGCCTAAACTGAGGTGATGTTCAGGCAATCACCGAGAGGGTTTAGGGAGAGTCATGAAGTCCCCAGCAAAAATAGTAGATTTCCGGACCGAAATTTTAAAACTGAGTTTCCCCAGTAAAAAGTACGGTTTCTACACGTTCGACAGGATCGTCGGTGATAGCACAGAAATCCGCTGCTTGCTGATATGTAGTAGTATCAACACAGGTCACATGTTTGCAACACGCAGTGCTGTTTGTTTGTTCTGATTGCATTACTTAACGACCCACCACAACAAAAGTCAAGGTACAGAGTTTGTGTTACATGGCGCTGCGCAAGCCTGGAGCAACAACTGAACTAATCCAGGTTTGCTCGCTGTTACAAGGAAATTGGCTGCGTCACAGTCTGAAAAGGGCATATATTGAAATCACAAGATTACTGTAAAAAAATTGTGATGTGTGCGAAGTGACAAGATTTATTAACACACGGTATACTTTCCCAGCAGTTTTTGAAAAAGGATACGAAAACCCATAATGCATTTCAGTCACGACAGCTGACCTTCGACCCGGGAAGATATACTGCGGCCCCGAATACAGATTCTAATTTCTAACTATTACCGTGAAGTTCGATATTTCAAAAGTCAATTTCATTACACTGCTAATATGTTACTTATAACTCCCAAACCTCTAAAATACATTCCTTTCATGGCTTGCCAACATACAGCTTTTATGAGCTGATTTTCCCTAGCCACGACACAGGCTTCTTATTTCTACCCTTGTGAGTTAAAAAAAAGTCTCGAATGTTGATAAGGAAGGCAATTTAGGTATAACGTTACGTTGAGGTGCTTTGTTACAAACATTATTGCCGTGGTAAGGCAATAAGTATTATATATTCTGAGTGTGTGTTTGTAGACTTAGGTATCCAGCATGCAGTGCGCATGCACCATATTGTAATCTGTGACCTGTCCGACTCCACATTATCTTTCCACATTGTCTCACGAACGGCATGATTTTCGAAAAAAAAAAAGTTATTGAAAATAAAATGTTATTTTGATTTTCTCTACAAAGTGTGTCTGACTAATCTCTCTTACTAATCTTTTTCAAATGAAGTCAAATAGGTGCAAACTAATTCTTAGTATACTTATTTCAACTTCTCTACATGTTTCGGGCAACTATGTGCCCATCATCAGAAGAACCTACTGTATCTATGCGACACTGGTATTTTTCACTCTTTATGGGTGGCTGTCTGGTCTGCAGAAAAAAGAAAATAGATTATATAGGGATGCACGGTCAACAACATATAAAATTCTCGTACTAAGTAGAGGTGAATGAGAAACTATTGTAAATATACAGATTGCGTCAAAACCACCTGACGGTTTTTGGAATTTGGAAACCAGCGTGCCGGCTATGCGCCACTTTCGTACTGGCCGTCATAATGTACAGTGATGTTTGGAGTTAGAGATGGAGCGCTGGTCAGTGCAATTTCTTTTTATCAAAACACAGTCTGTTACAGCTGCACAGCGTGGTTTCCGACAGCAGTAGCAAAGACGTGATGCTCCTTGCCGCAATACTCTGCTAACGTGGGTATCGAAATGGCCTCAAGAAGGATCAGTGAAGGACAGTAAACCACAAGGACGTCCATTTTCGGCACCTACGCCTGACCATGCGGAGCCAGTAATGGATCCCATGTTGTGAGGTCAGCGCAGGTCAGCTCCGCGGCAAGCTCTCGCACTTCGCTTAAAGGAATTCTGTGTTCGTCGAATTCTCCACAGGGATTTGCATTACCATCCATACAAAAGCCAAGTTGCTCAGGAGCTTAGTGAACGGGACAAGGTGAGCCGAATACAGCTTTGCAACGAATTCTTGGGCTTGGTGAAAAACAATAGCGACATAGTGAACACATTACTAATATCAGATGAGGTTCACTTCCTTGTGTCTGGTTATGTGAATAAATATAACTGTCGCTACTGGGCTCACAACAACCCACATGAACTTCACCAACGTCCTCTGCATAATGAAAAAGTGACAGTGTGGTGTCCAGTTTATTCTCATGGCATTATTGGCCCTTATTTATTTGATAATGAGGAGGGGCGTACAGTCAGTGTGCATGCAGAGCGGCACAAAGTCCTGCTGGAAACATTTCTGCGCAGTGAATTACATCCTAGGCAGCAAGATTTGCTGTGGTTCCAACAAGATGGAGCAGCTGCTCACACAGCAGAAATTTCCATGCAAGTCCTCAGGACAATGTCTCCGGGAAGACTCATTACTCGTTTCGGGGACATCATTTGGCCCGCCCGCTTGCGTAACCTTGTAGTAACAGATACTTCCTCTGGGACTACGTTAGAAGCAAGGTATACGAAACATGTCCTGCCAATATTGCTGACTTAAAACAGCGAATTCTGGACAGTATTCAAGGGATTCCCAAGTCAGTGTTACAACGTGTCACGGCAGCTTTTCCATCGCGACTGCAGAAGTGTACTGAACGACATGGTGGTCACTACCAAGTGTCACATTCAAACAATAATGACTGAGACAAATTCTCATGGACATGACATGCACCCTATAGTGTCAATAAAATTTTTACACTTTGCCTTAAAGAGTATTTCATTTAAAAGACCGTCAGGTGTTTTTGACGCACCCTGTACACAGATAGTCATGAAACGTACCCGTTATTCTTGTCAGATTTTAATAAGACTTGAATTTTCTCTAGAGGTTTTCTAAAGACTTTCGAATGTGAAATTTCACAAAAATCCGTACAATGGAAGCCGAGTTGTTCCATTCGGGCAGATGGACGGACGGATGGACAGAAAGACAGACAAGCAGGCAGACATGGCAAAGCTAATAATCGGTTTTCGTAATTTTGCGAACGCGCCAAAAAATGGCCAGAAGCCTGTAATGAACGTAGTTCACCATTCTTGTTGGAACTCTGTTGAATTTCCATATTGTTCAAGATTTTGTTTGCTGTAACGTGGTGCCGCATAGTCCGGATCATCTACGTTGAAGATTGAGTCACCAGGTTATTCTGAAACGCCCACACACTTTAACAAGACCTTACGTCCTCACATCCCATAAGACATGAATGTTCTCATTCATCATCCTAATCTCATATTCTACATTTACATTTACGTCTGGTTAATGAAATTTTAGTGGGTTACTTATATTATAATTAAATAAGAATAAAATAATTCTGGTAATTTAGAGATACGCCGGCTAAATTAATTTTGTATTTGTTTTCGGTAAAGGTGGGCTACATTTTACGTGATTATATATCCGTTAGTTTGGACATGAAGCAGCCACAGGTAATTCCATACATCACAAACCATGCGAATGTAACGTAATTCCATACATCACAAACCATGTGAAAAGTAATGGAATTAAAAATTCAGACCTGCTAAATATTTCAACATGATAAGCTAAAATAATCGTCTGCGCACTCATACTGTCTATTCAAAAAGGTTCATGTGGCGGCACATTCCACTTCTCTCCACACGCCACATTATTCCTCGCAATGATGGGATTCTTTCGGCGTAGACTTCTAAAATTTCTCTTAAAAATTCAGCCCTAAAGTTTCCTAGATACAGTGCTTCGGCAATACACTGATACAACCCAAAATTGCGTAGTTAGTGGCTTCAGATTTTTAATAATAATCAATCTTATTAAGTTGCCAAATTAAAGACAACTGGACTTAACGTATAACAAAACGCATTAGCGACATGATAAATGCATCCAGCCACCTAGCAGAAACTCCGGAATTGGGAAGATCGAATGAAGGATTACGACGTCGATGAAAAATATTCAAATATACGTTAAAGAAGTGGAATATACGTTAAAGAAGTGGAATATACGTGGTGTGATCTGTTTCAGAATAAGTTCTCGTGATGGGCTGTGCAGCACCGCAATGAACCTTTGGATTCCATTAGAAAAATTAAGTGTTTTCATAATTTTATCAGACGGCATAAATGACAATCTTTGGTTGGCAAAAAAAAAAGAGCAATTACACACAACAGAACAGAAGACCTTTTATTAATTTACAGATGAAAATGCTAAAATTATCAGACATTCGTCTGATCAGCCTACATCCTATGAACACCCAAACGAAAGTGTTTGGTTATATCATGTAGGAAAACCAAAATATGCAATTTTCTTACTCTAACCGTACAGTTCACAATAAGAATTCCAGCAATTTCGAAGGTGTACAAAAAAAATAGAAATATCTGCCTTTTATCTTAGGGACAACACGCCGAACGGTAGTGTGTTCAAATTCCGCCTGGGGCATGAATTTTCTTTTACTTCTAATCATGGTAATTGTGGCCATTAGAGGTTCCATAAAAGAGAATGTACTACAAGGTTGTCCCTCATACAGGTAATAGAACAAACCAGACTGAAAAGCCCTGAGGAATAATTACGTAAGATCGAAACCAGGTGTAGTTCTGATAATAAAGACGGTAATAGAGATTACGATGATGATGATGATAATAATACATGAGACTAATCAGTAATATGGAGAATATACAATTTCATTCTGTATTGGATTTTAAATTCAACCACATTAACCCTTAACATGTATTTATCGAGGTCTATTGAAGAAATAAACTTCGGTCATTTCCCGAATCTATGTAGGTCTGTAGTAACACGCTTGGTTCTTATTCGACTTCTGTACTAAACTAAAATGCTGAAATAACCGATTTTCTGTGCCTTACCGAAAAAAATAAATATTGGCTTATCGTGTTATCCTCAGCTGACATGCCTCCCAATTCATCAGTCTAAATAAGCAAACCGACAAAAATTTCTCCATAAACCCCACATAAAGAATTTGTTAATTGCAATATAGAAACCGCACACACTGTAGTGTATAGTTCGTGCAATGCAGGTAGATAAGTCCCTGAATTAAACCCCATTCCTCGTTTAGTCACGAAGGTCCCAGATATGTATGTAAACGTGAAATCCACTATCGTACCGAGAAACGCCACTTGGGTCACTTTAAATTCACTATGCAACCTCACCACGTTTATATAAATTTCAGTGCAGTATAATTCTCTGGACTCCCAAAAAGTGTTGTTTTTTTTATCTTTCCCCCTTATTTCTCAGGCTTTTTACTCGTCCCTCCCTTCCGCTTCATCGACATTAATTTTAAAAAGGCATCTTATGCGCATTGGACCGTGCATCATCTTGATATTTGAATAAAGGTTGACCAACTAGATGACACTTGCTTTATTATATATTGCTCAACATGTTTCAGACGTTAATACGTCCATCTTCAGGAG
>Ga0123354_10021503_pt1 | contig 10167 bp, 1 predicted proteins | sample TergutLab28metaG_2_FD_97872 | JGI IMG/M metagenome (GOLD analysis project Ga0123354, IMG submission 97872) | Labiotermes labralis P4 segment gut microbial communities from Petit-Saut dam, French Guiana - Lab288 P4 | ecosystem: Host-associated > Arthropoda: Insects > Digestive system > Gut ...
CTAACCTAAATAAACGTAACCTAACCTAAATTAACCCAAACTAACCTAACCTAATCTTAATTAACCTAACCTAACCCAACATAACCTAAACTAACTTAACCAACATAAGCTAACCTAACATTATCTAACCTTACTTAACCTAACACAACCCAACCCATCCCAACGCAACCAATACCAACTCAACCCAACCTAACTCAACCAAACCCAAACTAAACTTTCCTAACGTAACCGAACATAACCTAACCTAAATTAACCTAATGAAACCTAACCTAACCTAACATAACTTAATCTAACCTAAACCAACCTAACCTAACCCTACCTAACCCAACGTAACCTAACCCAACTTAACCTAATCCAACCTAACCTACCCCAACCCAACCTAAACTAACCCAACACAACCCAACCTAACTCTAGCGAACCGAACTCAACATAACCCAACACAACACAACCGAACCTAACCTAACCTAACCAAACCTTACATAACCTAACCTAACGTATCGTAACCTAACCTAACCTAACCTCTCTTACCCGAACGTAACTTAAACTAACTTCACCTAACCTAACCTAACCTAAAATAACCTAACCTAAACTAACATAAAATAACCTAACCCAAACTAACCCATCACAACTACACCCAAGCCAACACAAACCAACAAAACAAACCCAACCTAAACTGACCTAAACTAACCTAACCTAATTTAACATTACGTAACTTAACCTAAACTAACCTAACCAATTCTAAATTAACCTAACCTAACCTAACCTAACCATAATTAACCTAACCTAAATTAACGTAACCCAACCTAACCTAAACTAACCAAAGCTAACCTAACCTAAACTAACCGAAACCAACCTAACCTAACCTAACCTAACCTAATCAAACCTAAACTAACCTAACCTAACCTAACCTAACAAACCGAACCCAACCTAACACAACTCAACCTAACCTAAACTAACCTAACCTAATCTAACATAACCTAACTTAATATAACCTAACATTACCTAACCTAACCTAAACTAACCTAACCTAACCCATCCTAACATAACCCCACCTAAACTAACCCAACCTAAGGTAACCCAACCCAACCTAACCTAACCCAACACAACCTAACCCAACATAAACTAACTCAACCTAACTCAACCCAACATATTCCAACCCAACCAAATCCAACGTAACGTAACCTAACCCAACACAAACCAAACCAACAAAACCCAACCAAACCCAACCCAACCCATCCCAACCCAACCTAACTTTACCTACCTTAACCTAACCTAACATAACTTAACATAATCTAAACCATCCTAACCTAACCTAAACTAACCTAACCTAACCCAACGTAACCTAAACCAACATAACCTAACCTAACGTAAACAAACCCAAAATAAGACAACCCAAATCGAACACAACCCAACCTAACCTTACTTAACCAAACCCAAAACAAACCAACCCAACACAACCAAACTCAAAACAAACCAACCCAACCCAACCCAACTCAACCTAACCTTACCTAATCTAACCATCCTAACCTAATCTAACCTAACCTAACGTAACTTAACCTAACCGATCCTAACTTAACCTAACGTAACCTAACCTACCCTATTCTAACGTAACCTAACCTAACCTACCCTGACCTACCCTAACCTATCCTGACCAAACCTAACCTAACCTAACCTGATCTAACTTAACATAAACTACCCTAACCTAACCTAACCTAACCTAACCTAACCTAACCTAAACTAACATAAACTAACCAAACTTAAATTAATCAATCCTAACATAATCTAACCAAACCTAACCTAATCAAACCTAACCTAACCTAACCTATCGTACCCTAAACTAAACTAATCTAACCTAACCAAACCTATCGTAACTTAACCTAACTTAACCTGACCTAACCTAACCTAACCTAACCCAACATAACCTAACCCAAACTAACCTAACCCAACCTAACCTAACCCAACTCAAACTAACCTAACCCAACCCAACCTAACCTAACCAAAGTTAAACTAAACTAACCTAACTCAACATAACTTAAACCAACCTAACACAACCCAACCTTACCCAACCCAACCAAACATAACATAACCCAACCCAACCTAACCAAACCCTAATTAAACTAACCTAAACTAACCTAACATAACCCAACCTAACCTAACCTACACTAACCTAACCTAAACTAACCAAAACTACACAACCTAAAATAAACCAACCCAACCTAATTTAACCCATCACAATCTAACCAAACCTAACAAAACTTAAGCTTACACAAACTAACATAACCTAACCTAACCTAAAATAAACTGAACTAAACTAACCGATCCTAACCTAACCTAACATCAACCTACCTAACCTAAATAATCCACACTAAATTAACGTAACCTAATCTAACTTCAACTAAACGACACTAACGCAACCCAACCTAACCAACGCAACCCAATCCACGCCAAAAGAACGCAACACAAAATAACCCAAACCAACATAACATAAATTAACCTATCCTTAACTTAACCAAAACTAACCTAACCTATCCTAACAAAACCAAAACTAACCTAACATAAATTAACCTAACTGGACCTAACCTAACCTAAACTAATCTATCCTAAACTAACCTAAACTAAACTAACCTAACGTAAATTAACTTATCCAAACACAAACCAACACAACGCAACCCAAACCAACCCAACCGAAAATAACCCATCCCAAACAAAACCAACGTAACCTAAACTAACCTAATCAAATCTAACCTAACCTAACCAAAAACTAACCCAACCGAACCCAACCTAACACAACCCAACCCAAAACAACCAAACCAACAACACAACCCAAATCAACCGAACCTAACATTACCTAATCTAACCTAACCTAACCTAATCCCAACCTCACTTAACCTAATCTAACATAACCAAACCTAACCTAAATCAAACCACCGTTACCCAAACTAAATTGCCCTAACCTAAAACAACCTAACCAAACCCAACCCAACCTAACCTACCACAACGAAGCCTAAACTTACCAAAACCAAACTAAACTAAGCTAACCTAACCTAATATAACGTAGCCTAACCAAACTAACCTAACCTAACCTTACCTAACCTAACACCAAATAACCCAAACAAACCCAACCCAAACTAACCCAACCTAACCTAACACAACATAACGTAATCTTACCTAAACTAATCTAATCTAAATTAAACCCACCTAACTTAAAATAATCTAACATAACAAAACTTAACTTGACCTAACCTAACTTAACATAACCTAACAGAACCCAACACAACACAAACCAACTCCACACAAACCAACCTAACACAACGCAATCCTACTCAACCTTACTTAAATTAATGTAACCTATTTTAACCAAACACAACACACACCAGACTAAACCAACCCAACACAAACTAACCTAACTTATCCGATTTTAACCTGCCTTAATATAACCTAACCTAAATTAATATATCCTATCCTAATTTAACCTAAATAAAACTAATCTAACCTAAACCAAACAAACCTAACATAAACTAACCCAACCTAACGCAACACAACCTAACCCATATTACCTTAAAACAACCTAATCAACCTAACACAACCCTATAGAAACAAACAAAAATCAACCTAACAAAATTAACCTACACCAGCCTAACTTAATAAAACATAACATAACCTAACCAAACCAAACCTCAAATAAACAAACTTAACCTAACATAACCCAACCCAACCTAACCTAACCTAACCTAACCTATCCTAACCTAACCTAACCTACACTAAACTAACCTACATTAATTTAACATAAACTAACCTAACTTAACCTAACCTAAAATATACTAAACTAAACTAACTTAAAATAACCTAACCAAAACTAACCGAACACAACCCAAGCTAACCTAACCAAACTACACCAACTAAACCAAACCAAACCTAAACTAACTCAACCCAACTTAACCGAAACAAATCAAACCCAACATAACTTAAACAAACCCAAACTAACCTAACATAATCAAAATTATACAAAACTAAATTAACTTAAACTAAACTAACATAACTTATCCTACATTAGTATAACCTAAACTAAATTAACGTAACCTAAACCAACCGAACCTAACCTAACCTAAGCTAAACTAACTCAACTTAACACAAAGAAATATAACCTAAATTAACCTAAAATAACCAAAACTAACCCAAAACAACCCAACCTAAAATAACATAACGTAAATTAACCTATCCCAACCTGACCTAACACAACCTAGCCTAAACTTACCAAACCCAAACTAACCCAAACCAACCTAACCAAACCTAAACTAACCTAAACAAACTTAACCTAAATTATCTAACCTAACCTAACACATCACAATCCAAACCACCACAAACCAAACTAAACCAACCTAACGTAACCTTACCTAAACTAAACTAAACTAACATAAACTAACCTAACCTAAATTAATCTAACATACCATAACTTAAATTATCCTAACATAACCTAACCCAACCCAACACAAACTAACACCACAAAACCAACCTAACCCGACACAAATCACCTCATCCTTAACTAAACTAATATAATCTATATTAATCAAACACAACACAAACCAAACTAACCCAACCCAACACAACGTAACTTAACTTAACCTAAATTAACATACCTTAACATAATCTAAACTAAATTAATATACTCTATACTAATTTAAACTAACTTAAACTACTCTAACCTAAACCAAACAAAACTAACATAAACTAACTTGAACTAACCCAACAAAACTTAACCCATATTATCCTAACACAACTTAATCAACCATACATAACCATAAACAACCCAACTCAAAACAACATAAACTACGTTAAACGAAACCAAACTAACCTAACCTAAAAACAAACTTAAAATAACTAAACCCGAACCAACCTAACCTAAATTAAACTAACCTATCCTAACATAACCTAACCTACAATAACCTAATAAAATTAATTTTTACATAAATTAACTTAAACTAAAATAACATAACCTAACATAACATAAAATAACTTAAACCAAACTAACCCAACACAACCCAAGCCAACCTAATCCAACCTAAACCAACCAAACTTACCCCACCCCAACCTAACTCAAAGCAACTTAACCGAAACAAATCAAACCCAACATAAATCAAACAAACACAACCGAAACTAACATAAATTAAACTAACCTACACCAAATTAACCTAAAATAAACTAACATAACTCATCCTAAATTAGTCTAACCTAACCGAAATTAACGTAACCTAAACTAACCTAACCTAACCTAACCTAAGCTAACCTAACTGAAACTTACGCAAAGTAACATAAACTAAACTAACCTAAAATAACCAAACCTAACAAAACCTAACCCAACCTAATCTAACTTAAAGTAATTTAACCTAACCTAACATAATCTAACTTAAATAAACATATCCTAAAAAATTTAATCCAACATAACCTAATATAAACTAATTTAACTTAACCTAATCTAACCGAATATAAACTAACCTAACCTAAACTAAACCATCTTAACCTAACCTAATCTAACCTGACCCAGCAAAAACTAACATAACCCAACCTATCCTAACATAACATAACTTAACTTAACCTAGCCTAGCCTAACCGAGCTTAGCCTAGCCTAGCCTAGCATAACCTAACTTAACGTAACCTAACCTAATCTAACCAAACCTAACCTAACGTATCTTTACCTAAACTAACCTAACATAACCTATCCTAACGTAACTTAACGTAACCTAACCTTACCTATCCTAACCTAAACAAACATAACCAAACCTAACCTAATCTACCCTAACTAAACCTACCCTAACCTAACATACACTAACTTAATCTAACCCAAACAAAACTAACCTAATATAACCTCATCCAAACCAACATAAGCTAACATAAACTAACCCAACCTAAATTAACCTAACCTAATCTAACCTATCCTAACTTAACCTAATTTAAACTAACCTAATATAACCAAACTTAAACTAAACAAAATAAAACCTAACCCAGCCTAACCTAACGCAACATAACCCAACTTAACCTAACGCAACCAAATCTAACCTAACCTAACTTAACCTTACCTAAACTAACCTAACATAAACTAACACACACTAAACTAACATAACCTAAACTAATCTAAGCTAGACCAAACCGAAATAACCCAACCCACCAGAACACAACCCAACCCAAACCAACTTAACCAAACCCAACATAAACGTACCTAAAATAAACTTACCTAACTTAAACTACCCTAAGCTAATATATCCAAATCAAACCTAAACTAAACTAACATAACCTAACTTAACCTAACCGAATCTAACTTATACTAAACTATTCTAATATAACCTAACCTACCCTAACTTAACCTAACTTTAATAAACTAGCTTAACCCAAACTAACACAAAAGAAGGCAACTCAACCCATCAAAACCTAACCCAACTTAACATAACCTATATTAATTTAACATAACCTGACCTAATATAACCGAACAAAACCCAACCCAAAATAACAAAACCCAAACCAACCCAACCAAATACACCAAATCCAAAAAAACCAACCCAACATAAACCAACCTAACTTAACCTAACCTAAACCAACCTACGCTAACCTAAAATAACCCAACCTAAATCGACCCAACATAAACCAACCCAACCTGACCCAACACAACCCAAACTTACACAACCCAACCTAAATTAATCTAACACAAACTAACCGAAAATAATACAACCCAACTCAACATAACCAAACCGTAAACTAACCAAACTAACCTAACCCAACCTAAACCAACATAAAAAAAACCTAACCTTACTTAACGTAACTTAACCTAACGTAACATAACCTAACATACGAAAATATATCCTAAATAATCTAACCTAACATAAATTAGCCTAACTTATTCTAACTGAACCTAACTTAACAGCATCTAAACTAACCAAACCTAACCTAACCAAACCTAACCCAACCTGACCCAACCAAACCTAATTCAACTTAACCTAACACAACCTAACTTAACCTAACCTAACATAGCCTAACCGAGCCTAGCCTAGCTTAGCCTAGACTATCCTAATCTAGCCTAGCCTAGACTAGCCTAACCTAACCAAACTTAAATAACCTAACCTAACATAAAAATACCTAACACAATTTAAAATAACCTAACCTAACCAAACATACATTAACATATCCTAAATTAACCTAACCTAACCTAACCTAACCTAACCTATCCTAACCGAAACTAACCTAAACTAACCAAAACTAACCAAACCTAACATATCCTAACCAAAGCTAACCTAACCTATCCTAATGAACCCTAACCTAACCTAAACTAATTTAACATAACCTAACTCAACCTAAAATAAGCTAACATTACACAACCTAACCTAGCGTAACCTAACCTAACATAACCTAACGTAACCTAACCTATCCTATCCTATCCTAACCTAACCTAAACTAACCTAACATAAACTAAGCTTACCTAACCTAACCTAACCTATCTTAAAGTAAACTAACCTAACCTAACCTAACAAAACACAAACCAACACAACAAAACTAAATCCAAACAAATCAAACCAACTCAACCTAACTCTACCTAATCCAGCAAAATAAAACGCAACCTAATATAAGCTAACCTAACCTAAACTAACCTTACCTAATCTACCACAACACAACCAAACCCAACCCAAACTAACCCAAACCAACCCAACACACCTTACCTAACCTAATATAACAAATATTAAGCAAAGAATGACCAACCAAAACCAACCCAACAAAACACAACCTAACCTAGCTTAAGCTAACTTAAACTACCTTAAACTAACCCAACCTAAACTAACATATGCTATCCTAATTTGACCATTCATAACCTACTCCAACCTAAAACAATCTAACCTAACATAAACTAACCCAACCTAACCTAACCTAACACAACTCTGCACAGGCCAACAAAAACCAACCGAAATCAACCTTAGCTAAACCAACATAACATATTATAAAGTAAATCAACCTAACATAAATTAACCTAACCTAATAAAACTTAACCTAACATAACTCCACCTAACCTAACCTAACCTAACCTAACCTAACCTAACCTAACCTAACTTATCCTAACCTAACCTAACCTAAGATAACCTAACCTAACCTAATTCAACATAACCTAACCTAACTTAAGATAACCTAACTTAAAATACCCTAAACTAAAGAAATACACTAACCTAACTCAAACTAATCAAACACAACCAAAGCTAAACTAAACCAACCTAAACCAAACCAACCTAAACCAACACAACCTGACCCAACACAACCCAACCTAACACAACCCAACATAACTTAATCTGACACAAATTAACCCACCCTAATCCACCTAACCCAACATAACCAAACATAACATAACTTAACTTAACTTAACCTAACGTAACATAACCTATCTTAAGAGAACATATCCTTAAAATATAACCAAACGTAACGTACAATAACCTATTCTAACTGAACCCAACCTAACTGAACGTCTCCTAACCCAACCTAACCCAACCTGACCCAACCGAACCAAACCTAACCTAACATAAATTAACCTAAACTAACATAACTTAACTTAACTTAAACTAGCCTAACATAGCCTAACCGAGCCTAGACTAGCCTAGTCTAGAATATAATATCCTAGCTTATCATATCCTAGTCTAGCCTAGCCAAACCTAACCTAACCTAAACTAATCTAATCTAATCTAAATTCACCTAAACTAAACCAACCCAACCTAACCAATCATAAACTAAGCCAAACCAACCCAACCCAACCCAAAATATATTAACCTAACTTAACCTATCTTAACCTCACTTAGCCTAGCCTACCCTACCCTAGCATAGTCTAATCCAAATTAACCCATCCAAAATTAACCTAACAAAATTTAACCTATCCTAACGTAAACTAACCAATCATAAAATAAATTTACCTAACATAAATTAACCTAACCTATTCTAAATTAAACTAACCTAACCTAAACTAACCTAACATAACGTAACCTAACTGTACCTAAACTAATCTAAACTAACATAATCTAACATAACATAACCTAACCTAACCTAACCTAAACTAACCTAACCTAAACTTACGTAACGTAACCTAACCTAACCTATCCTAACCAAACCTAACTTAACCTAATCTAACCTAAACTAACCAAACCTAACCTAACCTAACAAAACTTAACTTAACCTAAACTTACCTAACTTAACTAAACTAATTCAAGCTAACATAAACCATCCTAACATATTCTAAACTAACGTAAACTTAACTAACCTAAACTAACATAAACTAACAAAACACAACCCAACATAACACAACCCAACACAAACCAACCGAAATCAACCTAATCAAATCCAACCCAATACAACCTAGCCCAATTTAAACTAACATAACCTAACAGAACATAACCTAACACAACACAACTCAACCCAACATAACTCAACCCAACACAACTCTACCCAACTCTACCTAACCTAACCAACTCTAACCTAACCTAAACAAAACTAACACTACCCAAACGAACCCAACCCAACGCACCCTAACCTAACTTAATATAACTTAACCTAAGCTAACATAACTTAAATAACATACCCTTACCCAAATTAACGTAACTTAAACTACTCTAACTGAAATCAACCTAACCTAAACTATACTAACCAAACCTTACCCAAAACAACCTAACTCAAATTCACCTAACAAAACTTATCTCACCCCAACACAACCCTACACAAACCAACACAAACCAATCTCACCTAACCTACACTAAACCTCCTAGCCTAATCTAACCTGACTTAACCAAACCTAACCTAACTCAAATTAACCTAACCTAACATAACCTAATCCAATCCAAACAAACCCAATGTAACGTAACCTAACCAAACCCAAACTAACATAACGAAACCCAACTTAAGCTAACATAATCTGACTCAAATTAATATAACCAAAACCAACGTGACCATCCTAAATTATCCTAACCTAACCTAACTTAACCTATACTAAAATAACATAATCTAAACTAATTTAACCTAACGTAACCGAGCCTAAACTTACTTAAACTAACCTAAACCAACCTAATTTATACTAACCTAACCTAAACTAACCTAAACCAACCTACCCAAACCCAAAAAATTAACCCAACCTAACCTAAACAAACCTAATATAAA
>Ga0123354_10021504_pt1 | contig 10167 bp, 10 predicted proteins | sample TergutLab28metaG_2_FD_97872 | JGI IMG/M metagenome (GOLD analysis project Ga0123354, IMG submission 97872) | Labiotermes labralis P4 segment gut microbial communities from Petit-Saut dam, French Guiana - Lab288 P4 | ecosystem: Host-associated > Arthropoda: Insects > Digestive system > Gut ...
AATGTATGCCTACGGCAATCCCCGTCACTCAGAAATCTGACTTCCCACACTGTTTTCCATCTCACTTTCAATTAATCGCAGTTCACACTGTCTGGCAGAACACTGTACCACCAATATCTGTATGCTGTGGAATCGAATGTCGTTCCCGACGATAGGCTAATTCCTCTCTCTTTTTAGCACGTCATATATTCATACGTGAGGGACAAACGACATACTCTCAGTAAACGATTTCACGATGCCTGTGTAGTCCCATCAGACCGCCATTGGCCAACTACATACACAGAACACTATGCTACTGTAGGGGAGGCTATTACCATGTTGTTCAAGGCACGCAGCTGTTTGTTCTATTAGGCAACACCCCAAAAGTTGATATTTCGGTTTCATGTGATGTATGTTACCTGGACACACAAATATGTGCATTTTCTGTCTTCCAGAACTTCTTGTTCGTTGTTTCACTGACACAGGGTATTATATGATCTATACCTGTCTTTTTAAAATGATCACTATCTGTACTTGCATTTATTGTGATGTATAGATGAATGTATATGCATTAAAATGTCACTAATATGCATTTCCTATCATTTACAAATGGTTAAAAGACTGCAAATGTTACCCTTATAAAATCCCCACATCAATTTTACGTTACGTCCACTGCACGAGCGTGAAACCATACGCTTGCTTCAGCTACTTCCGATTAGCGAATCACGACATTGTGCCCGAGCATTGCAGCTTACGTCACTCGGCAAACGCGGGGGTGATCATCTCTCCTACTTCCACACTTCCTAGGGGACTATCCAGACGGATCCTCATGCCTCCACTTACCCATCCTCACCATGGTTCAACTCCACCTTGCACTCATTACTTCGCCTCTCCCTCTTGCGCTGGTGCCTACGGAAGAACCCCCTTACCAAAGTGCACTGAGGCGCACACCCTTATAACCTATCGCTTTCTAAATAACATCGCTCAAATACGAGTACAGCTTCGGTCGCGCTTCAAACCCTTTTTGCACTAGTGCCTACGGAAGAACCCCCTTACCAAACTGTACTGGGGTCTGCCTACCATTTCTAATATGCGCTCAAAAAACGAGAAGTGCGCGGGACGCATTTAGGTCTCCCTTACACTCAACCCCACCATCAGCGTCGGGGTGGCAACAGACGAACCGCAATACCAAACTGTAGGGAGGGCACCGTTCCTCTTTAATATTATACTCAAGAACGAGCAGTGCGCGGGTTGCATTTAGATCCCTCTTGCACTCATTCCGAACCTCTACCAGTCCGCACGGAGGCAGCGCTGGCAAACTGTACGGTGGTAGCCTTCCTTCCTTTTTAATATTTTGCGCTCAAGAACGAGCAGTGCGTGAGACGCATTTAGGTCCCCCTTGCACTCAAACCAATCCTGTACCAGTCCGCACGGAGGCCACGCTACCAAATTGTACTGAGGCTGCCAAGCTGATGAAGATCCAAGTCGTAATACTTGGCATAGGGGGGACGGAGGAACCTCTATGTGACTGTACGGGGGCTGCCATCCTGAAGAAGGCACCTAAAACTACAAGTCGAAATCCGATCCTTTTGAAAATGTGGGCTATGGTTGCCCGGTTACTACTGACGAGGCATGGACTGGATCGCGCTGGCTCAGGATAGGAATACATGACGGGCTCTTTTGAATGCGGTAATGTATTTTCGGGTTCCACAAATTGCTTTGAATGTCTTGACTAGCTGAGAACAATTTAGCTTAGAATTAGAGGGCAGGTTCCCGTAATATCAAGGCGTGTTTCAACAAATGCTGGACCTAAATCATGAGTGTAGTGTGGACACTCGAGGCCCCAAAACCCAGAAGTAAAATTAGGCATTGTCACCTCATTTCGTACACCATCCGGTTTGACCGGATGCGTTGTGCTGTCTATTTCGACTTTGAGTTACCGAAATCTTTTCTCCTTTAGACTGGCCAGGCTGTGTACGAAGCTTTGGCAATAGAGGTTGTTGGAGGCTCTTTGGGTTGTGTGCTGTAATAAAGCGCGGTGAACTGACAGCAGCACAGTGGTGTGTGTGTGAGCAAGTGTGAGCACTGTGTGAGTGTTGAAGCTGTACGTTCCTATCCCGGAAGTGTAAACCGTGCTGAGTTAAAGTAATATATTTAACTGACCATTTAAACACGAAGCGCAGACCGCTCAATTTAAAGCCCCAGTCCGTACCGCGCTGTAAACACTTTTCATCTGGGTTATAAAAACCAATCAGTATATGGTGTAAGTGGCACAAGTCGCTGTTTGTTCTCAGATAAACACAAAACACATAAACACAGTGTGGGCAGAGCGTACAGTTGTTGAATGTTAAACTGGTGGCGCATCGCGTGACCGATAGGATATTGAATTACTTTGTTGCCCTCCTGGCTTGCTCGATTTTATTTAACAGTTCTTCTTTGCATTTTCTTCTGCTTTTGAAAATAGATCCTAGGTACTTAGAGGTCGTAGTATCTTTTACAGGTCCAGGTCAACTTCTGTTCCGATATTCTGTACGTCACTACCTACATGCATATATTGCTTCAAGAATAATTACATTTAAACTGCTTCTCTGATTTTATTCTACTATTTTATGCCGTATGTATTCCATCTCCTTTACACTGTGCTATACAAACCCTGCCGTACGGTGAACAAGTCGTATTGTTTGGTAACAGACTGGCAATCTGGTAGGCAGCGTCGCTACTGGCAGGGACTTTGCATGCCGAAGGAATATCGCATACAGGTTATCGAAGGATTGCGATAGGATGGCAACAAATATATGTACACACACACACACACACACAAATATATGTATAAATATGTGATATATATGTGTATGTGTGTTTGGGTCTAAGAGGGACAAGGTAACAAGAGAGTGGAGATAATTACATGATGAGGAATTTATTGATCTGTAGTGTTCACGCAATATTTTGAGGTTGATAAAATAGAGACTGAGATGGGTTGGGCATGTAGCGCTTATGGTGGAAAGAATAAGCGAATACATGATTTTGGTGGGGAAACCTGAGGGAAAGAGACCACTCGGGAGACCCAGGAGTAGATGGGTGAATAATATTAAAATAGATCTTCAGGAAGTGCAATTTGGGGGTCATGGACTGGATCGAGTTGGCTCAGGATAGGGACGGGTGACGGGCACTTATGAATGCAATAATGAATCTTCGGGTTCCATAAATATGGGGAATTTTTGACTAGCTGAAGAAAGGTTAGATTCTCAATAAGGACTATACTGAATGGTTGTGTAACAGTTGATTTTTTCTCGTTGCGCTTGTTACGAATACAATGCCGTCACATTTAAGTAACGCAGTAAACTACATGACGTTACACAAACACCGTACTGCACATTACACTGCGCGATGGAAAATACAACAGTCCGGTACAGTGGATTATTCTATAACTTATACTGGAGATAATAGGCAATACGAAACGAAGTTAATATATTATATCATATCGCATCACATGGTATCGTAACTTATCGTGTGATGATTCACATAGTATGTCGTATCGTATCACATGGAATCGCATCGTATCTTATCGCACCGTAACATATTACATTATATTATAATCTATATATCATTACAGCAACACACTGTACAGAATGAGCACGCGATAAAGTGCTGGCTTGCTGTGGCCGTATGTGACTGCAGAGTGACGGCGGAATGGTGATTGGCGTGCGGAGTGTAATGGGGCAGGGCTGCTGCTGGGCGATAGACAGCATGTCCAACTGTGAACAGCAAATTGCTGCTCCTCTGTCTCAAAATTTCCGTTAACCAAATATTCATGAATGCATCATCACATCTCGGAAGAACTAAAAATCCCTTTCACACTGCTCCCAAAAATAACTTAACAACTGGCACTGTTCGAGTTTAATGTTACGCCCTTGTTGCCCAACAAATAAGACACATGCAGAGATGTAAGAGAGCTGCTGTTCAAAAGTCTGTTTTATTTTTGTTTAGAACTAGAAAATATGGCGTCTACTGTGCAAAAGTTCTTTGGTGGCCTGGTGATATTTATCACAGGCGGAACTGGCTTTCTGGGGAAGCTGCTGCTGCTGAAGCTGGTAGAGCCGTGCGACATAATTGTGCTGCTGAGAGAGAAGCGTGGCCACAGTTGCCGGCAGAGACTGTTTAACGTACTGTCAAGCCCGGTAAGTGTGACGTGTGTTTCTTTACCATCGAAGAGAAAATAATTTTTTCTTTTTTATTTTTAGGAGCCGATTAAGATGAAATGAACGGGGGCAGGGAAGGGGTGAGATGTGAGACATTACTGATATACAGGGTGCACCGAGTTCATAGGGTTTGGATAGGTACAGTTTAAAATCTGTTTAATATTCCATATATACATAGCACTAAAGTAACTAATGGCGAATATATAGTGTATGATAGCATAATATATGTTATGAGTAGTCATGGGGGCGATTTGGAACACACTATTAAAAAGGATCGCTTTTGCAAAGAATTTTAGCTGCCATCTTCAGGGTGGTTGCCGCCATGCAGTTTGGAAATGTGCCCCCTTGCAGTTTCCAATCTCAACTACCATCGCCCCCCACGCTAGATGAAGATCACGTGACTGTATCTCGTGACTTGTGGAGTATGGAGCAAGAGTGGTCTGTGTCGAAGGTAGTGTAAGACTGTAATAAGTGCATAATTATATTATTGAAATGGATCGGTTTTTGAAGGGGAGAAATGCTGCCATCATCAGGATGGTTGGCCGCTTGCAGTCTGGTAGTCAAAATGGGCAGAAGCCCTTAAATTAAAATAGCCGCCGTGCAGTTTGGTAATATGCCTCCGTACAGTTTGGTAGTCGAAAAGGTGGTCAAAATCCTTCACGTGACTTGTGGAGTATGAAGCAAGAGTGGTATAAATCGCAGTGAATGCAAGAGTGTAATAAGTGCATAATTATAACATTGAAAAGGATCGGTTTTCGACTGAGAAAAATGCTGCCATCATCAGGGTGGTTGCCCCCGTACAGTCTTGTAGAAGTACCTACATGCTAAAGGAGGACCACGTAATTGGTAGTAATGAGTGCAAGAGTGAAATAAATACAATATGTTGTCTAAGTGTAAGTCGGTCATTTTACAATATGGCGGTCAGCGCGGTAACCAGGTCGTTAATTTTAAAGCACACTTTATATGACTGTGTGTTTATCGAAAAGATTTGGGTGAATCGGTAAGATTGCAGACTCGTAATTGAACTATTCTAGGTTCGAATCCTGCCGCTTTAACCATCTCTTTTTTAAAATAAAGACACGCGATTTGTCCCCACCTGGATTTGTAAATGTGACTGCAAGGCCTGAGTAATAAAAAGAGAGCTATCTCTTGGATGTAAGGTTCAGTATATGTAAGGACATTAAAAGTACACAAACACACACACACACACATATATATATATATATGTATTTATTCTTTACACAGTTACAGAGTAAAATACTTTTTTTTACATTTTCTTTTGTTATGAAAGAAAACTTACATAAAATTCGATATTGGTTAATTTAATTATACCAGTAGAGACAAATGAATATTATTATGCAAGGTTTTGCTGTAAATAATGCAGATGCACCCTGCTCCCCACAACACAGTTAGACATTGCATTCAAAGTTACAGAATAAGACATTGATTGAAATAACACAACCAGATCATACCATGTGTAACAGGTAGTTTAAATTTTATACGAAATTAGTTGTTATCCGTTTGGCGCATACAATGGGGTATGGTCTATATAGTATTAATGAGTTGATATTGTCGGAAGCGCAGGATCTGCTGGCAGTGGCATCGTCGAATTTCTTTGCCAGATCCATCCTCTTTGCCTATAAGTGGGAAGAAAAACAGCTGGATGTAGTTTATGTTCATTTAGCAGAAATAAGTTTATGATGTATGTATCTAAAAATAAAAACTACCTCAGGTGTCTATGTACGTGTAGGGGGAAATGTTGCGCCTGTAGCCCGCAACCCTGAAACAAACAAGAGAATGACGTGAACATCCGTCAGCAATAAATAGGAGTCGCTCATACACTGTAGCAACGGTGTGTGGGGACTCCATAGGCAGAATTGTGAATAATCTGAATGTAAATGAGGTAAGTGAGTTTTATTTAGAGTGTGTAGATTCTAAATATGTGTGTATCTTTCGTAGAGAGAGAGAAAGAACATAGCTCGCAGATTCAACATATTGGACAGGAATACGAGACAGTACAGGCGGTACAATGCTGTAAGAAGGCATATTACGGCGCGCTTAATAACTCATTCGGACAATAGTGATCCTGTAACACATTTCCTAGGCAGTGTGAACGACCTATTTGAATACGTGTTACGTGATGTAAGTGATAGCGATAAGGTGGGATAAACGATTCAAAATCAGGTGAATCAAATTGACAAGCTAATCGGATTAAGATTCAGACGGAAAGATCAACTATCCGCGGACGTGAGATGGAGCCTGTTCGAAAAAGTCTCCCAGTCGTAACCGTGCATTCGGTCAGGATGCCCGTCGGTTTCGGGAAACATGCGATCAAGAGTAGGGGCAGACCGCTCTCTGTAATGGCTCATCCCAAGACAAGTATAGTGGAGGTCAATGCGGAAGAGAACTGTTTAGCCCATGCTCTAGTAATATCTATTACGAAGGTGGAAAATGATCCTGATTAGAATATGTATCGATAAGGCAGGAAGATACGTCAAGTAGTCCAAACCCTACTCGAGACTACCGGTATCGATCTGTCCAACGGGGCGGGGATCCCAATTTGGTCACATTCCAGGAACACTTTCGGCAGTATAAGATAGTCGTCTACCGAGGTTCGAAGGACAGGTAGACTCCCCTAAAAGACTCAATGTGCTTTACGACGAGGTCGAAAGACATTATCACGTCATAGCGAAACTTACCGGTGCCATGGTGAAAAAGTACGTGTATAAAGGATGAAGCTAGGCGTGTAAACGCGACGTCACGCAGGTCTGCTACCAGACGTGTAGCGGTTTCATAGTCAGTCCGCCGTGCGCATTCGCGGCGGTTCGAATCCCCTGCGACGACTGCCATACGCACTTTAGAAACGCCGCGTATTTCGCGAACCACAAGCTGCGCACATTGACTAGGAAATCGGTGTGCGAACGTAAACGGTGTTGCGAGACGTGCGGGTGGCCCGTTACGCGCGAAAAGCACGAATGTTACAAAAAATTCTGTGACACCTGTAAGTAGAACAAAGAAATAGGACATCTATGTTACATGAGCCCTTTGAAGGACGCCGTAACTCCCGCTGGGGATAAGGTATTGTACGTCTTCTACGATTTCGAGACGTGCCGAAATACCGAGTACGCGGAGGAGGCTAAGTTACACGTACCCAATCTCGTCTGCGTATAGCAGTTTTTTCTCGATGCTAGGACGTGGAAGACGCATGTGACTGCGTGCAATGCGGTACGAGGAGGCTCTCGTTCTGGCAAGATGCCGTGGGGCAACTGCTTTCATACCTAACGGAACCACGCCCTTGGGCCAATAAGATAATCGATAGTGCATATAACGCCAAGGCATTCGACCTTCACTTCATCCTGATTAGAGCGATATTATTGAAATGGAAACCTGACCTGAATATGAAAGGTCTAAAAATAATGTGTATGAAAATGGAATACCTGGAGTTTTCGGACAGCATGTCCTTCCTTCTCTTCCCTCTCGGCAGGTTGCCCGAAGCGTTCGACGTGACGGTCGCGAAATCGTGGTACCCTCACTACTTTAACACCGAGGATAATATAGATTACATAGGACCCCTTCCAGACGTCTCGTACTATGTGGTGAATGAAATGGGTGAAGGGGAGAGGAATGAGTTTCTCGAGTGGTACGGGAAGCAGGAGCCCCCGTTCGATAACAGGCGCATGCTCGAACAATACTGTCAAGATGACGTTACGGTCTTAAGGCTGGCATGCAGAGTGTTTCGGCGAGAATTCATTCAAATAGGGAATTTGGACGTTTTTCTCGAGTCGATAACTATCGCATCGGCATGCAATAAGGTCCTGCGTACACGTTTCCTACAACCTGATACTATAGTCCTTATCCTACTAGAGGGTACACGTGTAACAAAAACTACAGTAAGAAGGTGATGATGTGGCTGCTGCATATGAAGGAGACGGACGGTGTAAATTTAATGCACGTTCGCAACGGTCGCGAGTACAATTCTCCCACTTTAATTTCGACGGTTACTGCCCCGTTACTCGATCTATATACGAGTTCTTTGGATGTTATTTCCATGGTCATACATGTCAACCGTTCCGTGACGTCATCACCACGAGTGGCGATACATTAGCGGAACAGTATGTGCGGCTATAGTGAATCAGAAACCCGAACTGTTCACGCATCCCATAGTAGAGCAGAGTCCGCTGTGTAACCGTGATGCCCTGTACGGTGGTTGAACCGAGGCCATGTGTCTCTACTGTGAAGCGAGGGAGAATGAAACCATTCAATATGTCGATGTCATGAGTCTCTATCCATACCTATACATGCACTTTGAGTTCCCAATAGGTCATCCAGTCATTCACGTGGGTGTTGCATTTGAGGACATAGAAGCATCTCTATATATGGAGGGTATAATTAAATATTCGATCGTTCCGCCAGACAAGTTATACCATCCCGTCCTTCCCTACAGGTGTAGTAATAAACTCAAGTTCTGCCTGTGTAGAACATGCGTTCACACCCCCCAGTGCGTAATGTAGGCATACCGAGGATGAGGATCGCGCCTATCACGGGTACCTGGGTAATGGATGAAGTTAGGTTGGCTGTGCAGAAGGGATACAGGATATTCGAGATCCACGAGGTATACGAGTATCAGGTGACCCAATACAACACCGAAACAGGCGAGGGGGGACTTTTCGTAAACTACTTTAATACGTCCCTGAAATTGAAAGCCGAAGCTAGCGGTTATCTCGGCTGGGTTCGAAGCCCCGAGGACGAGGATCGTTATGTAGAATCGTTGTGGCACAGCTAAGGCGTAAGATTGGATAAGTAGTTAATCAGGTTTAACGACGTGACACGGGGTCTGGCCAAACTCTGCCTAAACTCGATGTGGGATAAGTTGACGTAGCGGAACGATCGGACTATGACTACGATAATCACCGAACCCAAAGAACTCTATGGTTTTTTGGACACGCCCGGCATCGAATTGGCGAACCTCGTTTTTGCCAGCGATGACGTAGTCTAGCTGCCGTGTAAGCTCGGAGCAGAGGAAGACGTGCCAAGGTCATAGGCGCTTAAGTCACTGCAGGGGCGATGATTCATCTGTATCGCTATCTGGACAGGCTGCGAGAGAATGCCATCTATTGCGATACAGACTTGGTGATATATATTCAGCCGAGGGATGAGCCCGCGCTGATTGTAACGGGCGACAAACTGGAGAAATGATCTTCGAATTGCGCCCTCTGAATTTATATCAGAATTTGCGAGTGGTGGAACCAAAGACTGCGCGTACAGTGTTATGACCGTCGGAAAAGGCGAAAAAACTGAGTTTAAAGTGAAGGGCATATCTCTAAATTACAATGCATCGAAATTAGTTAATTTTGAACGTATCAAGGGCATGATTTTGAGGTCGGGGAACAAACCTCCAAATCGTAATAAATGTCCACACAGAGAAGAAGATTAAACGGAAGAGGAAACTGGGAGGATTAGTTTCAGTAGTCACCATACCGGAAGACAAATTCTATAGGATTTCATTTTTAAAGCGGCGTCGGTTAGGCGACCACACGTCCGTCCCATTCAGGTATAAATAGGAGGGGTTCCTTGGGGAGAGGTCTTCCATTTAGCCTGCCTATCCGTGAGTGATATCCTTAAATTTAAGCATCCGTTCACGTGCATAATAAGTGTACCTAGCGGTTCTGGAAAGTCGTCGTTCTGCGTACGTTTCCTACAGAAACTCGACGCCCTTCTGTACGGAACGGGAGTTCGACGGCGGAGTGATGTGATGGTATAGCGAGAAGACCGCGGTTCCTAGCCGACAGAACTGCCGAAGAGGGACGTACCATTGAACGAGGGCGTTCCGACAGACTTCGAAAACATTCGCGGCTGATGGTGCCTTGTGATCCTCGACGATCTGTTGAACGACGTCTATTCCAAGCAAGTGTGTGACATGTTTACGAAAGGCAGCCATCACAGAAACATCAGCGTGATTCTGATCACACAGAACCTCTTTCACCAGGGT
>Ga0123354_10021505_pt1 | contig 10167 bp, 8 predicted proteins | sample TergutLab28metaG_2_FD_97872 | JGI IMG/M metagenome (GOLD analysis project Ga0123354, IMG submission 97872) | Labiotermes labralis P4 segment gut microbial communities from Petit-Saut dam, French Guiana - Lab288 P4 | ecosystem: Host-associated > Arthropoda: Insects > Digestive system > Gut ...
CTCTTCATCGTGAACATTAGTGCGGCCATTTTTAAACATAATGCACCACTGCCTTACTCCGCCTTCACTCATTACATCGTTTCCATACACCTTACAAAGTTGCAGATGAATTTCAATTGGTTTGTGGTTTTCCACCAACAAAAACCTCATCACCGAACGCACCTCGCAACTCGCGGGATTTTCTATTGCAGCACACATTTTAAAAATTCACTGTTAACAAAGCAGAAGCAGCACAAACCGCACGCTACCACAGCTGGATGCGCATTGAGTGACGGGATCCTCTGACGCCAAAATGGCGGCGCTAGCCCCGTCCATCGCCTCGCCACGCCAAAACGTAAGTTACTTTCTGGATAGCCCTCGTATCTTCATTCTATTAACTTAAAATTTTGTTACTGTAGCACTAAAGCAAAAATGGGAACAGCCCACCAATCCTATTAATACACAAAACTGACCCACCTGAACAGCACCATTTTTATGTACACAACATGCATCCTGTACAGGTCATCCAGTGTGTTGGCATTCTTTAAGTTCTGTAGGAATTCAACCCAGCTAGCCTCAAGGACAGTGGAAGTCACGTAGTTCTGAAGCGCGTGCACAAAATGGGTCATCTCATGCCGATACAGCTGCAAACAGTGATACTGTGAGGAGTGCAGAAGGCCTGGTCTGTCTTTCACTTCTCTCTTTAGATGAAGGAAATCCTCTTCCAGTACCCAGGAGATGCGACGCAACCTTAGCAAGTACCCAAAGATCTGAAGGAAGCAGGGTGACAAGTTAGTTAACCATGCAGTCAGCAGCTAAGCAGAAAAGTGTTCATAATTATTACCTACAATCTTCATCTAAGTGTTACTAATAAGTAATTTCACTGCTCTCCATGAACAGCAGTTTACTATGTCTAAATATTGCTGACAGAAAATTGTATACAATGTTACACGTTTCATGTAACAGAAGCTTGTGGTGACAATTGTCTTTTGCTTGACAGCATACTGGAACATAAATGGGTTCAGTAATTCATTTTTTTTTAATAAAACCAGCAACTTGCACATACAAATACACGTACATGGTGTCAGTCCACTGCTACATGTTTTGGTGGCTGACCACCATCATCAGGAAGGTCAAGGAAAAGGTACAGGAAAATGTAAAGTTCTCCCTGTGACCTGCCATGAAGGCAGAGATCATCAGGGAGCCACACCATTATTTACAGCCTCCTGAATAATAATAATAATAATAATAAACTGCAAATGGGCTGTCACCTGTTGGCAGTGGTTATTATGCATGTACATAAATATGAAATAATGATAACATATATGTGAAATAAGGATCTAAACATTTAAGTCAGCAGGGCTACATTAGAAGCATGCAGTAGCAACTTGGAGTCTTGGGAACCATCTCAACATTTGCTTATAGACACAAGGAAACCAAGAAAAACCTGTGCCGAGGTGGCCGGTCGCAGGACCTTCCGTATACTGACTTCTAGACAGCAATCCAGCAACTAAAGTGTGTAAGACAGCAATACACACATAGTAAAACAATACACATGAGGTAACAAAGATACACACAAGATAACACAATACACAAAAGACCAACTACAGTGAGCAGCAATGCACATAGGAAGAGCAACATAATGGGGAGAAAGTACTTTATCTAGTTTCTAATATTGTTACTCCACAGGTATAGCACACCAATTTTAAAAGGAACTTCACTTCACCAACCATAAATAACCTTCATGGTACACCCCAATTTACCCCCCTTCACTGCACTACACTTCACTTCACTGCACATTTTAGATAATTTACAACCCACTCACATTTCCTTCAGTTCACCACATCAATCACTCTCCTAACCCTCTTTCTAAAAGCATTTGGTGTACTGGGAAGAGTCTCTAAAATTTCTGCAGGTAACTGGTTCCAGAGTCAGATGGTCCTATTCACAAAGGAATATTTCCCAATATCCGTCCTTTGCCTTCTGTTCCTGATTAATCCTGCTCAGATAGTTGGACCGTTGTAATCTGTCACCAGCCTTTCACGCCTGTTCTTCAGAGTACGCTTTGACGAGAGCACATATACATGGTATCTTTCTGCACTGCGACAGTGTTTCCCAGTTTGACTCGTTCATACGAAATGCAAATTTAGCCGCTTTCTTTTGCACCCTGTCCAACGCACGTATTTGTCCCTCCCTGTACAGATCCCAGCACGCAGCCCCATATTCAAGAATCGGACGTAGTGTCATGTAGGCTAAGCTGTTGGTACTACTATTCCCCTTTTTGAGTATACACATTATGAAATGTAGTGCCTTCCAGGCCTTTTTCACCATGCAGTTGACATGATCAGACCAGCTTAAGTCGCTGCATAAGATTATTCCCAAGTATTTGCAACTGCTTGCTTCCAAAATTAATTGAGCCCCTAACATATAATTTTGTGGGCCCTTCACCTGTGTCCTCATAAAGCAAACTGCCTTACATTTACTTGGATTTATTTTCATCGCATTTTCAGCTGCCCACTCCCCCAGCCTGTCCAGATCTTTCTGCAACTTTTCAATGTTCTCGTTATTAATTATTTTTTTATATATTATACAATCATCAGCAAAAAGTCTAATAGTTGACTCTGTGTTCCTCCAAATATCATTAACATAAGCTAGAAATAGAAGAGGACCTAATACGCTCTCTTGCGGTACACCAGATGTTACTCTAACTTCCTCTGATAATTTCCTTCCTACTTTGACTCTCTGTGTGTGACCCAACAAGAACTCCCTTACCTATGCGACTACCCTCAAATCCATGCCCGAGATAACAATTTTCATAAGCAGCCGATCGAGAATTAAATTAAAATCCTTCAAAAAATCGATTACAATAGCATCGATCCTGTCTCCATTATCCATAGAGTCCACAATATCCCAGCAAATCATTACTTGACTTTTGCGTGAATATCCCGGCCTGAATCCATGTTGACCCTTGTACAACCAATCATTATTATCTCAGACTTGCCTTAAATATGATGCTATTATGTGTTCCATTTGCTTGCATAACACTGGTCTATAATTCGTAACTAATGATCAATCACCTACCTTGTGAACAAGAGCCACTATGGTTCTTTTCCAGTCAGCTGGCAGAGTACCATTATTCATTGTTATGTCAAGTAATTGTGCAAGGTACGGAACAATGGTTTCCCCACCCAGTTTTAGTATTTCTTCAGAAATACCATCTGACCCTACTGATTTGTTTTTTATGATCACTGCTACCCTTTTCCTAATGATCTTAGTATCAATGGTGTAGGGTACGCTTGAGTTGGCGCACTGTATATGTTGGATGTTACCCTCACTGCTGAATACTGAAAAATAATAGTAATAAGAGAATTAGCCTTTTCTCCCAGATCTGTGATGAGCCGACCATTCAAGTCTACAATGGCAGGCATATTTTCCCTATGTCCTTTATGCCTTTTTATGTACCTGCAGAACTCAGGCCAGCATTTACCTTCTTTGCTTAGTATTGATCTGAAAAAGTCCCTTGTGCAGTTTTTTTGGCTGCAAGCAACTGCTTGGATAGTTGTTTCAATTCTTCTAGGTGATGTTCTCCTAATTTTCTTCTGTTATATATGTTTCTGACCTTTATCTTTAATTGTTTAACTTCCTTGATGGGTTTTACCTAATACTGTAATAAAATCACCGACTTGTAGCAATATACAGATACAAAAATACAGAAAGATGTGGTGTTTATGGAATACTTGATATGTACCCTTTAAACGCCGAGTTAAATCCCATCCGTAAATACCAGCTCGCCGAATTATTCTGTGGGATTTTTAAATTTTGCGCATGATATTCGAAAAACCTGAATATTTCGAGAACTAAGCAGGATAAATTTGTGAAACAAAAAACATTTTGTGGGGAAGGAAACAGACATTGCTCAGTGTGCTTTCAAATGCTGTAATATCCTTATAGGGTAATGGAGAAAAATTGTTTCTTGGGGGGGGGATAAAAAAATAATAAAAACCTGTAAATATCCATGTTCTTTTACTTACATTGTGGTCAAGGCTTCAACTGTTTGTATGGAGGACAGATGAATAGATGTCTCATAAGTTGGTCTTTGTGTGATAATCCTGAAAACAGTTTCGGTCGACGCAAAGCGCCACATTGCACTTGACAGATCTGAATATCACCGTTCACTTCATGCCCCTACTGAACACAACGACATCGGCACTTTGTGTGATTGTGGCCAGGCCAGTGCTTATTGTGACTTGTGTCCAGTCTTCTGATGTTAGTAGAAACTTGGGCTGGTCTCACTATAGGCATGGATGGTCATGGCTCATGCCCAGCCTGTGTCAGCATCCCACAGTCCCCCATTGGGGGCCCAAATAAAGGTGTGCACTACACGCCTTTGGGGTTTAGGGGGCAGTGTCAACTGAGAGGGTTGTGGCTGTTGACCTGCCACATTACAAACACCATCCTCATCTTCAGAGCTGCTGGCAGAATAATCTGGACTTGGAGGCTGTGAAATGGAAGACTGCTGTGTAGGTGGGCGTGGCTCTTCTTCGTCCTCTGACTCTTGTGATGTGTAATATTTATCCCTGTTGCTGTCCGAATCCATTACAATTTCTCATATTTCATTTCTAGACAGCACACGAAACATCACCATGTTGCATTTTCAACGAAACTTCAGCACAGCTAACGCGTGAAACAGCAAAATCTCTGCTGAAAGAAGTCAAACTTCTGCAAGCTGCTTGGTAGTATAATGCATAGATCAGGTATAATGTTCCCTTTCCCAACCTAAGAACCGTTACTCAGCTGCCTGTTAGTAATACCAAAAGTTTTATTACCAAAACATTCCAGTCCATTTACTAAATGCAAGACATAAGTAACTGCACAGTATGTTTTCAAGTCTTATGACACTCGTGCCAAACGAAGGTCACCCGAAAGTAGACGTTAGCGTTTCTGGCATTACTAGATGCCACTATTGTGGATGCTAACAGGTTACGGGTTAATAAAACATGTGTTTCATAGTGGCCCATTAGTGTCTTTTATAAACCTAATCTTTTAACACAGTTTCAACAACAAGCATGCTGTAATGTGCTGCTGTCCAAGTCCTGTACTCCTTGTCATGATATAGATGTGCAAAAATGGTGAGTAGACATATGTAGACATAGTGTGTGTATGTCTATTCATCTTGTTTTATGTGTAAATACCATGATATATATAATTATGGGTATATCTTATTGTATACTTAGATATTTGCAAGACACAATCCATAGTGGATCATATAAAATAGATGTTAATATGCCATTAAGCAGTGTGCAACAATTCGTCAAATAGTTGGAATTTTTGGCTACAAACAAGCCACTGTACCAAATACCCGAATCACAAGAACAGGACTTTGACATTAGCACATTTCCACATGCTTGTTATTGAAACTGTTACAAAAGATTAGGATTATAAAAAATGCTAATGGGCGATTATGAAATACATGATATATTAGTAAGTATAACATGAACACCACACCTTTCTGTATTTTGATATCTGTATATTGCAACAAGCCTGTGATTTTATTATGATATTAAGTTTTTAATGTGGCAAATTGTATCAAAATTCAGTAGGTTGTAAGTAGTGTTGTGGCTCCCTGACGTCCTGTGCCTTCATGGCAGGTCATACAAAGAACTTTACATTGACAATGACCTTTACCTTTTCCTTTACCTTCCTGATGATGGTGGTCAGCCACCTATCTATGCTGGAGTGGACTGATACCATGTATGTGTATTTGTATGTGCAAGTTGTTGGTTTTCTACAAGAATGAATTACTGAACCCATTTACGTGCCAATATGCTGTCATGCAAAAGAACACTGTCACCACAAGCTGCTGTTACATGAAACATGTAACATTGTGTACTATGGTTTATTACGATACCAGGTATTTTAACACTACAAACTAGGTTTTAAATAATACTGTGGCTCCCTGATGATGGCAGTCGGCTGCTGAAACATGTGGGAATGGGTTGATGTCATGTATAAGTATTTGTAATTGCAAATTTTTGGTTTGATAAACATATGAATTTCATGGTATGAATAATGTTAAAATGGGTCCAGACCCATTACTTACATCATCATACTTGTGGAGAGCCGCATCAGTAAAAATGATATTCAGAGGCCAAGCCACCTTGTACTTCAACATTATGCAGTCAAGCAGGTGTGGTGAAGAAAATGAGAAGTGGGGTGGAATGTACTTCACTTCAAAACTCAGTCTATCCATGTTGGAATCTGGGCGTGTCAGAGCTTTAGACAGGATGGAGTTGAGCGTGACAAAATTCAAGAGCTCCACAGGGCACGCCACCTGGTACAAACGCTCAAACAACATACTTGTCATGTTTCGCCCAAACTCTCCATCCAGTAGAAAGAAATAACTGCGCAGACTATGTAGGTGTGACAGCAGCCCCTCATCTTGCAGAAACAATTTGAGCAGAGCACTGTTCACTAGGTCTGTCTGAAAAGTATACAAATATTATGACATATTACCACAAAATAAATTGCACAAAGTAAGTTTCAAATTGATTACATGACAAGCAGAAGTAAGTTTCTATCATTTGGGTACAGGTGCTTTTCTCATCAACAACACAAGGAAGGTATAATGCTAATATAAGTGAAACATGTTCACTTGTCTTAAGTAAAGTAAAGTAAAGAAAAGAAAAGTAAAGTAAAGTAGAGTAGAGAAGAGTAAAGTTGTCACTGTCCATGCATGAAGGTGCATGAGGGAGTGCAGGTAGAGTTCCACACATTCTTAACTTTGGAACGAAATGGAGGTAAGTGGTTAGCTTCATGCCCTGGCTTCTTCACACCTGGACAAACAGTTGTGCCCAATACCCATTGAACAGGAGAGTGGGTAGGCCCAGAGCGCGCGCGCACACACACACACACACACAGAGGCACTGTCTATATTGGCAAGAATACAGATTAAATTTCATGTTTTTGGGTGTTCCCTAGTGTGCCTGTAGTAAAAACAAGAAACTAACAGAAAAGTTACATTACATATATAAGGCAGGTGTAATTTTATGTGACTTCTGTGTGTGTGTGTGTTTTCGCTTTAGCATGACTTGAAAATTTACGCCACTTTTGAATTTACGCAACAATTATTGTGTTAATGTGATTTGGCATTGACGATATGCAATAATTTTCAGTTTAACACGATTTTGTACACACTAGCTGTTGCTGCTAACCACGGAAATACATTGTTTTAAATGGGAGTTTTGTGTTCAATTTGCACAACATTTTTCCGAAATGTAACACTGGCAGAAAATGAGACCTGCCTGTGTGTGTGTGTGTGTATATACATATAAAGACAGCAATTAAACAAGTGTTTATGTGATTGATTGCATTCATTACAGGTAATCTTGTAAGGCACCATAGGATGTTCATAGGACTTAAAACTAACTGTGATATTAAATAAATTTCATGCAAAGATAGTTACATGCACAGCATTATGCCCTGTGACTGAGATAAATACATAGAACAATAACATGAAGAAAGGACTATGCACCATACAAATTTAGGTCCATTTGTGAAATTAACAGAAATAAAATTCAGACTAATACACAATAGCCCAAAAGTCAGTTACCAGGTTGGTAAAATGTACAATAAAATTGATTTATTACTTACTACATTTATAGAACTATCAAAATGAGATCCTGTGGTTTTGTGGCCCTCCCACCCTCCTATGCAATGAGTACCAGGGCTCTGTCCCCAGAGGTAAAGTTACTGGGGTATGAAATTGACCACAAACCTCCATAACATACTGATGATGAGGAGTGGCATACAGTACTGTGAATAATGCATAACTTGTCAGTTTGTCGCAGTGATACACATTAACATTACGGTCATATGGAATGTGACACCTCTGCTACACTACACAATGTTCCATCCCATAAGTTCATACACTATCTTTTCCATTTTGGTGCTACTAACCCTGGTCTCTTAACCTTCCTGCCCTCTGTTTTCAAGACAAATGAATCCACTTCTCATCTTATCAATAAACAGAGAAGAAATGTTCAATTTTAAAGGCTTTTGATAATGTTATATGGTACATTCATTACTAAAATGATGGACAATGTCCATCATCTCAGACTAAAAAACCCACAACGTTTTGGAATCCGGACCTGTGGCCATCTTCAGGTGCCACACGAAGGGCAAGAACCAGCTCTGGTTGGTCCATTAGTTACAGCTATACCTGGACCACAGTCTTGGACTGACTCTTTTTACAGGCCCACCAGAATAAGTTTCCCTCTTTCCCGTTCCACCTAACAATATGGCAAATCCAGCATCTGAAAAGTTGTGTTTTTTTTAATCTGAGGTAATGGACAATGTTGAGTATTTCAGTTATGACTATGAGAACTGTGCTTACACTCAAAGTTAATGATATATTAATGGTAAACTGACACAGGAAATGAATAAGGGTTAAGACAGGCACCTGAATCTTCAGTGGAATGAGGATGGACTTCTGCAATGTGATGTTAATGAAAGACATCTCAGCAGTATCCACATCTGCTACTGAAACTGACGTCGAATCCTTTACAGAGTGCACCACATTGTCAGTAATGTTTACAAAGGGTGCATCCTCTAGTGACATCTGCAGTCTGTATTTCATTCCCTTGTTGGTCCCTGTGTTTGTGACAGATAATCTGCTTTCTGTCAGTACTGTTGTACACCTTCCTGATTCAGCAATGGCTGTTCCACATGCCACACTTCTGTCTTCACTATTTGCATCATCAGTGAGAAAGATTTGTGGTGCCACAATCTAAAAATAAAAGCAGAAGTTTTGTCACCATCCTATCTGATCACGGCATCAAGAGGAAAGGTATCACTGTTTTCTGACATATGACATTAAACAGATTAGTAGACATGAACAGACATTTCAGGGGAACATGTTGCATCAATTTTCACCCTCAGAGTATTAGAGTGTTACATGTCACAAATTTTGAATGTCGCTGTGTTATTGTATACACATACTATAACACAGTAAAAGGTAAAGTGAAAGTGATCCCGTTACAGGCCAGGTGTGGCCCAGAGGGTGAGCAGAGGTATAGCTCTACTCTTCCATGACCACGGCACTAGAAGGGACTATAACACAGTGCAACACGCAATGTATGGATACCATAACATTGAGGCACATTAGTTTAACCACTGTTGCTGTGGAAAGGCAGTAAGTATTAAACATTAAGTATGTGTTTGTATTCTTGCCTTAGTTACCTAGCATGCAAACTGTACATTTTCTGTCACATTATATTGTGACCTGAGGCCTGTTTCACTCTACCATATTTTTCCACATTATCTCATAAACGGCTCGATGGCTGGGAAAAAAAGTTTACAAAACATAAAATATGTGTTATGTCTTTTCCTACAACTTTTGTCTGAAAAATTTCTCATTCTGAGAAGAATTCAGTCAGGTATTATCATAAATGAACATAAGTTTTCCTGTCAAGTATCCATTATTCTTGTCAGCTAATAATGAAACACGAATTTTCTCGACAGATTTTTACAAAACGCAGTCTGTGTAAAAATCTGTCTCATGTCATGGTCTCACCATAAAATGGAGTGTGTAGCTGTAGCTGTATAAGTCTTGACCAGTAGTCATGTAGTGTGTCTTTCAAATTGTGTCCCATCTGCAGAGCTAAAGAAAGTCATCATGCCCTGCAACGTAAAGTCAAGCAGTCAGCAGCTAGGTCTGGCTTGTCTGTCTAAGTGTCGCTGGTAGTATACGATGGTCTGTTCCAACAAAAGATGAAACATCTCTGTGAAAAACAACATCAACACAGACAATGGTGAGCTGCCTTTGTTGATGTGTGGAGCCTCACTATTTTTTCACAACTTTTGCTGGACTGACACAAGGATGTATATTTGTGTTCCTTCTTTGAGGCGTTCCCAGGTTAGTAATCTGCCACTGGTTGCAGTCTGTGTTTCTTCTTCTGCTGTTGTTCCTTCTCTTCTTCTTCCTCAAATTTGTCCTCAACATTGAAAGCCTCAGCACCTGATTCCAAGTTGGTGTCAGGAACCAGAATTTCACTGATGGCTTCCTCCTGGAGTTTGATTTTCTTGGCGGCCACTTTTGAACGCCTACAATTGTCTGCCTTATTTAGACTCCTCTCTACGACTGGGCACAGTTGCAGAACTCTAATGCCATGAAGATATGAACTTCTTCTA
>Ga0123354_10021507_pt1 | contig 10166 bp, 6 predicted proteins | sample TergutLab28metaG_2_FD_97872 | JGI IMG/M metagenome (GOLD analysis project Ga0123354, IMG submission 97872) | Labiotermes labralis P4 segment gut microbial communities from Petit-Saut dam, French Guiana - Lab288 P4 | ecosystem: Host-associated > Arthropoda: Insects > Digestive system > Gut ...
AAACTTTTTGATATTTATCCTGATTCCATGAAGTGTCAGGTTTTTCCTGTTGTTCTTGACAGAAAAGGGCTGCAAAATAATTCTTCCCTTTTTTTTGAGTATTCTGTTCTCCCTATGCAGCGTGGCGAATGGGAGTTTCAGGCGCTTCACTTTCTTTTTAGCTCTCCGCTCCTTTTCTGGCAACGTAAAGTTATCCACTCAACAAAAACCAGCGGAAGAACTTACCCTGATTTTAAAAAAATGGTTGCTCTTGCAGGCGACCTTAGAGGGATACTTGAGCGGGTTGGTCTTAAAAACATAAGAAAGCGGGGACATGGTCTTGAATTCCAGAACTTAAGGGAGTACCAGCCCGGAGACCCGGTAAAAGCAATAGACTGGCGCGCAACAAGCAGAAGGCAAAAACCAATAATAAGAGAATATCAGGAAGAACAGGATCAGCAGATTCTTTTTCTTCTTGATACAGGATACAGACTACACAGAAGAGAAGGAGAATATATGCAGTTTGACACTGCTTTAAATGCAGTACTTCTTCTCTCTTATGTTGCGCTTAAACATGATGACAGCGTTGCTGTAGGAACATTTGGAAATGAAGAGAGGTGGTTAAGACCGCGCAAAGGGATAAGCTCTCTTACAACTCTTATGAATAATCTTTATGATCTTTACAGCGCGCCTGTACCATCCTCCCCTTTTTCTGCTCTTGAAAATGCCCTCTCCAGATTAAACAGAAGAACATTTATAATCATAATCAGTAACTTTAGGGAAGAAGACGGAGAATCCCTTTCATGGATATTGCCTAGAATAATAAAGCGGCACCTTCTTCTGACAGTGAGTCTAAGAGAACAGGAAGCAGAAACCCTAAGCTCAAGGCGCCCTGCGAATATTGAAGAAGCAATGGAAAGCGCCGCTGCTTTTTCTTACATTTTTTCGCGGCAGCAGCTCTACAAAAAATGGCAGCATTCCGGGCTCTTAACTCTCGATGCTTCCATAAAAGATCTTTCCCCTGCTCTTATTAACAGTTACCTCTCTGTAAAAAGATCAGGTTTGTTATAACTTGAGTTGCGCCAAGTATGAGTTCCCGGCCTTCGACAGGCATGGGACAATCTCTGTCATTACGCGTGCAGCGAAGTAAAAATTATTTTAGGGGATAAGGCTGTTCAGCCAGATAGAGATTTTATTGTCCACTGCCTTATCATATTCTTTCCCCATATTGTCAAACGACTGGTAACCTGTCACATTCGCATTTTTCGCTATTTTCATGAAATCTTCAAGAAACGTGCCGGCATTGCTGCCTTGTGTTGAAAACGGCACAACTTTTTTGCCCTTGAAATCAGCTTTCGACAGGAAAGCCATGACCGGAGTCGCGGCTGTGTACCACCAGATTGGAGAACCCACAAAAACAAGATCGTATCTGCCAATATCAGGCATATTGCCCTGCAGTGCTGGATAAGTGCCCTTTTTCAAGTCGCTTTTGCTTTTAATGTAAAGAGAGAAGCTGTTTTTGATATCTTCAACAGGTTTAATCTCATAAATATCAGCATTGGTCTTGGTCTGAATACGCTCTGCAATATCGCGCGTACGGCCGCTTAGAGAGTAATAAACAACAAGGACTTTTCCGAAATCTTTATTCACCGCTTCATTGGCAATAGAGTATTGAGCCATCTCCCTGGCTTTTCTGGCCGACATCCGATAAAGATGAACGCCTACGATAACTCCGGCTATCACAACTAAAGCTATTATAGAATATATAACGTATTTTAACATTTTTTGCTCCTTTCATATTCACGAGCAGTAACGCTCAAGCGTGATACACTGCTAAGTTCAGTGCAAGTATGCTCGCAGTTTTTCCAAAACCTCATCAAAATCAAGCGGTTTACCTATATGATCATTCATTCCTGAATCTAAACATTTTTCAACATCCTCACGGAACACATTCGCCGTCATCGCGATTATGGGTATCTTTTTAGCTTTTTCCGTTCCAATTGCACGGATATTGACTGTTGCAGTAAGCCCATCCATTTCAGGCATTTGCACATCCATGAATATCAAATCATATTTCTCGGGAGAATCACTAAACATCTGTACTGCCTCTGCTCCATTTATAGCACAATCCACCTCAAGCTCTGTTGGTTCGAGCAACGCCAGTACGATTTCGCGGTTGATCTCCACATCTTCGGCCAATAAAATACGGCACCCTGCAAAGGAGATACTATCGCTTTCTTTTGCATCTTCTTTATCCTGCTCGCCTGTAAAATTATAATATTCGCTCACAATTTCCGCGATCGTCGAAGGGAATAAAGGTTTTTGAAAAAATTTGCAGACACCTGCTTTTTTTGCATCTGCAATAATCGCACTGCCGTCGCCGGATGACATCATAACAATTACAGCATCTTCTTTACCCTGCATTCTTTTTTTAAGTTCCGCTGCCAGCTCTATCCCATCCATGCCGGGCATTCTCCAGTCTGTAAATATAAAGTTATAGTTGTGGTTTTGATCGAATAACGCAAGCGCTTGCTCACCGCTTTCTGCAGTATCGCAGAAAGAGCCAAATTTTTTAACAATCCCTCTAAAGTCATCCAGAATATATTTATCGTCATCTACAACTAAAATACGGATGTTCTTCCAATCTATTTCCTGACGCACAAAGATTTGTCCCTTTTGCTCGCTGCGACGCAGCTTGGCGGTAAAAGAAAACACCGCTCCTTTGCCAAGCTCTGATTCAACCGATATCGTACCGCTCATCATTTCCACTATGCTTTTAGAAATCGCAAGGCCTAACCCTGTCCCTCCGAATTTCCGGGTAGTGTCGCTTTCAGCCTGCTGGAAGGATTGAAACAGCTTAGCTTGCTGTTCTGGACTTATGCCGATCCCTGTATCAGCTATGGCAATCTTGATTTGGCAAACGCCCTCGTCCTCTCCCAGATAATATGTTTTTATATATATCGAGCCGTTTTCCAGCGTGAACTTTATCGCGTTCCCCAAAAGGTTTGTTATAACCTGTGCCAGCCGCTGGTCATCGCCGATCATCATCTTTGGAATTTCTCTGTCCACATATACCGAAAACTTATGATTCTTTTCTTCCACCCGGTAACTGATTACGTTTACAACCCTTTTCAGCATTTTCTCAAAATCAAATTCTGTCAGAGAGAGTTCAAACTTGCCGGATTCGATTTTTGAGACATCTAAAATATCATTTATTATACCGAGCAAATGCTTTGATGCATCTTTGATCCTGCCAAAACTATAATCCTTCTGCTCCACAGTTGAGGAAGACTCCCCAATGTTGGTCATTCCTATTATGGCGTTCATGGGTGTGCGTATTTCGTGACTCATGTTTGAAAGAAAATCGCTTTTTGCCCTTGATGCAGCTTCCGCGATCAATACCTGATCTTCAAGTTCTTGTGTGCGCTGTTTTACTGTTGCCTCAAGTATTTCATTCATCTGCGAGGTTGCGTTAAAGAGGGTCGTGTATTTGCGGGCCAGCATAAACGCCATGCAGAGCATAAGTATCGAAAAACCATAGCGCGTTAGCAAAGCGCCGGTATGAAAGAACGCCAGATCCAGCATATCAAAAATAGCTGTGCAAAAAACAATGATCATAGGGATAAAGATGTTGCCGAGCTCTGTTTGTTTCAGGCTCAACAAAAATAATTTCCAAACACTGGGAGGCTCTTTATCCACACCCTCTTCTTTACGCCGCATCCCAATGTTCTTGGCAAAAGTATAAATGAGGTCATACCCAATAATATAAAGCATATAGGCGCCGCCAAAAACCTGCCAAACAGTCAACAGATTGACTGCAAACCAAATCGGGAAAAACCATTGCAACACAATCAACATAGCGCAAGATGCCCCATAAGCAAGAGTGATCCTCTTTATTTTGCCGAAATTGAGATTTTCCAAAAAGACAGCAAAGGCGAACCAATAGAGGAAAAGCGCTGCATACTCAATGCGCTGCGTTATTGCAGTGTCATTGAAAACATGATAGATAACGGAACTGCGCGCAAAGTAATAAGTTGCGAGCAGACCGGAAAACACGCCAAACAAAAGATTGTACCTGTCTGTTTTCCGTAAAAAATATAAAAGTATATGGTAGAATCCTAAAAAAATAAAAACTGTGCATAGCGCTACGGTTAAAAAGTTTGTGCCGGCGCTGGATATTTGGATGTAGTTACCGATGTAATAAGGTCCTGTATAAAACAAGCCGGAAAAGGCGCTGCTGCGCGCTCCCAGGATATGGATAACGAGTTGGTTGACGCCCTCGTTGAGGAATCTTTTGTCAAAGGGGATGCCAACGTCCCTCTGGCTCCTGAAAGAGGTAATTTGATTTTCCGAATTCAGATATATCTGTTTGGCAATGAGATCACCATTGATATAAATTTCCCAGTTCTCTCCGATCCCTGCCAGATACATGCCCGGAGCAATAGGGTTATCGCCATAAAGACTGTCAATTTTTTCCCGGCTCAACTCAAAAGGGATTAGTATTGTAAATTCTTCTATCTTGCGTTTTTTAGTTGATAAAAATTCAGAAGCAGTATACGAATATGCATCTGAGGGCAATGTATTTATGCGAATATCGCGGTTGTGGTTTGCAGGCAGCTCCATGTCCCAATCTGTCAGGTCAGGGTCAAGGATAGCATAAGCAGGTTCATAACCATTTTTTACATAGGCGGGAAATGCCATTAAATCTGTGTAAAGGGAATCGTTTGCAACAGAGCCTCCTATTCCCAGGCTAAAGAAGAATACTGTTGCAATAGCAATTACTGATATAAGCGCAAGCCAAACAGATATGTTCTTCCTCACAAAGATATGATTCCTCCCTCAACACAAACTCTTTAATCCCAAAAGTTATAACGAATGTCTGAGTAGATGACAGCCTTCGCGGTTCAACATTTGTTAAAACAAGCATTGTCATTGTCGCCTTTCATGTAACACTCGTTATTACGGGGTTAATATGCACGTGCATCAATAACTGCTTGCGTGATAGTTGCTGCGTCAAAGGCTTCTTCTTCCACATAAGCGAGCTTATCGAGTTTTTCTCCTCTTTCCAGTTGCTGAATAATGGCCTCCACGCGTGGACCATGCAGCGGGTTGCATTCAACATTATAATTAATTTTGCCTTTAAGGGTGGCGTCTAATCCTGCATGCGTTGCATCAAAAGAAATTATCTTGATGTCGCCATTTACACCATATGTCTTCTTGGCCACTTCCATGGCCTCCATTGCGCCAAATGCCATGTTATCATTTTCACAATATAAAACATCGATACGGTTATGTTGTTTTAAAACATGCTCCATAACTTCTTTTCCTTTTACTTGCGTAAAGTTACCCGAAGCACGATACACAACCTCCCAGCCCGAGTTTCTTTCTACTCCGGCCAGAAGCCCTTCTGTACGGCCAATCTGCGCAGATGACCCCAAGCTCCCCTGCAAATGCACGATCTTAAGGCTTGCCTTATCTTTGAATGTTGTTTCCATCCAAGCAACAGCAGTCTCTCCTTCCTTGCGGAAATCAGAACCAACCCAGCAAGTATAGAGGCTATCATCCTTTGTATTGATCATCCTATCAACGATGATGACAGGAATACCGGCAGCCTTTGCCTCTTTAAGTACATCGTCCCACCCTTCCTCGGTAACAGGCGCAAAAACAATATAGTCAACCTTTTGTTCAATAAATCCCCGAATAGCAGAGATTTGATTTTCCAGTTTTTGTTGCGCGTCTTTTAATATCAGCCTATACCCATTTTCCTTGTTGAAAGTTTCTCTCATGGATTTTGTATTTGCGAGGCGCCAATCAGACTCTGCTCCAACCTGTGAAAAACCAACGACAATCAATCCTTCATTATTTGCCGAAGAATTGGTCAGGTTGTTGCTATTTTTTTCTTTGTCATTGCCCCGGCAAGCAATAAAAGAGATTACCAGCACCAGAGCCAGTAAAAGCAGGAATGCCTTTTTCATAGATAAATTCCTTTAAAAATTTAATTTGCCTGTTTTCTGTTCCGGTATTCTCACCGGCACAAACATTGCTTTTTATGCTAAAGCTTTAACAATTATATAGCTTGCATAAAAACTCCCTGATTATTATTTTACACCAAATTTTTGTTTTTGCACAATATCATAATAAAGCTAAAATGGACTTTGCTTGTTATATTTCCCAGGCAGGAACTGCTACTGCATCTTTTTTCGGGATTGGCATTATTTCTGATCCAAGATAAACAACAGCCCCTTTGCCAATGGGTTTTTTCAATTTTTCAAGAATGCTAAAATTTGCAATGTCATCACTATTTGACAAAGTTGTTTTCTTAATCTCCACCGGATATAACGTCATGTTTTTTTCCAAAACAAAATCGACTTCTTTCTTATTTGCATCCCGATAGAAATATATCCCCCGTGAATCTTCGCCATTATGCCAAAACCCTTTCAGAATTTCGCAAAAACAATAGGTTTCAAGCATAGCGCCATTTAAGTAGCTTGCTTCTAATGCTTCGGGAGTATCCATATTTGCCAAAAAGCAAGCAAGCCCTGTATCAAGAAAATAGATCTTTGGCGTTTTAACAATACGATTGGTAAGATTAGACGAATAAGGAGGCAAAAGATAAACAAGCCCTGATGCTTGCAGTGTATCCATCCATTTTTGTGCAGTGCGGCGATCAATATCACAATCGCGAGCCAAGTCATCATAATTTATCAGGTTGCCTGTTCTGACCGCAACAGCGCGAACAAATTTATAAAACTTAAGTTCGTTAACCGCCCCTTGATAATCTTTGACATCGCGCTCTAAATATGTCTTCATATAGGAATTGTAAAACCTAGTGCGTCCTATCTCAGGATTTAGCACGAGCTCGGGAAACGAGCCTGTCCATATATCCTGATAAACGTCCATTATCGTTCGCTTCTTTGTTTTTTTATGTTTATTAACTTTATCTGGCCAAAAAGGTTTGGATTGCTCAGGTTTTTTGATTATCTCTTTGTATGAAAAGCCCAATAAATCAATGATTGCAATACGCCCAGCAAGACTTTCCTGAACACCTTTCATAAGAGTGAATTTCTGCGAGCCAGTAAGCCAGAACGCCCCCGCAGGATTAGCAGATTTTTTTTTACCAAACTTGTATTCATAGCGATGCTCATCTACCCATATTTTGATATAGCTAAAAAGGTTTGGAGCATATTGAACTTCGTCAATAATTATTGGTGGTGCATACTTTTGTAAAAATGCCTTTGGATCATTTTGAGCCAAATCCCTAACAGCCAGATCATCAAGAGATATATATTTCCGTTCTTTTTCTTTCAGCATATTCAAGACACTGGATTTCCCGGCTTGCCGCGGACCAGTTAAAAGAAGAACAGGCCATGCAGAAGATATTTTTAAAATGGTGTCAGAAATTGTTCTTTTGAGCATTACTTTCCCTCTGTAATCATAATATTCTTTGCAAAACCAAATGTCAAGGGCAATCTTACATAGCTATGTACAATTAGCATAAGGATAAAATAGTTTAAAAAAGGTGTCAAAGTAATAGAAAGGTATTTGATTTCGGTATAATCATAAAATGATGAACAATCTTACAGGATATCCCGGATGGCGGTATGGAACAAAAATAAAACTGATCTGCCATGCAGACCAGTTTTGTCGGTCTGCCTCGCTCAATCATGTATGAGTAAACTCATCCACGACCCTCGCTCGTTGACCGATAAACCTATTCATAAACCTACGGAGTATCCAAGCAAATCCCGCCGAGCTTGCCATCCCTTATCTCTGTCAGCAAAATGCGGGCAGTCTTATCGTTGTCTACTCTTCCACCAGACACAAGGCAACCCCGCCTCTTGCCGACTGCTTCAAAAATTTCAAACGGGGAATTTTTTTCTATCTCTGCAGGAGCAATCCCATATCTTTCCGAAAGCCTTGCAGGATAAAGTTCTTTTAAAAGCTCTACTGCTTTGAGGGCAATATCATCCCTGTAAAGAATTGAGTCCTTTACGCTGCCGAGAATAGCAAGTTTTTCTCCAACTACAGGGTCCTCGAATTTATGCCAAAGAACACCCGGAGTATCTGTGACCTGAATTTTATCCGATATATTTACTTTTCTTAGCTCTCTTGTTACGCCTGGAGTATTTCTGACATCCTGTTTTCTTTTTCCTGCAAGGCTGTTTAGGATCGCGGATTTTCCAACATTGGGGACGCCAATGATCATCACCCGTATCGCTCTTTTGGCAATCCATGCAGAATCTTTGCACAGCAGGCGGCACTTTTCTATTATGCCGGAAATATTGCTTCCAGAAGTTGCACAAACAGAAATCACTTCCCTTTTATCGTTATCTGCTTTAAAGTATTCAAACCACTTATCCAATACTGCTTTATCCGCAAGGTCTGCTTTGTTAAGAACAATAACAAGAGGCTTATGCTCTATTAATTTTTCGATCATGGGATTTCTGCTTGAGTAAGGGATTCTTGCATCCAGTATTTCAAGAACAACATCTGCTTTTTTTACTTTTTCTTTTATCTCTCTTGTTGTTTTTGCCATGTGGCCTGGAAACCACTGAACACTCATAAAAACTCCACAGGATCAGGATAATTTAATACAGACAAGACCTGCTGTAACAAGAACTATTCCTATAATTTTGCCAATAGTTGCTTTTTCTTTTAAAAATATAAATCCCAGAATAGAAGCAATAACTATAGAAAACTCTCTTAACGAAGATATGTATCCAACTTTTCCCATAGTAAAAGCAAAAAGGATCAGAAGATATGCGCTGATTGCTCCATACCCTATTATTGCGCAATATTTCCAGTTTTTCTTAAGAATTTCTTTTATTTGAGGCAAGCCGCCTTTTCTATAAACAAAAGGAGACATGATAGATAACGCTATCAAATCTTTAAAATTAAGATATACAATTGAATTTATATATGAAACTCCCTGTTTATCATTTATAGAATAGATAATTATTGTAACACCCAATCCAAGCGCGTATATTATTGGCAGCAGGTCTGCTTTTAACAATTTCTTTTTTATGCTTATTGAAAGGATCCCTAAAAAAATACATGTTATCCCTGCTATACCAAAAGCAGAAAAATTTTCTCCCAGCAGAAAATAAGCTATAATTGCTGTGCCTGCAATTCCTGTACCGCGCGATATAGGGTAAACGCTTGAAATATCTCCATGTTTATATGCCAAATTAAGAAATAAATAATATACAACATGGGCAATGGCTGTTACCAATATAAATTTTAGACCGCGAAGATCAAATCCCTGTTTTGAAATAATGATCAAAGAAAATGGCAAAAGAGTAAGGATTGCCATCCACAAGCCCAGTAACGTGATTGGGAGATTTCCCGATACTTTCTTGCTTATAAAATTCCAAAAAGCATGGATAAAAGAAGAAAGAATAACAAGAGAAAAAACAGCTATATCCATTTAATACCTACTTAGTGAGCTGTTATAAGCTCCTGCATTGTCATCGCGAGGCGCCAACAGGCGCTGTGGCGATCCAGAAGTTATATGTGCTGGATTGCTTCAAAGCTAAAGCTTTTCGCAATGACATATGTGCTGGTTTGCTTCAAGACTAAGGCTTTTCGCAATGCCAGAAAGCGGCCCGGTACATTCGCAATGACAGAAAGCAGCCCCCGGCACATCGTCCCGACGAAACCCAGAATCCCCTCACCCGCCCTACATTTTAAAAGAATCTTTTAATGTAACACTCCTGTTAAAAACAGGTTTCTCTTTACTGCTCTCTTTGCTATCAAGACAGAAATAACCCTGCCTTAAAAATTGAAATCTTTCATCCGGAGTTATATCTGCAAGAGATGGTTCTGCCAAAGCAGAAGATAAAATTTCAAGAGAATCTTTATTCAAATTTTTTATAAAATCCCCATCTTCCTCGGGATCTTCTTTTAAAAACAGATTGTTATATAATCGCACTTCTATTTTTATTGCCTCTGAAGCTGATACCCAATGGGATGTCCCTTTTACTTTTCTTCCATCCTCGGTCCAGCCGCCTTTACTTTTAGGATCATACTCGCAGATAACTTCAATAACATTTCCTGCTTCATCTTTTTTATAATCAACACATTTCACATAATAAGCATGTTTGAGCCTTATCTCGCCTCCAGGAGAAAGCCTGAAATATTTTTTTGGAGGATCCACCATAAAATCTTCTTTTTCAATATAAATATGT
>Ga0123354_10021508_pt1 | contig 10166 bp, 6 predicted proteins | sample TergutLab28metaG_2_FD_97872 | JGI IMG/M metagenome (GOLD analysis project Ga0123354, IMG submission 97872) | Labiotermes labralis P4 segment gut microbial communities from Petit-Saut dam, French Guiana - Lab288 P4 | ecosystem: Host-associated > Arthropoda: Insects > Digestive system > Gut ...
CCTACACAACACAACAAGTACTCGCTAGCTCCTGAAGATGGACGTATTAACGTCTGAAACATGTTGAGCAATATATAATAAAGCAAGTATCATCTAGTTGGTCAACCATTATTCAAATATCAAGATGATGCACGGTCCAATACGCATAAGATATTTATAGTTGTTATTCCATATGCATCTTACTAACTTCTGTAATTGTGTTTGACAAATAATATTTGTATTATTATTTGTATCACCTGTTATTTTTTCTAACTCTAATAACAGCGGCATATGACTGCTAATTATCTCTACCCCAATCTTAAAACCTAGTATGCTATTAATTATACCTTCAGAAACTAATGTATAATTTATCACACTACTACCCAGTTAATTGGTAAAAGTAAATTCCAATCTTTTATCGGGTCCAGATTTTCCATTTAAAATTTTCAAATTGTTAGTTGCACAAAAACTTACAACCTCTTTCCTTCTGCAGTACAATTACTATCCTTGCTATGTCCTTTATGGCCAAAAATTATAGCGTTCAGCATCCATTTTTCCCACACATCAAAAAGGTGTGGCAGTTCAACTTGTCTCTCTCCTGTTCTACAGCTAAAATCAGCTATTATTAAACACTCGGCATTAGAATATTTTTCTCTTAACATAATTATCTCCTCATTCGAATTCCTTATAAAACATACATTAAACCATTTTGAATTAACCTGTGGGCAATATAAATAGCCAACACACAGCTTAATGCTTAAAGCTATCCTATTTCTATTCCAGTCCATATTATTTCCTCCATCTGTGTTACTATTTCCTCAACTTATTGATCAATATCATTTTTAATATCTACTACCAACCATCCTGGAATTCTCCCATACCTTTTTGTCCTACGTCTACTTTTGATAAAGCTTTTGTATCCCCTAATTTTGTATTTTTCTAATCCTGTCCTACTTTATGCAAGAACAATCATTTCATTTTCTTCAAACAAATCTAAATATTTTTGATTTTGTATTTAAATTTTTAAGCCTTCTCTGTTTCTAAAACCTACTCTGTTTTTCCTGCCACCCTTTTCCAAACCTGTGTGAGCTTCACAACTGTGTCTTCTTTCCTAGGTGTTAGCCAGCTTCTAATATTGTAACGCCTTTCTTGTGATGTTTTCCAAATTGTCGATTCTGTGATGTTGATGTAATCATCTGGGTATTGAAGTAGACTCTGCTTGTGACTAACAACAGTTGATTCTTCTTTGTTGGTTGATGGTGACAACTGCCTGCTCTCCTCTCTTTCTCATCTTTGACTGTGCAAGAATGTTTCTTGTGTTCCTGTCACGTCTTCTAATTGCAGTTTGTTTCTGTCTGTTGACCTGTGGTATTTGTCTGTGTGGTGATTGCTGATGTGTAACATGATTCTCTGTTTGGGTTATCCAATCTGGTAATTTTTCTATACAACTTCCAAATTTCTTCTGTTTATCACCAATCTGTCTTCTCAAAAGGGTGCTGTGTTTCCTTGTTTCTGGCATCTTTCAAATGTGGTATCAATTAACTTTGTCTTGTTCATATCTGTGCATAAATGTTATTGTGTCAAGTAAATGCTGACACAGCAAAACACCACTTCATTAGCACATTATATCACTCAAACATGCTTAACCCTATTGGGCCATCCTCAAAGAGTACAATTGATACACTGCAGCAGCAAGGTCAACAAAATGAGTCACCAGATGTAAAATTCAGATTAGTGAGCAGTGTGTAATGTGTTGTCATATGGGTGCCACATAACACACTACACACTGCTCACTAATTTGAATTTTACATCTGGTGACTCATTTTGTTGACCTTGCTGCTGCAATGTACCAGCTGTTCTCCCTGAAAATGGCCCTTTGAGGGTTGAAGTGTGTTGGAGTGACATAATGTACTAATAAAGTGGTGTTTTAATAATATATATATATATATGTGCATTTGTTGACATGTATTCCTATAGCAGAATCAGTTACTTAATGTATTTCCTGTACTTTAGTACTGTAGTCTTGTTCTCATCTTATCGTTTTTCCCTGCCAGATTTTAAGTTGCGTGCAGCACTTCTAACTTCTTAATGAATGAAATAAATCCAACCAAGATCGGTCATCTTTCTCTCTTCTTGCCCAGTCTATGAACACTGTCTATATGCGAGCCGAAAATGTCCATACTCAGTGTCATTCTCAGTATATCGTCTGTTATTTTCAAAATATCAAAGTATGATTCTTGATGGCATTCCTCAATTCCAAATATTAATATATTATTTCTCCGTTGCCATTCATCCACAAAGTTATGTTCTTCTTCCATCATTCTCATCTTTGTCTCATACAATTTCACATGCCCTTTAATCCATTCTTGTTCCTCTGTCAGTATCTTCGTTGTAACATTTATTACATCCATTTTAACACTTGTTGTATCCAAACTGGATTTTATACATATACCTTTCTTCTCTTCTCTCTCTTTCCATGAAGTCGATCAGCTTTTCTTCCAATTGTTGCCCTGGATTCAATTATAATTCCAAAAAATCACATGTGCGCACTTCTCACTATATTTATGTTATAATTGTTCACTGACAACTTGCACTGTATTGTGCTGAAGAGACCAATTCTGGCTCTGTACACCCCTGTGTTCACTCCCATTTTACACTCTTCCAACACATCTGCACTCTGTTACTTCTGAATGGCAACTGGTCTATGAATCAATTATATACCCTGTACAGTAGTACCTGACTCCTTTCCCTGACAATAGAATGAACTTGTGCCATTATGTAGATGGGACCTGCACTCTTCTGGACTGCTACACAGCGAGTGGTGGTTATTCCTTACCGACGTTCCCAGAAAACCTATTGGTTCCATCTTAAAGGTCAAGAGTCCAAGACGAAAGTCGGTAATCCTAACACACAGTTTATATAGGGAAGGTCGTGGACACTGATAAGTTCTCAATAGCATGGTGCCAACCAATATGGTTGATGCAGGTGGGAGGAAGGTGGGAAGGGTGTTGCAGGCACTTAGTTGGTCCCATCTTTGAGACCACAGCTGACAGTGAATGTGTACCAGAACATCATAATTCGGTTCATTTCAATGTTGGAACAGCATGAACACCACTGCTGGCTACAGCACAGCCACTGTTTTCATGAAACAGTGGCTTTATTGAAAGAGTATTTTGACATTTGTCTTAATCATAAATGTTTGTGACCTCTGAGATAACCAAACTTGTCATCTGCTGATTTATTTCCCTGGGGCCATCTAAAAGGACAGGTATAGAATACGAACCCACACAAACTTGACGAACTTAAGGCCAACACCAAAACTCAGATTGCTTAAATTACAGGTGCACTGGTACGTACGGTGTGTATGAACATCATAAGGAGGGTTTGAGCTTGTGCTGATGCAGGAGATCACTTTGAACACCTGTTGTGGTCATAAAATATTATCTTGTGAGGATTTTTTTTTTTTTAATTGTAAAATGCATGGGTTGTGTCAAATATGTATTATATTAATAAAAGCATATGATATTCCATTTGGGTACGGTTTCTTTTGAATCACCATGTATATGTAGAAATAAAAGTGTTGTGTTTACTGTTGTGAGGTCTCTTGTTCTTGGTAAACTTGCATGATATACAAACATGATGGGATGCCTCACTGCAAAACAAAAAAATATGAATATGCTTCTTTGTTGTTGTGTAACTGAAAAGCAAGATCGTAAGAGATGTATTTTAAGCAGTGCAATTCTGTCTCTCTTACAGATAAAGTGTTGAGCATGGGCATGTACACAACGGAAGAAAAAAACCTCATCAAGTCTACATCAGTGGAGCCACCTCGAACAGACTCCGTGTCGAGCCATGACAGCATGATCCGATCAGAGAGGGCCAGCATGGGAACGATCGGTCAGCTACCACGTGCATTACCCTATAAGGGTCACACAGCAGATATAGAATGGACAGATGTAGAAGATTCTCAACCACAGAAACCCAAGAAACAGAGTAGCCAGATTGCTAAGGAACTTTCTGACATGGTGATATATGTGCAGGTGAGGCAAAAGAGAGTAGCCAGATTGCTAAGGAAATGTTTGGTATGGTGATGTATGTCCAAGTAAGGCAAACCAGAGTAGCCAAGATTGCTAAGGAAATGTTTGGTATGGTGATGTATGTCCAAGTAAGGCAAACCAGAGTAGCCAAGATTGCTAAGGAAATGTTTGGTATGGTGATGTATGTCCAAGTAAGGCAAACCGGAGTAGCCAAGATTGCTAAGGAAATGTTTGGTATGGTGATGTATGTCCAAGTAAGGCAAACCAGAGTAGCCAAGATTGCTAAGGAAGTCTGACTTGGCAGTATATATGCAGGTGAGGCAAAACAGAATGTCTAAATTTTTTAACTCACTGGCATTGTGATGTATGTCCAGGTGAGGCAGAATGTTCAACATTTGTTTACTACTGGGCTTCAAACCAAGCAGCAACAGAATGTGTCAGGTTATCTCTGGATAACTTGCTTTTTCTTATCTTTCTTTTTGTCAGAAAATAGTGTCCTGTAGCTAAACCTGCACTTCAGGATGGATGGTCAGATTTCTGAAATCGAAGTTTGTTTAGATACATCATTTTGAAATTTAATTTTTCCCTTGGTCTCATACACTAGAATGCACATAACTCTGATCCTTACGTCCTTATTGAAATGGAGAACTCATTCTCTACCAACTGAAAGCCATTTTTGAGCATTTCGTTTGGTCTGCACATGTAATATTTTAGGGCCTAAAGCTTGACCATAATTTATGGAAAGTGTATCACTACATTTTTGCAAGTTTGTTCTGTAATGCTTAGTGATAAATGTAATATTTCTTCATAATATATTATGTTGGGACATGAAACTGCTGGGAAGATTGTTTTCCTGTTATTGGTATGATGCTGCAACACATTTCCATTCATGCTGTGAAGTTGCATTCCTCGTCTGGTAAAGTGTGCAGTGAATTTTTCAAATGCAAAATGGGTTTCTGTATTTGCTAGTTTTAAAATATTTGCAAGTGCTCTAAGTTTAACAGACCTGAATGTTTTAAGAACTGTTGTAATCCCTTGAATGCCAGTCACAGTGCAAATCCCCTCCCCCCTGTACAAAAAACTGTTCCTTGTAATGATGTGAATGATGAAGAATATTTCTGGTATTCAGTAATGAGAAATAAGCTGTGATAAATGTAGGAAATCTTTTGCAGATTTGCTAAAATGTTTAGGAAATGTCTCTTGAGGCTCTGGATATAATGTAAAGGAAGAGTAAGTCTTAGACAGTTCAAGAAGGAGCAGATGCCTATTTTTCTTCTTAGAATAAGACTTTGTAATCAATAGAATGATCACCATTTTTCACTAAAATTGGTTTTGAAAGTATGGTATCTGAAGGAAAAGGTCAAGAAAGGCAAAGGAGCTGTGAAGAAAGAAAACAGAATTTAACACACTGCATTGGTAGTCAGAATTCATGCCAAAGTGAACTCAGTGTGGTTGCATGTAACAGAAAAAGAGAAAGAAAAATTCAATTTTTTTTTATTGTCACACTGTGCATCTTGATACCATCAAAGTCTTCCATTTACCAACAGATACACTTCGTATGAGCATTATAAACCATTAAAATTTTCTTTAAAACTTACGTTAAAACTGCTCCTACATGTTTCGGTCTATGACCACCATCAGGGAGCTTACACTTGAGCCTAGCTGATGTCACATTTATAAAATAGTCATTAAAAGTATGTCATTATAGAGTATGCAGTGGTGTGGCAGCATGTTGTATCAAGTCCATGGAGGTGTGCTGTGTGCTGTGTGTTGTGTGTTGTGTGGAATGAGTGGTGCACTTTTAGCTTGTGTTTGTACCATTCATTAGAGTGTGGAACTTGTGAACTCAGATAAAAAATTGTATAATTTGACTGAACATAATGTAGTCACATGACAGCTGTTTCACTAGATAATGTTAGATGAAATCACAGGATCACAGAATTAGAAATTATGGACAGCCGAACTTGTGGTCTTAGGACAACTTCACTCATATACCAGATTCAAGGAATATGCTGTACTAACGAAGTGTACCCTGTTAACTGCCATTGTGATTCCCTTATGTACATAAAATCCTGTCGCTAATTGATGATTCCCATTTGCATAGAAACTGTATGCCCTTGTCCCTGTTGCACACCCGCACCTCTACAACATCCAACTTACATTTTCTCATCCCTTCATTACGTTTTCAGTAAACCTAACCTTCAGAAATCATGCAATTCAATCCAAATTTCATGTCCAATTTTGGTCCCTAGATTATCTCAAAATATGCATCCAAGTCTGTGGTGCTATGTTACATTTTTATAAGCTGCTGCTGTTAGCGTCCATACCTACCCTGTATCTGGAGTACAACCCCTTTTCAGCTGCTCTTGAATTAAAATTTAATGGATTCTAAAGAAATAGGACCAGGTGGAGGGGGGGAGGCCTTGACATTCATTTTGCTTGTAATAGGTATCAGTGTCAAGCTACTGTGAGTACAGTAGTACAGTTAAGAGCTTAAAGTTTCCGTAAAATGCAGGGAATTTCTTGACTAGCTGAGCAGCTTGTAGCTTCTCAAGAAAAGTCTGTGCTATACGGAGTAACTAAATGAGTGAATTTGCATGAAGCTATTGAATTTTATTACCTGATATTCAGTTTCATTGGTTCTTACAAGGTACAACAAAGAATAAATGCTGACATTAATCTTGGCATTTCTTCTAGTGTCACTCTGTCACATGACCATGTTATCTTCACATCCTCCTTATAAATTGTCCCACATTTTTCCCTGTAAACTACTGTAGCAAATTACATTCTTTAAAATTCAGTTCCTGTTTTCCTTCCAGGCAATTAAATTTCGTGGGCTCAACACTATTAGCCCTAACAGTTCAGTGAAATGCAAGCGAACAAGTGGTCCAGTTCCTACTGCAGTTATTATGAAGAAGAGCAGTGTAGGTGCAGTGTCCATAGCACCACCTACAGTAATCACAAGTACTCCAGCAACACCAACATCTGCTGCCACACAGGCTTCCAGTGGGGGTTCGGTGTCACTTTCCACAACTTCTGGCATGGGTAGCAGCATTGCCACAGGCTCCACAACTTCAGAACAGCAACATTCCTATGCAAAGCAACGTACTAACATGCATCATCCATGCTACCAGTGTTCCTCCCTGAATGAGAATACTGCAAAGAAGCTTTGTCGGAAACAACCTCATGCACTGGTAGCGCATACAGAGACACAGTTGATGCGAGCATATCCTGCTGGCATGAGGATAGATTCATCCAACTTCAATCCAGTCATCTTTTGGGCCTTTGGTATTCAAATGGTTGCACTAAACTATCAGACTGAAGATGCAGCCTTGCACCTGAATGCTGCAATGTTCGAACAGAATGGTCGCTGTGGATATGTGTTGAAACCCTCAGTGATGTGGGATCGTGGGCACATGATGTACCGGCGCTTCAATCCATGGGACAAAGAATTTGATGGTCTACATTCATCACATCTAATTCTAAATGTGTTGTCAGGACAGTATGTGTGTCAGAATAACTTGACAGCAAGCACTTATGTAGAGGTGGAAGTAGTAGGGATTCCAGTGGACTGCAACAAGCAGAAAACTAAAGTGGTACAGCGGAATGCACTGAACCCTATCTGGAATGATACTTTCTTTTTTCAGGTGATGTTTCGTGACCTAGCATTTCTTCGTTTCAGTGTGTTAGATGCAGGAACAAACCATTTGATAGCACAGCGTGTGTTACCACTCAAGTGCCTGCGTCCAGGATACCGCCATGTGAGACTTCGCTCCCCACAGAACCAGCCACTACAACTTTCCACACTTTTTGTATACTCTCGAGCTGAGGAGGAAAGTCTGGACTACAATGGGAGCTCAGTGGAGAATGGTGATGCAATACACATGGGTGCTAGAGGCAGTGTGGGTGGAGCCTCCAAGCATGGCAGGGACAGTATTCCAGAAGCAGTAGCCATTAAAAAGGATCACCATTCTGGCACTGGTGCAGTGCCACTCAAGAGGAGAATGTTCTTCTTGATGGTACATGGTGTTGTGCCTGATGAACCCTACACAATTCTGAAGATTACTCAAGAGAGCACCACTCAGGAAGTGATCTTGCAAGCATTGCAGAAGGCTGGCCTTGGTGCAGAGAGAGTACATGACTATATTCTAGTGGAGGAAGTGGCACGAAGCTGGGAAAAGAAAGATAGAGATGTGCCTGCAACGCAAAGAGTTCTAGACCCACAGGAGAGGCCATTGCAGGCACAGGCACAATGGCAAGGTGAAGGTCGTTTTCTGCTTAAGAGGATGGGGGATGATCCAAGTAGCAGAGCATGGTTGTCCTCTATCCGTAGCACTGCAGGGCGAGAACGTCGTTCCATGCCTTCCTGTATGGGAGGTGATGCTGCAGGATCTGGAGCAACTTCTGACAGCTTGCATCAAGAACAGCAGCAACTGCGTACTTGGGAGGAGGCTGACACTTTCTTAGTGTGTGTGTATAATGTCTCACCTGAGATCCCATATGCCATTCTCAAGGTGCCATTGAGTTCATGTGCGCAGGACGTACTGGCACAGGCACTAGTGAAGGCAAGGCGCATGGAAGACCCTGCACGATTTGTACTGGTGGAAGAACTTGAGTTGGGTGGAGTAAGTGGTGGGAGTGCCACTCGTCAGCAACGAGTATTAGGGGATGATGAGAATGTATACCGTACCCAGGCACACTGGCCAACTTTGGGCCGGTTCATACTGAGGGAACGTGACCAGGTAACACCACCATCTGGAAGACGTTATCGTGTGGCAGTAAATTTGCGTACAGCCACTCTAGAAAGGCTTAGTAAAGGTCTTTCTGTTGCACATCGAGCAGGTATGGGTGGAGGTAGCAAGGAAAAGGTTCCAGTACAGGAGGCATTAAGTGATCCCACCACAGCTCGTAGCACTAAGCTAAAATTTCCCACAGGAGGTGAGGGGTTGCGACTAGGTAGTGGAAGAATGATTCCATTGACTGATAGGGGTAGATTAGCCAGGGCATCAGTGCCACAGCAAACCCGAGAAGTGCATTCGGAAGGTGAAACTCTTAGTGATGATGAGACAAGAGATGCAGACCTCAGGACTACTGTGTCACGACTCAAGAAGGTCTCGCTTAGAAAACTCAGGGTGTGGAAATCTTGAACAATGCTTTGATGTAGTCTGGAAAAATTGTAGGAGGCCCAGCATATGTGACATAAAGGAACCCCATCATACTCACCTGTGACAGGTTGCAACTCTTCTACAAACTAGTGGAGACCAGTGGTATGAAGACAAGGAGACAGTCACTGGCCAGAATTTAGTAATCTGTTTCAATCGGTCAGAGTTTGTTGGTCAGTAGGTAACATATGACATTTCATTCTACTTCCCAGCTTCATTTCCACATTTATACTTGCTACTAAACTTAGTAACAGTACACTGAATCCAGTGTTTTATGTGTCAGCACATCTGATATGGCCTTAATCCTAATATCTCTTACTACAGCAACTGCCTCCTTGTCCTACCCAACTGGCTTCTAATTATACTTAGGAGTTTTGTATGAGTTTTGTTGTTGCTAAACTCTAGTCATAAGAAACTTTCTGTGATACGTTTACGTACTGTGTACAATTCGCATCCAATACCTCGTATTATGAGTTGTTGTCTGCAGCCATTACCTGTACGTAATCATCCACCTGTCTCTAGTGCTGTACTTGCAACTGAGGTATGGCTTTACTTTCAGTCTTTCATACTTGTTTTTATCTAATGTATGTGCTCCTTTCCAACTACATGCAAAAACAAATTTTTAATATATTTTTGTTAATTTGTCACACCCATTTATCTTTATACATGCACAGAATTTTTATATTTATTGTTGATAGCTTTACTGCCTCACTACTCTTGTTTACAGTTTAGTGTTCTGTCCTTCCTGTTTATTATTCAGCACAATATTCTGGTGAAATGTGACAACTGACAAATAAGTTTCTCTTTCCTACATCATTTATATGTTTGTCATGGTTTCCTGTCTAGGGGAAACATTATATCACAGTATTTATTAAAACCAACTAATTGCACATACTTGTCAAACCATTTAAAACCACATTATTGGATTAAAATGGATTTAAAATATCTCCTACATGTTTCAATCCCTCTATGGGATTGAAACATGTAG
>Ga0123354_10021510_pt1 | contig 10165 bp, 6 predicted proteins | sample TergutLab28metaG_2_FD_97872 | JGI IMG/M metagenome (GOLD analysis project Ga0123354, IMG submission 97872) | Labiotermes labralis P4 segment gut microbial communities from Petit-Saut dam, French Guiana - Lab288 P4 | ecosystem: Host-associated > Arthropoda: Insects > Digestive system > Gut ...
AGTAGTACGTCTAGAGGTGGCCGGCATCGGAATGCGGCGTATTCCGATCGCCAACCTGCCCCCAGAAGTAACTGACAGATCCATTGGAGCAGCATTAGCATCATATGGGGAAATGGTCTCGATCCAGGATGAAATATGGCCTAAGGCGTACAGCTACAAGGTAGCTAACGGGGTTAAAGTGATCATGATGAAACTGGCCAAACACCTTCCGTCCCAAATGAATATTGCAGGGCACAGAGCATTACCGTCTTATGACGGCCAGCCAGTTACATGTTACGGGAGTGGGGACAGTGGACATATAAATCAGGCATGCCCCAGAAGGCGTGGAGGAGGTATGGTAACATCAGATTCGACCCCCAATACATGGGCCCATGTCGCGGCTAAAGGCGCCCACAACCGGCACGGCACTGTTGACAATCGAATTGAGATGGTCCCCCAGAGCGCATCGCATGACGAGGCATCGGGTGTTTCCCCTACTGTCGACGTACTGAAGCCCACAGACGCCACGCTAGATATTGGTGGGGAACAACAGGACCCCACTCACCAACGAAGGCATGCTCTGACGACCCAGGGCGAGGACGCAAACCCAGTCGACTTCACAACCTGTACTGGCCCCGAAGAAGTGATAACCGTGGACGCAGAAATGTCGGCATTTGACGATAGGTCAACCAGACAGACTGCGCGACACCTGCATGCAAACACGCAGAGAGAAAAAGGCACCAGACAGGAAATGGTGACAGACGTCGGAAGTACAGAGGGGCTGGACAACGAGGACGCAGTACCCGCGGACGGCGCAACCAACCCTCCGGATGAAGACCCTAAAACGGACGAAACGTGGCAAACCCCCATCCCCAAATAAAAAAATTAAATTGGAAAAAAGCGTTGGAATACGACGGGAACGGACGAGGAGTAGAACGAGAGTTGCGCAACCAAATAAGGACTCCCTTCCGCAGTTCGACCTGATGGCCTCAATCAAAATTGCCACTTTTAACATAAATGGCATGGCATCTCCCTCGAGATTAGCGATGCTCGACGCATTATTCACGCGCCAAGAAATAGACATCCTACTAGTACAAAAGGGTACGTCCTCAATGACTTTCAGGGATACACCACACAATATAACATAGGCGCCAATAGAAGGGGTGCCGCCATCGTCGCGAGGGATGGAATTAATCTAGAGAATATCATTATGAGTCCGTCTCGACGCGCTATGGCTGCCAAATTCAGAGATCTGGATAATTAATGTGGATACCCCAAATGGCACGCGATGAACCAGGAACGCGAGCGTTTCTTCAAAAGTGAACTGCCTTATCTGCTGACTGGTGAAACGGGCCATATATTACTGAGTGGGGATTTCAATTGTATATTGGAGGATTCGGACACTACCGGCGGCTTCACCTACAGCCGAGCCTTAACGGAATTGGTGCATGGCCTAGCATTAACAGGCACTTGGTAGGGCAACCCTATACGTAAAGTTTACACCCACTATTCCGCGTCCGGAGCAAACACGGTTGACCGAATTTACGCCACACGAGAACTGCTCGATAGGAAACTGGGCGTGGAGGCCATTGTAGCACCGTTTACTGATCACCTCGTCGTATCAATTGACCTACCAATTATGCGGAGGGGACACGGGCTATGGAAAATTGACAGCGCTGTAATAAGTGAGAACGCCTTCACGGAGAAGTTGAGAACTCTATGGGGACAACTACAACGGCAGAAAGGGTACTTTCCTGACCTAATAATGTGGTGGGACCGCCTCTGTAAAAAAGAAAATGCAACAACTATACCAACGTGAACAAGCCGAGCGCCGAAGGGACCACTGTATGATGGTGAACCATTTATACAAATGCATGTATGATGTATTGCAGAGACCGGGCCCAGCGACCGAACGCTACCTGCTTTAAACCGTCTAAAAGCAAAAATTGTGCGACTGCGCAGCAGAAGGCTACAGAAAATTCTTGATGACAATAATGATGCTGACAGACCAGAAGGAGACCAGCGGACGATATGCCACATCTTTCAGACGAAACGGCCGTATGCAAAGCGGACCAAATATTCCTTAAGAGATGAAACAGGGCACATGCATACGACACCGAGCGGCATAGCACAGACTCTTACAACTTTTCTACAGAACATGTACGACACAATAGAGGTGAACGATGCCAGCGTGGAAAAATTGATGGCGGTAGTTCGCTGCGAGCAGCATACTTCGTTTAAGGGAATGCTCGAGTCGCCCTTCGAGCCAACGGATATACACCGAGCCATATAAGCGGGCGGGCGGAAAAGGGCACCTGGGAACGATGTACTAGGCCGCGAAGTCTATTCACACAACTGGGCAATCATAAAACACGACCTTGTGAGATCATCGGCGAAATGTTCTGGGCAGGAAACATATCGCAGCAACGAAAACGAGGTGTGATAATTTGCCTGCAGAAAGCGCAAGGGAACGAAACACCAGACGACTACCGCCCCATCACATTCCTCAACTCCGACTACAAGATTCTTGCTCGTATTATCGCACAACGCCTGCGTCCAGTGTTGGCAGATCACCTAACGGAGACCCAATTCTGTGGGGTCCCTGGAAATATGATCATTGACGCGGTGGCAACGTTACGTGATACCATCGTGTATGCGGAAAGCAGGAGGATCCCGTTATGCGTGTTTTCCCTTGATTTTAAAAATGTTTTCGATAGGATCGCCCACAACCACCTGTTTCAAACACATCAGGGATACGGCATTGGAAACGCCTCTATCGACGTTATCAAGAAGATGTATGAAAGTGCTACATCCTCAGTTTAAAAAAATGACAATCAGTACGGACCCATACCAATTCGCTGCGCAGTGCGGCAGGGGTGTCCGATGAGTATGGCCCTCTATGCTCTGTGTTTCCACCCATTCCTTCGCCTTCTGGACCTAAAACTACCGGGTATAAGGATAGGACGCCGCACACGCACCACATCGGTGGTGGCTTATGCCGATGGCGTGACCATTTTTGTGACCTCTGCTGCTGACTTCACCATTATAGAGGAAGCCATCCGCCTATACGAACGAGCATAAGGTGCCCGCTTCAACCCTCGAAAATCTAAGGCCCTCGCGGTAGGAAGCTGATGTACACAAGAGACCGTCTTGGGGATTGCATATCATTCCCATGTGACCATATTAGGCGTCACTTTCTGGGGCACAATCGAGCAAACGATGAAAGAACCCTGGGTACGAGTAACAGGGAAGATACGAGCGCAGGCAAAGCGAGCCTACACTCACGGCCCTTGCCTGGCAACACGGATGCGTTATGTCAACACTTTTATCCTGTCCAAAATCTGGTATACTGCCCAAATTGTGCCGGCCCCAAACACATACACACAACTGACAGCCGCCATTACATGGTATATCTGGAGAGGAACAGTCTTCCGAGTGCCTGTATCAACACTACAACGACCATAACAAATGGAAGGATGGGAGATTCCGGATATTGAAGCGAAGTTTACGGCTCTTCTCCTATACCGTATGTACCTGCAAGCCCAACGGAATAGAACGGTGACTGCAGCATGGTTACAGGCCTGCAACCTCACTCGCAGGCAGGCAAACCCACCGCATGCCACAAAGGTCCCCAATAAACTAGCTTACCTGTACGTGTACGCCGTCAACATGGCCTAAATTACGCTTCCTGAACAAGATGAGGGCCCACGATGCTTCCACAGACGTATCTACACCTCACTACACAGTATGGCATTGGCACTGAAAGGGGAACGGAACGTACGGATCATGACACAACACTCAACTGCCTCGTGGTCTAAGGCGTGGGGGAACCTACACGCAGTATGGTCATCGGAGAAAATTAAAGCAGCCTGCTTTATGGGTATTCATGATCTCATACCGACCAACGACCGACTAGCCAAGATACAACGAAGTACCACGAACAATTGCCAACATTGCGGTCGAGTAGACACCCTGATTCACATGCTGACTGAGTGTAGCGAAGGGGCCGACATTTGGAGGTGGACCCGTTCCAGAATAGCGATCATCCTTCGCATGGAACCGAAATATATTCTACCGGAGTGGACCGTCCGTACGAGTTTTCACTTTTGGCCACCACAGAGGCATCAGGCAATTTTGTGGATCCTCGCCCACATGATATATTACCGTACACAACACTGGCACCGAGTATCGACCATCGACTACGCTGATTTGATGAGACGTGGACGATGGAAATCATATCAAACAACTCGCCGGAGCGAAAAGGTTGGGAATTACTTGGAGATACTATAATCTCCGACACACATCACCTGGAGAAACTGTGTTCTCTCTAGCTGCAGGATAATTGAGTCACAGTACCATACCTGCAAGGATTCCTCCGACCGATGACGTCGCCACCATAACGGCGTTTTCACAAGGGTCTAGATTAACAAACGAACAATGCAATTCGAACACAAGGACAATATTCCGTTAACAATACATTACTGAGATATCTTCCACGTAACCATTGTATTTGTGTACTGAAGGGTCAATAAATTAGTAATTAAAAAAATACCGGTGGGCGAGATTTTGTGCACCTGTTCAGACCGGCACTGAGGCCCACCCAGCCTCCTATACAATGGGTACTGAGTCTTTTCCGGGGGTAAAGCGGCCGGGGCGTGGTGCTGACCACCCACCCCATCTAGCGTTCAGGTTAATAAAAAAGTACAGCTATACCTCTAATCCTCCTCTGGGCCATCGTGGCCTGTTCTAGGGTGAACTTTACCTTCACCTTTACTTTACCATTACCTTTTACATCTCCCTTCACATACACAAGCACCTGAAGTACGCGTTGGACTTGCGAATCTTTGTTATAATTTAACACCCTGAGGATGGCACCTTGGTACAGAAACATATAGGAGTTGGTCCTAATACGACGTGTATTTGTGACCGATGTTCTGTGGTATTTTAATTAGTGCACCTTGTTGGTTAAAACGCTGAACATACAAATGAGTTTCTTCATTAAAAGCAACATCAAGCAAACTGGAATTCGTCTTATATAAAGCGTTCAGTTTGTGATATATGAACGTGGACGAGTTAAGTGAAGTTCAGACTTTGACGTCATGGTTACCGGGTTTCCTTCGACAGATTGCAACAGTCTGACAGTTCGAGTTAAAACTTACTTCTCCGACGTTACAACCGGGTTTTAGTGTTTACGATATAGCTTCGACAGTGCGTGAGAAAAATCTGCTGTTAAGATCAAGAATCCTACAGTGTGTGTTGTGTAAAAATCTGAAAATCGCATCAAAATATCCCCACCATTATCAACCTTTTTTAATTAAAAATACGGATTTAGAAGTGACGACAGGTCGCAGGATAAGCTTCGTGAACCCAAAAATGAAGAGTACATTCAACGGGATTGATACTGTTGTTTGTAGAATATCACAACTGTTTCGAATCTCTGATGATCGAATATTTAGGAAATTCATGAGACGCGGTATTGTGGACTACTTTCATCATTATCACCATCATCGATACACGAAATATCGATATATATCATTCATCCCTAACTTCGTCTTACGAAACATTTAAAATTGGTTCATTTGTCGTTCTGTTCCACCAACTGGTAACTAACAAAACACTGCATTCCAGTGATTCAGAACTCTTTTTTTCACAGCTACACGTAAGTCAGGTTAAATTTACACCTATGAGAGCGAGCAATCAAGAAACTGTCAAGTTTGACGTTCACGATATGAAGTGCCTATTCTCAAGGCAAGATGTCACATGATGGAATGTTTACAATGAACTATATAATAAAGGACTTCTGGAACAACATAAATCAAATAAGATTTGATTTGATTTCAAACTTTCGCCGTGTTCTGAATGTTTTATGCTTATTTCTGGGTAATTCCCCGGGGTCTGAATTTTATATGCCGACGTTTCGGAACACTCTGTCTGTTCCATCTTCATACCTACCTGCCTATGAAGATGGAACAGTGTTCCGAAACGTCGGCATATACAATTCGGAAGCCGGGGAATTACCCAGAAAAAGAACATAAAACAAGATTATTTTCTCAATTTTCCTCGCGTCAAAAGTGAGAGATTTCAGAGATTAGAAAAAGCAATAAATTAGTCCCGAATATTGTAATAACCTAATCAAGCATCACGAATCAATAAACGCCTAACGACAGACGGCGCGGATTAGTACGTGACTATGTTAACCTTGTCACTTGACGGGCTCATGATGGCGGCTGCGACTGTTGTCTTCTAAGACGTGATGCCGTGTAGTCTGGTAGAAAATGACCGACGTTTACCAGGAATGTACTGCCGTCCGCTTCCGCCACCGACGCATAACTGATTTTCTACCAGACTACACGGCGTCAAGAATGTCTGTTCTTTATATTTTCGTTGGCTGTTTTTCCCACCTCGATTGTTTTTTCTCCATCGCTAAGAGGTGATGGCCTGGGACAGCCGTCATCTGCTTATCCCCCCCTCCCCAACCCGCTCACCCAGCTGCGCTCATCGGCTAATGGCAACATCTAGTTTCTTTTTTGCTTTGTAGTGGGTCCAGACACAAAATTCTTTCCCTGCTGAGTTGAACCACGCGAAATATTGTGAGGTCCCTAGCCACCAGGCAGTTTATATGCACTTCAAGCATACGAAGTGAGGACGCAGCATTTTTTGGAGACGAATGGGGCTGCCACGTAAATTTAAACAGTTACTTTTATTGCTAATTTTGTGTGAATTATTAGCAATACTGGAACTGTTTTTTAGGGCGGTGATAAGACGCTAACAACTCACAACTGCATTCGTAAAGAAATTAAGAGTAAATCAAATTCCGGGAATGCCAGCTAACATGTTGTTCGAAGTACCAGATTATCCTGCCCGCTATCTAGAAACGGAAAACTTGGAACATGCAAAACTGTAACTTCGACGCCTGTTTCTTGATCTCCCACATTAAGGAAGAAAACAGACTGAGGGTGTGTCAGAACAGGGTGCTGAGGAAGGTGTTTGGGTCTCAAAGAAGAATAATGGGAACGGTCTGGAACATCACACGGCGCAGAGCTTCATAATTCTTGAAGAGTGAACGACATGTGACCGTACCTCCGCCCAATTTACCACGTACGTGTGCCGTGCGTGGCGCGTACCGTGTACCGTGTACCATGAAACAGTGCTGCCACACACCACTGCACACAGCGTGCAGGGGTTTGGTGGGAAGAATGGAAGGAAGGAAACAACTTGGAAGACCTAGGGCGAAGACAGGAGGATAATATTACAATGGATCGTCAACAAGTTGGATGGGGAGACATGGACTGGATTGCTCTGGCTCAGGATAGGGACACATGGCGGGCTCTTGGTGAATATGGTAATGAACTTTCGGGTTCCATAAAGTGCAGGGAATTTCTTGAAAACCTGAGAACTTGTTAGCTTCTGAGAAATAATTCTGCTCCAAGCAGTTAGTTAGGCAGGCAGGCAGGCGAGAAGTCGATGTGTAGGAAGAGACTTTTTTTTAGAAAATCGATAATTTGTGATTCATACAAATCACGAAATGTATTACAGTCTCTGGAGCACTTTATAAACCAGCTGAGAACTTTTAAGTGCACGACATCAGTAGAGAATGTAATCGAAATATATTTAGAGATGAAACATGTAGAATACAAAGGACATGCTTCCCGCTCTACGAGTTAACGTCATGATGTTTTAGCATAAACGCATGGTAATTGCAACCTAATCCTACTTAGAATGTCATGATTTATAATATATGTACACACACATACATATATATATATATACATACCCCCATATACATATACAAAAATGCTCATACGGACGTATAAATGTACCAGCAGTCCTTTATGTCCTTCTAGCACAACCCACTTCGCCCTCATAAACTAAGACAAACCAAAATCCGACCCTATAAATACAATGCTCTCACACTGGCAGCCGCACGGGAAGAACCCACGGTACTGTGAGTCATTTCTTGTGTAAGGGGAACAAGAAGGGAATCATACAAAGCTTCTCTACCACCAGGCATATAGATGCGTCTTTTCCTGGCTCCAGTACAAAGACCCTGTACCTTAAAGCAAAAGACCGTCAGTTATAGGAATAAAAATAGCAGATATTTCTACATTATTTTCCTCATTTCTCCAAAAACAACAGCTTCGTAAGGAAATTGTAATGCAAATTTATAAACAAGACATAAACATTCTGTTCCTTTATTTACAATGACTCAAAATAAAACAAAAAATCTGTTTTCCTTGTGGACTAATATAAGCAGGCTGCTTCTGAAATGCTAAAATCTGGTTTACTTTTACTCGCTCATTGCATATAAAGTCCATAAATGAGATTTCATGCTTGCCTGCCCGCAACTTTCATTTTCGAAGTTTATCGACGAATAAAGGCGGAATGACAGTTTGCATATTAAACTTGATTTTTTTAGAAAACTGTACTACACAAAATTGAAATCTTATTTCAAACGTATTCATTGTAACAGAGGCTATTAAAGATAAGCTTTGATGCCGTACACTCCTGTACATAGGCACGATGAATGGGGCAAAAGGATCCTCTGGAGGTACCCGTTTACCCAGTTACACGGCGTCACGGACCTACGAACATAATCTTTTAACCTGTGCACGTATCGATAAGGCAAATCAAAATTGTGGTTATGATGCCACGTAGTTTTACAGACACCGACGATTCGGAGGAACATTCTGCCTTAACTTACAGGGTTTAAGAGATTTTAGATGGCAGAACGTAATATTTATTGATAGGTAGATATTTTAAAATATACAATACTTTATGACTCTGTGAATGTGACAATTGAAATGTCATTAACTCTATTTACAGTTTCAAACTGGAAATTTACGTCTATAGGTAAAGGAAGACCAGCTGTTCGTCAAAACAAGCTCCAAGCGCCACTGCTCATTCTCAGACGTGGATTAATGTTTTCCATTACTCCTAAGTACATTTCAAATTGCAGCGTCCTTGGAATTTCCTAAACGATGTGAATACTACAAGAACACTTGAAGCCAGTACAATGAAAGACGCATTAGTTGTAGTTCTTAGCATTCAATTCAGGCTTTAAAACCGTACGGGCACCAGGCTACATTGACGCTGTCATTGATGGTCATTATCAAACTCGACGTTGGAAGATCCCTCTAAAAAAAAAAAAAGCATAGCAGTCTGTCTGCTCTTCGAGAATATCCGTACCTTTTCTTTGCCACGAAACTCTATTACTGTGTTTACAAAAGCCGTCTATGTTCCTGTTCTAAGCCACCTAATTCCAATCTACAACCCTTCATTCAGTTCCTTTATATTGCCTTGCGATGGGGCACTAACTATCCCAAGTGGTCTCTTCGCTCCAGGTTTCTCTACAAAAAACTGTGCATTCGTTCCTCGTCTCTCACACAAGTTGCCACATACTCTACGCATCCCTTCCTCCTTGATCTGATCGTTCTAATTGCTCTAAATATTAAGCCAACCTTGTGCTCGGTTTCTCTAAGACAAAAATTCACTACCTACCGTACAGCCTTCCTTACGCCTTGTGTGCCGGTGATATCTAGGTAACGGCACACACACACACACACACACATATAATGCTTCTGCATGCATAAAGTGATATACTTAAAATATATAGGGATAGAAAGTTCCTCTGTACCTCCAATAACTATTTACCAATCGACACGGCATCATAAGCAACAAGAGTGAAGCTTATCAAGCCGCTGAGATAACCTCAAATTTTGGCAGTCTTTATAATCCACCCCAATGCTACACATCTGCACTCTTTTTTATAAAAAATTTGTGGTCGCAGGTAATTAATTAATTTACTTTACTTTACTTACTTTACTTTACTTGCTTGCTTTGCTTGCTTGCTAGCTTGCTTGCTTTAGTTGCTTGCTTGCTTGCTCCTCGGCACTACGGCCCTCTGACAGCCTTTGCCTCCGTAATTACGAAAGCCCACACTTCCCTGCAGACTGCCTTCTGTCGCCATCTCTTAACCTTCATCTCCCTCAGATCCTCCTCTACATCTTCCAGCCATCTCAACCTATGTCTTCCCCTTCTTCTACTTCCCTCTCGTTTACTCTCAAATATTTTCTAAACTCTCCTTCCCTGATCCATCCTTACTACATGTCCAGTCCGTTCAAATCTCTTCTTTTTAACATCTGCTACTGTGTCTACACCTTTACCCACCTCCCTCAATTCCCAATCA
>Ga0123354_10021511_pt1 | contig 10165 bp, 6 predicted proteins | sample TergutLab28metaG_2_FD_97872 | JGI IMG/M metagenome (GOLD analysis project Ga0123354, IMG submission 97872) | Labiotermes labralis P4 segment gut microbial communities from Petit-Saut dam, French Guiana - Lab288 P4 | ecosystem: Host-associated > Arthropoda: Insects > Digestive system > Gut ...
GTGGCCCAGAGGGTGGGTAGAGGTATAGCTCTACTCTTCCATGACCGCGGCACTAGAAGGTGGTGAGTGGTCAGCAGCACGCCCCGGCCGCACTTTACCCCCGGGAAAGACCCGGTACCCATTATACAGGAGGCTTGGTGGGCCCCAGGGTCGGTCTGGACGAGCGAAAAATCTCGTCCCCACCGGGATTAGATCCCAGATCGTCCAGCCCATAGTCAGTCGCTATACCGACTGAGATACCCGGCCCACATCTAAGGCAAATATCTTGCGAAAATGTGAACTAAATAACCCACAGTATGGAATAATGGCCTACTTTTTTATGATTATGTAGAGTTCTAAAGCTCCATAGATCTAGTTATTAAACTCTGCACTATCCGCTGACTGTATGCACAATAAAGGACTTGCAGCTGAACGTACCTATTATCGGGAACTGAATCAAGTTGTCTTAGGGCTGTGATTGCAAGTGCAGTGGAAAGATTCAGGACACTCTTCAAATACTCCCCTCTGGTAATCGTCACCTAAAAAATTTGTGAAGAGAAATATATGACATTTTAATTAATGGACGCGAATGGAAATATTCTGGTACCACTTTGCTGATTTAACACATAGATTCATACATACTATACCTACATACATACATATTGCTGATTTAACACATACATTCATTCATACACACATACATACATACTTACATACATACATACATACGATACGTACATACATACATACATACACACATACATACGTGCATACATAGTACATACATACATACGATACGTACATACATACATACACACACACATACATACATACATACGTACATACATACATACGATACGTACATACATACATACACACACACATACATACATACATACATACGATACGTACATACATACATACACACACACATACATACATAATACGTACATACATACATACGATACGTACATACATACACACACACACATACATACATACATACACACACACATACATACGTACATACATACATACGATACGTACATACATACATACACACACACATACATACATACATACGTACATACATACATATATACATTATAGGGTTCCGTGATCAAAAATTTAGTGAAACACTATCGGATGTGATATAGTCCATAAACCTACGACACACATGGGACCAGTGTAACAGAAATACTCTAAATATACAGCGTACAGTGCTCGAATGTCACTCAAACTCAGTTGTATACAGCTGGTAGGGTTATGAGTCATTTTTAAACATTAAAATTTATCAACAAAGAGAAAAGTCCTTACAATAAGAACAAACAGGATGCACTATTGACTTCCAATTTATTTCAATAATTAACCTCTACATGTTTCGAGCAGGCTTACTGCTCATCATCAGGAGGTGCTACTCTGTATATACAGCGGTTGGTATATGTCATGCATTTATGTTGACTGGCTGTTGGCAGGATCGGGGTGGAACTGAGTTCCACCCCGATCCTGCTCGAAACACATAGAGGTTAATTATTGAAATAAATGGAAAGTAAATTGTGTATCCTGTTGGTTCTTATTGTACGGATATATCGCGATACAAGGTCAACAAAACATTAAAAAAAGAGTGAAAAGTTTGTATGCTGAATTGTCTCCTTGATGCTGCTACAAACTCAGCCTTTTCCTTCATCATATTTGTGAGTCTACGTGATAAATTGCTGAATATTTCGAAGCCGGTATAGCAGCTTTCTGCAGGTATGAAAGTTTGACGGCTAATCTACAAGGATGATGAATTTTTCTTATATTAATATTGTTTACAGAAAAATATTGTGAAAAATATCCTCGTTATTTACAGTAAAGTTCACTATAGAAAATGTATACTTACATGGAAAATGAGAAGTCTCTACCCCCTTCAGCAGAACTCATCATAAATTATAGAGTATGAACAAATCATAATTCTAGACATTTTCTTTGTAGAGTGAGCTTATTTTCAATGTACGGCAAATTACCCCACAGAATTGTTCCATATTATATTACAGCGTGGAAGTAAGTTAAATAAATTGTTGCGAGGGTGTGAGCTTTGCAATTGTGCAACAGAAACATGTTCCACATAGTTTATAAAATATTTAATCCGTGTAATTCCCCAGTTCGGATGTTTATCAATTTGTAAACCAAGGAATTTTGTATTTACTGACTCGTCCTTCTATTTTTTGATAAACAATATTTATTGTAAATTGGGGAAAATTACTAGTTATACATTTTGTTGTGTTCAGTTTATGTAAATTGAGGGCAAAGTTAAGGCTGTAAACCACTTATATGATGTAGAAATGTTTGTCTTACAATAGAAACCCTAAAAACTGTTACTACAGTAAATTAGGAAAAAGAATTATTCTTAATGTTGGAAAGGCGAGATACTTGTTTAAAGCCTTCGCCGACATAACGAAAATACTAGCAACGTTTGAAGTCAGTTTGCTTGGGTTATGCTTTTTCCACGGCCTTAAACTGAAGGTGAATTATTGTCGAAGTGATACATCCTAGTTACTGCTTTTAAGGAAACGTGTTATGAATTCATTTTAATATTATACATATTTTGAGAAGCTTACAGTTTTGCTGTTATTGTCTTCCAATAAATAGGTGAAGCGAACTAATGATATTTAGTCTCGTACTTTTTATTTGTGCGTTGCGATCCAACGCGGGTTATGGCCTCGTTATTCAGGAGATCTAGATCACACACAACGACGTATCGCATTCGGTAGAACTCCTCCGGACGAGTGATCAGCTCGTCCGGAGACCTCTATCTGACAACACACAACACCACTCGCAATAGACAGTCATCCATGCTCCCGGCGGGGTTCGAAACCACTACCTCAGCAGGCGAGTGAGCGCTGACCCGCGCCCCAGACCGGACGGTCACTGAGACCGGCTAAACTCGTACATTCGCTTAAATTTATGAAACGGTGAAAGAGGGCGAGGGGAAAACAACGAAGTCTCCAAACTGCGCCAAGAACATGAGAAAGACTTACTTCACATATCAAAGCTATGCATGCATACTTACATTACATGCATGTTCATACGTACAATATTCATACATCACAGCTAATCTTTGCAAATAACCAACTTGACTTACATTTCTTTTTCTTTTATGTTTATTTCTACTCTCTACATGTTTCGGACAGCTATGTGTCCATCATCAGGAGAATTATTGTATCAATACGACATCTGGTATATGTCACTCTGTGTAGTATTGATACAATTTAATTCTCCTGGTAATGGACACATAGCTGTCCGAAACACGTAGAGAATAGAAATAAACATACACGAAATAGAATTGTGCGTCAAGTTGGTTATTTACAAAGATTATACCGAGATGCGCGGTCAACAAAACACAAAAAAATCACAGCTACTTACACAAATAATTAATTTACAAGAATACTGACATTACTGAGCCGTCTCGCAGTAGGAAAGTTTGAGACACACTGTTCTCAAACTTTCATGCAAGTAGATTATAATTTTTAGGAATCAGGACAGATCATATGCTCCCGTAACGATCCATGAGACCATTGACGTTTTCTCTGTCCAGCTATCGCGCTCATTATAGAATCGCATGTTGGATCCTTATATACTGATCTTAGACGGAGTTTAAAGACCGTGAAACAGGTTTTGATATGTACTCGGTTTAGTTTTGTGTGGAAAAATCGATATGATATTTTCTGCCATTACAGTAGTCGATAGTTTGCGGCCTCGTCAGGATCTAGCAAAAGGAAAAGACGTAAAAGATTGGTGACGTATGTGGGAAGTATAAAGTAGGCGACGAGGAAATTCGTTAGTTATGCAGGTAAAATAATGTTTTTTTTGTAATTTGGCGCGACAGCGCCCAGTGGACCAGGGTCTCCTTATTCAGGACTTTTCTAGATCACACACAACGACACAACACAGTCCACAGGACTCCTCTGGAAGAGCGATCAGCTCGTCGCAGAGACCTCTACCTGAAAACACACAACACTCACAACGGACATATAACCATGTCCCCCTGTGAGATTCGAATCCACAATCTCAGCAGGCGAGCGGCCGCAGACCTACACCTTAGATCGCGAGGCCAATGAGACCGTTAAACACTGGGGTTAAGATTATTAATTCAAGGGCATTAACTTCTTTAAATTTGTAATAAGGTATTGTGGAAGATACATACAGAATTGCTGCTCAGAATATCTGAGGAAGCACCCACTTTGAAGACGTAAAAGGAGGGTGGAAGCATTGACTTGTAGAAAAAAAAATTTTAAGTGTGGGAGGTGGATTGGACTATACAAGGCCATGTCCATTGACAGGCTTGTTTAACAAAGACGATCCTTCATATTTTACAAGGCAGTTGTTGGGAATAATAACTTTAATTTCTTGTACAAAGAAGATGGGAGGACGAAATACGTTTACACTAGGACATAAATTCATGAATTCCATGGATATCATATAATTTGTTGTTGTTTCTGTTTTTGTTGCAAAATGCTTTAAATACAACGCGTATTGTACTCACACCTCTGTATTCTTCCTCGACATAACCCGGTTCAACGAAGAAGTCCGGGTAAGCAATCAACTGACCCATGGCCCGGAGCTTGTGCAGGGCGTGGTTCCTCGTCTCGTCGTCCATCCACTTCGCTTGAAGAAGTAAGGCCTTGAAGGCTACCCGGATGTCGGCCATCATTTCTTCCACCTGCCATGAGGTAGTGACTTACGCATGTTGTATGCCACGGCCAAAAAGTTGAAGATGTAAGATGAGCCATGGTTGAGATATGAGTGAAATTCAATTTGGGTATCTTGTTAACGGGGTTGTATTCAAATATTATACATCAAAAGTGGGTCAAGCTTTCAAATTTTTTTGTTTTCCTTCAATAATAAATTTAATCGCAATTTTTTCAGTATTTCTAAAAGAAAAGAATATATCAACAAATATATATTCCCTATCAAGTTTCATTTTATGAATTTTGTACGGAGAAAACATTAAAAATGTTTTTGAACAAGTCGTTGGATTACGAAAAAAAAATTTGATCTGTGCATTTTGGAATGCAGTTAGGCCTAACGCGGTTAGCATGCGTACCACTGCACTTACCTTCTGTTTCGTGCGATTCATCTTAGGTTGGGTAACAATTTTATAGGACACTGCAAGAGGCATCGTATTTTGTATTAACTGCAAACACTCTTCTGTCCTGAAGATTAGAAATCAAAGTAATTAGCCCCAGCAGCATAAACACAGGGTAACGACTCTTTAGTTCATAACAGACATATAGAAACGCACACTATGCGAAATTTGTTTTCCCAGCGGTGTAGCTGAGAATTGCTGTCTTCAGGAATATGAGCCCGCCTGAACATGTAATTATATCTCGACGTTTCGAACGAACATACTGCCCTCATCATCAAGAGTCAGTAGGTCCTGGACTTAGATTTAAATATGAGGGCGCTATTTCCCCCCGAAACGTCTGGGTGCTATTACTAATTGACGCAGAAACATATCAAAGAACGAAAACCTCGGAAGCACCGTAATTGCTCAACAAGCCCTCCTATGCTCGTATCGATGAAGGGACATTCTTTGAGCGTTCGCATAGGCTAAAAATGCCTATTATTTCGTCATGTCCGTCCTTATTTTCCCATGTACCAACGCGGTTCGCACTAAACGAATCCCCGTGAAATTTGAAACTCGGGTTATTATGAAAATCTGTCGAGAAAGTCATAACTTGGTTATAATCGGTCAAAAGTATCGGGCACTTGACATTAAGACTACCCCCCTCCCCCGGCGATATTAAGTCGCCTTACAAGTTTTCTCTTCTGCTGAAATGGTATCAGGTTGTTGGAAAAGGCGAGGAGGTATAAACATTATGCGAACGCGCAACAATGTTACTTTATAGTACATTGCCTATCTTGTTTCTTTCCAATATTTCTATAGAAACTTGAGATTTTTGTGTTATGTAGATCTAGAGATACTTATCTTTAATGATATTTTGTGGTTTATTTGTTGGCGAAAGTTTATGTTTCGATTTACAATGTATGGGGAGGAGAAGGAGGTAGCAGATTCCTCCGAAATGTAACACAGTTTACAAGAATAAACGGTGTCACAGTCCATATTATCACAATATCTATGTATAATACCGCATTACAAGCTACTCTCCAGTGTGTTCTTCCTCATGTTTTGTATTAGTAACACCCACACACATCTAGTGCCGAGGTTAAAGAAAGAGTAGAGCTCTACCTCTACTCCCCATCTGGACCTTGTGGCCTGTTCTAGGGTGAACTTTACGCGTCTGTCATCTCTTCCATGCTACTGAATCTCTCCATTCCCTCTCGATTTAGTCACCTTGATAAAACTCAGTAAAGGAACACTGCAGTATTCGAGCAACTCTCTCCATTACATTGTTGCTCCCTGTTCCTACGCGCATAGACGTGCCTTAACACCGCGTTCTGTATTTACCAGAATATAAGACGAGAATTTTTCATAGTACGTCATCTGAAAACTGGGGTGTGTGCTTAAAACTTTGCTGAAATTTAATAATAATTTGTGTAGTATTTTTTTGAAAATTGAAGATTTCGAAGTGGGCCACATTATATGAAGGGTCGCCAAATATTCAGGTAAATACGGTATAATGCGTATATATGTGCATATATATATATATATATTAATAATTGTCTAACAAGATGCAACACAAAGCAGTCTATTTATTATTCTGCAAATTCACTCTACATGTTTCGGGTGACAACCACACCCATCATCAGGAGTACACAAAACTGTAACTACCTCCCTCCAATGTGGCCTAGCTAGCTTGGCCACGTTGGAGGGAGGTAGCTGCACAGCGCAGTATGACCCTACCGGAGGCTGTAGTTACAGTTTTGTGTACTCCTGATGATGGGTGTGGTTGTCACCCGAAACATGTAGAGTGAATTTGCAGAATAATAAATAGACTGCTTTGTGTTGCATCTCGTTGGACAGTTATTAATATAGATCAGCGGTGCACGGAACCATAAACATATAAATATGTGCATATATAGGCCTATTTTAACATTCTGTTGTGTTCAAATGTCCTCCTTCATTCCTTACTTTTAATTGTACTTATTGTAGTTGTGTTTAGTCACCAGACGTGTTCTGACCTGGAAAAAATCCCGTGGTTTCCATATTTGATGTACTTCAGTCTTCTTAATGCTTCCGTGGAATACACAGTAAGATGGTCTATCACTTTCCACCATATTAGTCTTTCTGAAAATTACCAGCATCTGTAATAAGTGTTTGTTTATCAAAGTTGGTTAAAATACATACATTATTTATTCTCTCATGGGCGTGCAATTTAAAAATATCCCTTACACTTGCAGTTAATGAGTATACTCTTTTGTATTATGGTAGACTTCAGTGTTATCCATACAGCACGGACGGAATGACATCCCGTAGATTGAAACAGAAGACACTGCTGCAAGACAGGGAACGTACGTGCTGTCCAGCGCCATGATAACCATTTGACAGTACAGTACAGTAACTTACGTAGTGACACTGTCTTCGTTGTCCCAAGTATGGCAGCCAAATTTTGGAAGTATGTTGTGTCGTGCACTATTAAGGGGTTCCAAAATTTCTCGGGCAGATCCTGCACGTCTTTGAGAAGCGTCTGCATGAACAACTGCCAGTCAATCTGCAACAATTCATACCAAACATTGGCCGGTACTTTCACGGGCGACCCATATCTATTAGAAATATGGCACTATCGATTGGAATGCAGAAAATAAACAACATCAATCCTTGTGTACTGGGTACTTTATTTACTTTAAAATTATTTATTTTTCTGATCACTACTTACATTAAACTTACCGGAATAAAACTCTCTGGTCCCACATTCCGAAATTATGCTTGAACTATACTATTTAATAATATTCAATAAGTTACTACATTTATGCACACTTACACTTTGCATTCTTACTTTCAAAATATGAAGTATCCAGGGGCGCACCCAAAAGGGGGCTGCCAAGCCAACCCCCCCCCCAAACAAATCGAATTTTAAAAAACAAAGTTTATGTGGACACGATGATATTAAAAGTTTTATATTATTTACCCGTCAGCCCAAATCAGCCATAAAATCGGCTGATGACCAGTACATTAGGATTTTGAAAAATAAAATAAAAAACTTAGGAAAAGTTGGATTCAATTAGGAAAATCAGGAAGATTATACATAACGATTTATATTATGTAAGTTAGTCATGAAACAAGTAGATTTACTTGTATGTGTATAAATGCAATTGCAAACAGGGTTATGTAAGAGTTATACTTGTGCCATAATATTTATTACACAATTTTAAAATCAATCATAAATTACATATAGCCCCAGGATCAGCCCCTCCAATGAAAATTCCTTAGTTCGCACCTGAACCTCTCAATTCCTACTTTTACTAATGCCCTAAAATATTTCCAGTTTCTGCCCCGTAATTTTCCATCATCTTCCACTTATATCTACATTTATCGACCAATTCTCATTTTACTTGTACAGTTTCTTTCTCAAACCATTTTGTCATGTACATACTTCCCTTCTACTTCATAAAGACCAAACCCCCGTTAACTGAAAATACCTTTCTGGTGGTTGCATTTGTTAGATACAATTCACTCTGCATAAAAAATCGCAATCCGTTTTGCTGTGGTAAACAAAAGAGGATATAAATATTACGAAATATGGCGCGTCTATGAAGAATATAAACACGTGTTAGTTTCGTTTGGCTAAATTAGGAAGAGAGTTTCAAAATTGATAACTTCAGTCATATCTTCATATTGCCAAGTATGGGGACTCTGCTTGGTGGACCAAATATTTCCCCAGATCCTATGGGATCGAGATTGAGAATAACTCAGAGTCTAAGGAGAGCTCCGCAATAGGGGACTCCAGTAAGGATTCTACGGAGGGTTCCAGTCAGGTGGAACTCTGGTAGAAGGCAACTATACATAGTAACTTCGACATTTATACCTGGGTTCCTTCTTTTTGGACCCGGAGATTCTCCCGTGATCCTGCGGGGTTGAGATTGAGAGTAATTTAGAGTTTAAGGAGAGCTCCGCAATAGGGGACTCCAATAAAGATTCTACGGAGGGCTCCAGTCAGGTGCAACTGCGGTAGAAGGCAATTATACATAGTGATTTTGACGTTTATACCTGGGTTCCTTTTCTTGTCGGACCCGGAGGTAATTAGGAATTACGTATGGGGGGGCCATCTGGAACTTTGCTGAAGGAACAGGGCTCCTTTTAACTTAATATAGGATATGGGGCAAAAGGGCCTGTCTTAAGGCCTAGTGCATTGGGCCCAGAAGGGCTCGAACCCAATTATTATTCTATTCTATTCATATCTTCATAGAAGACATCAATAGGAACTTATAGTAATAATAATAATAATAATAATAATAATAATGTGCCAGTTTGCCGCAATATTAAGAACCTCTGCTTTTTGCCACGTAATACGATTTTCACAGGAACAAAAGTATTTTCCGATAGGTGTACAGAATGTACAGAACGGTCTTCATTATGCACAAAAGACTTTGTTGTCAGTTAGTTTGGAGATGAAGTTTTCTGTATAATTTAGATAACAGAACACCTTAAATATTTAAGGTCATATGCAGATACACATTATAAGGTCATCAGTATAACGAGGAGATAGAAAACCCAACATTAGGGATGTCGTGGGAGCCATTGGAGCCTGAAAAAAGAAGCAATGCGAAAGGATGTCAAGAATGGAGCCTGATAGTAAATCATATACATTTTTACACCAGAAATCAAGAGGAGTAAATTTAAGAATATTTAGAAAGCAATGAAAAAATTTTCGATCCTGGAGTCGGAATAGACAAAAATGGCCTAAGTTAAGAGGTTTTTGAAGATGGTTGTTGTGTTTATGTCAAACACAATTCTGCATTGAAAATCTTCGTCCACTTTTTGAAATAACTTAGCATTTGAAACGAAACGCCAAGATTTCTTTTTTTACAGATTTTCCCTCATATCTGTGAAACTTGCATAAATGTGAGGAATGTCAGATCCTCAATATCATCTGCAGATCACCCAGGCACAAGGACTCAATAATACGACACCAATTCGAGTGTACAACACAACGGAGAGAAGACTACACGCACACACACACACACTCACACACACGCACACACACACACAGACACACACACACACACACACACACACACACAC
>Ga0123354_10021512_pt1 | contig 10165 bp, 5 predicted proteins | sample TergutLab28metaG_2_FD_97872 | JGI IMG/M metagenome (GOLD analysis project Ga0123354, IMG submission 97872) | Labiotermes labralis P4 segment gut microbial communities from Petit-Saut dam, French Guiana - Lab288 P4 | ecosystem: Host-associated > Arthropoda: Insects > Digestive system > Gut ...
AAGCTTGGGTACTGAAGAAAAGAGAGGAACAACGTTTAGAAGCAGCACAGATGAAATTTTTGAGACACTTACTTGGAATAAGAAAACTAGATAAAGAAAAGAATCAATGTATTAGGCAAAAAACAGGAGTACAGAACATAGTAAAGGAAATAAATCAGTACCAGAAAAAGTGGCTACAACACGTACAGAGGATGGACACAGACTACCAAAACAAGCACTACAATATAAACCAAAAGGACAAAGGAACATAGGACGACCAAGGAAGAGATGGAGGGACCAGCTTCATCTTGAGGATCAAGGAACAGGAAACACACCTAACCCTTCAGGAACATGATGATGATGACTAGTTACACATTCAACAGTAAAAACTTTAATGACAAAGACAGTTGTGTATTTGTAACAAAACCAATCTTTAGCAGGCAGCTAATAAGTGTGCAAAACATTTGATGTGTTGTGAAGGAACTGTTGTTGGATTGAAGCTCCCTGAAGATAGTGTTAACATACATCAAAACACATAGAAGCAAGAACTAGTACGTAAGTGAAGAAACACGATGCAGTGCATGACAGTCGGTAAATAACGGGTCAGTGCAATACAAAAAAACTGTTCAAAGATAAGAATGCAATTGAGACTTCAAAGTAGCAGTGATCCCTTACTACACAACAGTAATAATTGACTTTAAGCACTGTAATGTTTAAAAATAGTCACACTAAGGTATTTCTTAATGTATATAAGTCACACAGCAGTACCTTACACTCACTATGGCAATCAGAACAGGTAAAAAATAGTGACTCTCTTCACATTCCAAATAAAAATTCAACTTGCCAAGTATTTTTCACAAGACACTGCATACCCAAGTCATTTTAATGGCTTTGCACTAGCAAAGATAGCACAACATACACGACAAACAGCATCCCTTGTGTCTGTGTTCTTCAAACTACGAACTGCACACCACTACTGCCAATGCACAAACCTATTTTCAGCAATCCCAAAAGTATAAGAGACTATTTTACTTTTATCTGTTAAAAACACCCAGTTTTCAATAAAACTAAACATACTCTAAATTACATTTATTATATTAGGCCAATACCACTGTTTTGTTGTGACATGTGCTATGCTTCTGATACAATGAGGTTTAATTATCTAGTATCAATAACTAGGCCTACTGCATAGTATTCAGTGACCTGGCCTGTAGTGATTTCTGAATGTAAATACAGGTTACACAAATGTGGATATGCTATAAAAAAGGGACAAAACAGCCATTAATATTAATGTACAAATTCAGAAAATTTTTCCTCACAAGTAAACTTACGATGGATGAGTCTTTGAGCCCTGGTGATTACATCACTGATGATGTGGTGGAGGGAGGATGAAACAACACTTGAGGACAAAAGGTACAGAAAACTGATCAAAAACCATCAGGTGAAGAGACTACTTGAAGATCAAGGTATTGGGATCATATCAAAATTATCTTGCATAAACAGAGTGAGTGTAAATGTAGTGGGCAATGTATCAAATACAAAATCCATGGAAAGTGTTGAGAAAAACACCACGTAAAAAAGGCCTAGTTTGTAAAACATAACAGTTAAAGAGCTAACCTGCAGAATCAGGTACATCTTATGTACATCTTACATGCAACTCACAGACAGGTGTGCACAGTTCACAAACAGTGGAAATCAAGTTGTTTTGGCACTTGATACAGATACCTGCATGAGTGAAGTGTACTAATTTATATTTTACACTTCAGTCAATGTGATGTCATGTGGTTTGATAGAGACGTACTAAGTTTTCAGAGGCATCTGTTACTTCCATCTGCAGGGTAGGAGATGGTGGTAGCAGGTTCCTCCCAAATTCTTAGCTCCTGTCTTTACACTAGACGGTGTCACATTCCACATGACTATACTTAAGCTCACTGCTGTAAGAACCTGAGATGTGATAAAATTACCTTTCACTACACCCCCCACATAAATCCTTTATTTTCCTCATACACTAAATACTGCAAACCATATGTACGAACTCCATACAGCAGCATCCTTCATGAGATAAGCAGTTCCTCAGCTAATCGAGGAATTACCCATCTTTTTTGGGACCCAAAGGTTCACTACTGTGTTCACAACAGCTTGTCACACGTCCCTATCCTCAGCCAGATCAATCCAGTCCATGCCTCTGATCCCTTTTAATATTACCTTCCATCTATGTATAGGTCTTTTTAAGTGGTGCCTTTATTCCAGGTTTCCCCTTAAAACCCTGTATGCATTTTTATTCTCCTCCACATGCCCTGTACCTCTCAGTTTCCTTGATTTAACCACCCAAATAATATCTGATTGGGAATACCTATAACCAAAATTTTCGTTATGTAATTTTCTTTCCTAGTTTCCCCTTATTTCCGCTTAGGCTCAAATATCTTCCTCAGCACCCTCAGCCAACAATGTGACAGGCGAAATCTCACCCCAGTGACAAATGCTATGCAAAATTAGTTTCGCATATTGACTCAGTCAAAGGAATGACTAAAGATTCTAGGTAGAATCATAGCATGCACACCCTGAATTTACAATGATCTCTTAATTTCTTCATGCGTGCAAATTTGATTTGTTAGTATCATTCCCAAATAACTGAACGGTATCGCATTTTCCAAATGATCTATTAGTTATCTTTATGTTATGATTTTTTTCCACATTCTGTGCAAGATACAAGAATATACACTTAAGTTTTCTCTGTATTTACTTCTAGACCAATCTTCTTACTACAAGGCAATAAAGTTTCTGTGTTTTTCTTTAAAATATGTATGTTTTCACCAAATAAATTAATATCATCAGAACAGACCAAAGCCACTCTGTCCCATTCAAATGAATCATGAAATGTGCCGCAAAGATCTCAACCATGTAAAATAAACTGATTTTATTCAACTCCAAAATTCTGAAAATAAAGTGTCACAGGGAACAAAAAATATGTCATGTGGTAGACTGTCCTGCATGCTTATGAATAACTAACAAGTATGCTGTGACATACCTGTACTCATGTTGGAGTCCTGACTATGAACTGGCTGGCCTGAACTGACAGTAGCCTGTGGTGCCATTTGAATTTGAGACCCAGCTGACATCTGGAACGGACAAAAATTAATCAACACCTCACCAAAAATCTGTACATAAATATCCAAACAGTAATACTGGATACTGTTATAGGCTATCCATAGGGGTAAACAAATGGTGACTTAGTTCACTTGACAGACAAAAATTCCACCTGCCAGATATTTTTTCACAAGACAGTATGTGCCTCCACACCAGCATACTTACTGTCACATAACATACAGGATGCATAAAATACTGTCCTGTACATAATGTGTATGCAATATTTCATTTACTTTTTGACATTTGTGGGGGGGATCCCCCCCAAAGAGAGAGAGAATGGGAGTTCATATAAATACATAAATCCAGAGCTTCCACTCATTGGCCTTAATTTTTCACTTGTCAAAGACATGCCAATGAGTGAATCTGTTCAGCCCTATACAAAGATTTAGCAATGGTAACGTAACAGTCAACCAAAAGACACAACACTCAGGCGCTTGGTTCAAGTCCACATGCCCATTGCCTATTTTCTTAAGGCACATTTTATAACTAACATCCCATCCTTTTCAAGTCTTCCTCTCTGACTCTTACTATGCTTTCCAAGTGGTTGCCTTCCAAAAAAAGTTAATTCCCACACTTACATCCTAAATAGGCATCTCTATTGGTAGGTGTGTGTAATTAAGCTAACAGTTACATGAATGTGGATTACTAGTTAATACTGTTGATGAATACTAGGTCATTCCTGAACCCAAACAAAAGGAGCTGTGTGTGTCTGTCCAATAGGAAGTAATAGTGCTGTGACCTTGATTTGGTGCTAGCATCAGTAGCATGTCAATCACATCACAGAGGCTATGCTATGTCTTTATCTACAGGAACAATGGCATGAAGCTTCACTTAGTGTCCAAGGTATTCTTTCCAGGCATGATGTCTACTGAACACACACAATGCTGACAAAATTTTATAAAAATATTAATTACCAATATAAAAGGCCATCTTTCATGTTATGAATTTACAAGGAATTTAATTCTCTCATATCTGTATTTATTTAATTTAATATTAACCCCTTCCAAACCTGAAATTAAGCCACTTCCTACCTAGTGCCATAAAGATGCAACCACAGAAAAAAACAACCCTGGTCTCTTATAAAGTCACACCAAGACCACAACACAATTGTCCAATCCATGGCACAATTTAATGCGAAGGCCAGGTTAACTCCTTTGCTCCAAGTCCAGTGAAGTATAAAATCTAAGACAAAGTTCCAAATAAAGACCTAACTTATAAAAGCGCGCTGGCCCACTGAATACCTCTGAGGCTGTGTTAGATGAGTTCAGAGCATGAGTAAAATAAACTGCAGGGAAAAACAGGCATTCTCAAACCAGAACCAGCCACAAGTTCCTACAATATATCTCAAGAAATAAGAGGTTTAGAAGGCACTCAAATGGTTAATGAAGCAATACAACCTGAGAATCCATCATAACATTTTCATATGCATTACTACAGAAATGGAATTTCACAGTGCTGCTTAAATGATGAACAAATCTAACAACCTCCACAAAGTTAGAGGATGTTCAAGTAAGGTTCCATATGTCATATAAATTAAGTGGTAAATCACTATAATATTAAATGTATCTCATTTATTCCACCTCCCAACATAATTGCTGAGCACAGTGATGTATCTATGCCATCTTGGCACAAGTCTGAAATCCCATCATGGTAGAAACTGGGTTCAGGCATTGACAACCATTCACATAGAACCATTTCCACTTCCTCATTATTATGGAATTAGTGTGTTCAAATTGCGACTCACTTCTGTAACAAGAAAAAAAGTCTTCCACTTCACACCTGTCCTTGATGTGCTCGGCAGACAGGTGTGATGATCACCACAAACGTCTGTTTGACGACTGTTAATGTTTCTGCACCACTTTCTTATATGCTGCATTCTCATGAGGCCATCACTATATGTCTTTATCAATTGGCAGTGAATTTCAATGGTGGATACACAGAATCACACTGTTAACTCTTAGCCGCTGACCGACATGTATATATGTCACGCAGTGAGCCCTTTAAATAGCCGAACGGCCACTAAAGTGGCGGGGGGGGGGGGGGTAATTCCGGCGGCAAAGGGGTAATTTCTTTGGGGGACCAAGTTTCCAATGTATTGCCACTGCATACTGACTTATCCCCAGAACAGCAACTAACAAACTCTTGCACCATCTGTTGCATGTACCCCTACCAAAAGAACTACTTCCTACAGAAAAATAAAATGTTTTCAACACAAATGTTGCAGTGTACAGTGGATTACTTATTTAACATGCCACACATCACAAGTCCAACACTTTGTGTGTTATTCTCTACAAATAATGCTTCCAAGTTAAATTTAATTTAAACTCTTTAAATGGTCACATCAAACATGATTCAATGATTTGCAGGAGTTTTATATTACAATGCTATGTACACACTGTAATTTCACTATGTGTATTTTTATGACTTCACTTTAAACAAAGATTGCCAGCATCAGTTTCTGCATTCTCTGTCTCACAGTGTGATATTTTATGCTTTGTCTCGCATTAGAATGATGAGGCATTTTCCATCACCTGATAAGAAGTTTCCATGGCAGAACTCTGCAGGCCGGCCATTTTCAAAGATCTACTTCACCATCATGCTAATATGTACACCTGGTTACCTACAGTGTTTCCCTTGAAGTCTTCCAACCAAAACTGTGTACGAGATCTGAGCTTCTCATGGCAAGTTCCTCCAAAACAATGGTATGTATCCACCAAAACACAAGGTGACCCATCCCAGAGCAATATAATCTCAAGCTGTGCATGCACTTACAATTTCTCTGTATGTTTCATGTTCAAAAGATACTGATGCCTTGATATGTGTGACCACTGATGAGCGCCGACACATAAATGACATGTCTTCTGTCTGACTAGAATACACCAAATTCCTGGTTATGCAGCACTCCAGGGGTAATGCGAAATGAGCACAAAGCCAACTGTCCACCTATAATTATTGCTGAGATTAAAACTGTAGTGAGTTTTGTATCCACAACCCCAACACACTTTCACAGTGTGAAGTTCAAACATGGAAGTAATGGTACATGTCACCAATCATCATAATCAAACAAAATTCTTCCTTCTTTTCCAAAATTACCTTTTCCCTTTTTTGGAATATGTGGTTGGATGCATCTCATACTCAATAACAAACTGTGTCGTCCCATGACATAAGCCATTTTTACTTAAGACAGTGACACCTGAGTCAATGCAAAGCATAAACAGGTCACCTAATGGAGGAGCATGAGATAGGCAGGACATGTGCCATGCAAGGAGAAGACAAATGCATACAGAGTTCTGGTACAAAAACCTGAAGTAAAGGGCCCATTCGGAAATCTTAAATGTAGATGCACCTTAGAAATAGGATGGGGTGGTGTAGCTTGGAAACCAGTTCATATCTTGTGTGGGACAATGCTCACCAATATTTTTTGTGATTTTCCTTAGTCATGCCAGGATGACACCTCAAACTAGGTCACGACAGCTTGCTTCCACATCTTTTCCAATTCACTGTTCACCATCATCCTACCATTCAATGGTAGTCTGAGTCTGAGAGGATTATTAAACAAACCATTAACAATCATGTTTCTGAAATGATACCCCCTCTGCAAAGAAACGAAAGGAAGGCAGAATAACTACACATTTAAACTATGAAACTGGAATTGGTTAAAAAAATTACGAAGAAAAATAAAATGTGCCAGTATATTTTTTCCTGTCTAAGTCCGTAAAAGGCTATAAGATTTGAAATCAAGACAAGGAATTAGTACCAAGGCCTTCTGGGATGTAAAGCCATTTAACATAAGAGACGGTTATTAATTCTACCAGAACCTCCTGCATCCATCTACATGGCACAAAAGTGAAACATCAATAGCCAGATACCTGACTATATAGCACCACATCCCATAAGACTAAAATCATGCCTCATATTTTTCAGGGATTCAAGAATTACTGCATACATGCCATGAAACTAGGAACCAACAAATGCTCGTCTGACTAACAGTGTCTTCTAGAACACTATGTAACAGAAGAAATAAAAGATGATTTTTATTCTGTTCAATAAGAGCTCAAATGTTTTGCCTGGAACTGGCCACACAGGAACAGTGTACTTTAAACACTGCATCTTCATGTGCACCATAACAAAGAAGTAGGTAGATTCAGTGTCAGAACTGAGATAACCATATTGTGCTTTAGTATGTCTCTACATAACTTTTTTATTAATACTGCTAGGTAATGTGTTTGCAATTCCACTTGACTTCTCAATCATGATTTGCTTTTTAAACTACAAGGCATAAATACAAAATATTCTCTTGAAAGAGTTTCATAACTTTTACTGATAATAAAAATATATTCTGTTGAAAAGTACCACACATAGACTGGGAATCTGCAGTGTTGAATTAACCATGTATCAGATAAAACACTGGCTAGGGGAAGGGGGTTTCAAATCATGACAAAAGAAACATTATTTCCTTCTGTTGTCATATCAAGTGTGGCTGTGAAAGCCACTCAGACTCTGAGCGTACAGGCAGCTTTTTTTCCACAAAGTGGTGGATTCATGCAGCAAGTATAAAAATTATGACTTGCCTCCACCTAGCACCATGGTTAGGAACACAAGCTCTACCTCAAACTATCCAATACACACTTTCTGGCATGGTCCGTTTAAATGCAACACTTTCCCATCCTTTCAGAGAGAAAGAGGCTTCCAACAATGTTATTTTCCCGTACATGTCCACTGTCAGGGGTGTTCTTTGAACAAACCAACAAATCCATGGCATATAATAATTGCATGCTGAGTATTACAGCTTTTACACTTCCTTCACCAGCTCTTGTGGCAGACTGTGTTCAGGAAAACCAGATGGCAGGAGACTTGCAGTTTCCCAAAGTGGAGCCTTCATTTAAATTTTTCAACAAATGAAACTTCGGCTGGTAGGGGTGAGATTGGGAATTAAAACAATGTGTGTGTTAAAGAGTAACATGTGGAACTGAGACAAACAGCATAGTGGTGGTTAGGGTACTACTGCAACAAGTTCTGGCAGTTCATGCCAGTGAAGGCCCCCCTTTGCAACACTACAACCAATCATCCAACTCACTAAAATTCACTACAAGCATCATGAAAAACATGTGAACAACCTTCAGAAGAATGTTTCATATCCTACAGTGTTCTTCTGATAAAACACAGACACAGACACACACACACACCATGTGATACCAGCTTACACCTCCCCCAGGAAACAACCAATCTGACCCTGACATCTAGGTCAAGGCCACAGAATATTCCTTATGAACAGTATCTAAAAAATGACCTCTCTCACTTCCAAGGATGATATTAGACAAAATCTTCCAATAAATCCAAGACAACTGTTTCCACAGAGACTTTTGACAAACTGCTACACCCAGATATTTATGCAGAAGGTAAACTAAAACATGGTAATAAAACAAATTAATGGACCAGTTACCACTAAATGACAATGTAGAAACCAGTAATTGCATGATGTTAGTATTGATGAGAATATATGCAAAGACTAAAATAATATGGGCAAGACACCTACAGCAAATGTGGTCATAAAGAGTTGTGTGCATTACAAAACCAACAGGGAGTAATTTAAAACCTGGGTTCACAAAGAGTGAGGTCAGGATATGAGTTTTCATTCATATGGAAGATATTTTTTTTGTGGTGCAACAGTCCCACTCACATCTCAGTCACCTCATTCTTGAGGTATTGAGATCACACAAAGTTATCACACCACACTTGGAAGGACTCCCTGGATGGGAGAAAGGCCTGTGGCAGAGACCTCTACCCAACAACACACAACATCATACACGAAAGACATCCATGTTCCTGGTGGAATTTAAACCCACAATCCCAATAAGCTAGCACTTTAGACCATGTGACCACTGGGACTGACCACGAGGCCAGTTGCTTTTACAAAATGTACAGGTGTTACAATACTAACAGAGTTTCTTAAAGAACTACGATGCATAAAATGGTAAATTTGCACCTCTGCAGTATCCATCTTCTATCTGCACATCGATCATATTCAAAGACAATTTCAAGACAAGATTCACAAAGTTTATCTCCTCACCCTTGACATATCTCAAACATCTGGAACTTTATACACACACAATGTGATATTTAATGTTTTTTGGTGGTGAGGTTTCATACCTGGTCTGACTTAGTGAACACTGATGCCCACTGATAAGACTACATGGCAGATGTGATAATATAATGAATAATGTATTAGAAAGGACATAGAAAAAAACAGTTGAGGACTAATGTGAGCTTCATGGGAACAAGGATGAAGGAACTCAGAAAACCATAACATCAGTCCAGATAGTCAGTCTCCTCGGTTATGACACTGCAAAACATGGTAGGTGAGAGGCAATGTTTCAGCGGAACATACTGCCTCAGCCTTCACCAGATGAAGAGAGAAGACCACAATAAGGAGAAGAAAGTGTGTTTCTGGCTTGAGGAAAACCACACAGAAGCACTGTCAGAACAGCCAATTTATTTAACAATGGCCAAGATAAAACTGCATATTTCTGAAATACAGTTTGACATCATTAATGCTACAACCAGCTTGATAAAATTTATTTACAATAGAAACATGTGGTAAGAGCAGTGCAAACTCACACGTCATGAGAACAGTTCATACACTGAAGTATGAAGAATATTTTCAGATCTGACATTCAACTTTCCAAAAGTGTGACACACCCACATTTTCACCCCAAAAATGCAAAATGATATACAGTACTGATCTCAACATACATGACCTGAGGTCAAGAAATATAATCTGTAACACCAAAATAACTTAAAAAGTAAGTAAGTAACACCAAAATCACTCTTCTGGAATGTGATGCAATGTGAATGTGAGTTATTTAACAATGCTGTCAACTGCAATTATTACAGGGCATTGGTGATAAATGAATTAACAAATCTTATGCGTATTGGACCGTGCATCATCTTGATATTTGAATAAAGGTTGACCAACTAGATGACACTTGCTTTATTATATATTGCTCAACATGTTTCAGACGTTAATACGTCCATCTTC
>Ga0123354_10021513_pt1 | contig 10165 bp, 7 predicted proteins | sample TergutLab28metaG_2_FD_97872 | JGI IMG/M metagenome (GOLD analysis project Ga0123354, IMG submission 97872) | Labiotermes labralis P4 segment gut microbial communities from Petit-Saut dam, French Guiana - Lab288 P4 | ecosystem: Host-associated > Arthropoda: Insects > Digestive system > Gut ...
CTCTAAAGTTGCATTTTATATATTTATTCAACAAATATAGGCACTGAATATTTTAAACATGGTATATACTCTCCGTTTTTTTTTCTTCAAAATGCAGTTTGTTTCATAATTCTAACGTATTTGATTCCTGTATTTTTCACATTTTATATACAGGGTGTGCTAAAATTAAAATAATAATTTCGGCGCCAAAAGGTTAAAATCGAACATAAATAGTAGGATAAAATGTTGTGGACTGAATAAATCTCTCTAAGGACAGGGAGCGGTTTCGGTCTTTGTGAACAAAATAATTAACTTCGAGGTTCGCGTATTGTAAGAAACTTTTTGTATGTTTGAGCAACTATTAGCGTTTCTGTAGGGACTGCGCTACTTGAATTTGGTTCGTCAGTTTCAAGAAACACAAATAAAATATAACAAATTTGACAGTACTAGCTTCTCGTACAAATTTCATGATAGGCTATTTCTCGGATTCCCTTACAGAAGCAATGTGACAGGAATCTGAATTTGCGCTGCTACGAATTATTGTAAAGACAAATATGCCTTTTGACTTGCAATCCAACAACTCTCGTCCATCCCGCTGATAGTTATGAAATGCGATTTTTCGGCTCACAAAGTATTGACTATATGTAACCCCTAGCGTGCAGTTTTATGTTATGTGGCAAAGCGACGGTAGTCATTTTTTGCCGGTCCTGTATGAACGAGCTATGCCATAGAGCTGTTAGAGATCAGTTGTAACGGAGAACGGAATTTCATTTCACAGCCTCAACTTCGACATCTGGCCCCTGTCACATTATGTCTTTCATCATAACCTCAGAAAGAAAAATGTTTTTGAGAGCAGAAAAATCTCTTTAATTTTCAAAACGCTTTATTATCCAACAGATGCACAAACATATAGTTCATAGACACAATTATAATTGTTGTAAAGTATTTAAAAATATTTAAAATTGCTCCAACATGTTTCGGATCACAAGGGATCCATCATCAGGGAGCTTTATACAGTGTTTGACTAAAATTACAGAAATGGTTCTATCGTGTCCGTTGATTTGGACGTAGTCGGTGTTATGGCAGCATATTTTCCCGTGGCGCTTGTGTGTACTGCACAGTCTAGAGAGGCACTCAGTATACACAAAAGAAACACGGGCAAATATGCTGCCATAACACCGACTACGTCCAAATCAGCGGATATGATAGAACCATTACTGTAATTTTAGCCAAGCACTGTATAAAGCTCTCTGATGACGGATCCCTTGTGATGCGAAACATGTTGGAACAATTTTAAATATTTTAAAATATTTTATAATAATTGTAATGGTATCTAAGAATTATATATTTGAACATCTGTTGGATAATATAGTGTTTTGATCATCGTTGATGCACGGTACAAACATGAAGACTCTTTTGCGGTAAGTGTGCAGTGTAGTCTCACCTAAACCTCAGGTAAGAGAATTCGTCAAACTTCCCAATATCTTGATATTTTATTGGTGCATTCAACTGTGATATCTGTACATGTAAATGAATAAAATGTTGAGACCTGGTTACACAGCTATTATTTGAGGTGTTCAATAGCAGGATATTTCTGATAACTTGTGTATGACACGACTAAACATTTCGGCCAGTACACAGCCATTTTCAGAATAAAATCATACATTTTCAGTCTTAATTCAAAGTATATTTAACACAACCTATTAAAATATTACCTTGTAACTTAGAAATTCTTTGTACTTCAGTATATCAAAACTAAAACTTTGTCAAATTTCTTTAGTCACATAGAGACAGAAACCATCACAAATACAGGCAACAGGAACAACCAGACCAGTAAACTCGAAACACACAAAGTACACACGAAATACATTTCTTCTTCGGACAGTACAACGTACCGTTTCTAGGCTGAACAGAACAAGGTCAAAATACAATTTCGATCTATTGACTTTTACAAAATTTTAATTTTTAATTTTTACTTCACTAAAGGGCCGCATGTACCTTTCGTACTTTTGTGTGTTGTATCATCTTAAAATATAATAACTCGAATTGGATTGTTTCCATCCCGTTGTGTACACGTAACAAATGTATTAAATTGAACCGTCTTTACACAACATACAAATAACAGTTGTAGATTTGCAACTGTTATTTGTACGTTGTGTAAAGACGGTTAAATTTAATAAATTTGATATATTAATTCACTTAATTCAACTAGGAAGGAAATACTTTGGCGAATTATGCGACTGAAGAAATTCGAAAGAAGTATAATTATGACAAAATTGGTTTACAAACTTCAAATTGCGCGTTGATGTGCTAAAACGGTAGTTTAATGTAATGACATTTAAGACGGAAAGTGGCAGGTTATATTTGAAAAAGGTTTACTAGCCGAAACTTACATTCTGGAACAGTGATCAATCATGAAACCGATAATGTGTTAAGTGTTTTAATGTGAAATTTTTTATAGTGCATTTGTTGGTTAATAATTCAAGTGATAATGAACACATCAATATAATAGCTTTGTTAATGGGGTTTAATTGTGGTTGTAATTATTTATAAGCATTGCCAATATGTAAAATTTTAAATATGGAAAAATAATGCCATAGCTTATATAAAAATTTAAACATAAAAATAATTCTAAATAGTGAGAGTAAATATGCGTTGTTTGCTCTCAAATTGTTTGTTAAAATTAATTTTTAATTATTAGGTGTTCTTGATTAAGCAGGATTGAAATGTGTAGTGTATAACATCAAGGGAATGTAGCAAGGCGAGGCTCAGGTGGAATCCTGTGCTTGTCACCCAAGATGAATTCAACCTGAATGTTCCTTTAAAGCTTGCAAATCACCTAATAGGACTTGCGTGGGTAGAGGGGCGACGAATGTGTGGTTTCAAAGCGAAGCCCCGCGGGGTTAGAGCGGCTTTTTATCAAGTGCCGAATCGACAATTTTCCCATTTTTAATTGTCCTTTGTGGAGCTTGGTTTCCATGATACGTGTAGCATAATCAGTGAGAACAACTGACATGGGAGATGAAATGCGGCCAAGCCCAGACAAAGGTCGCACGTCAGGTCATATTACGTTAAAATATCAAGACGATCTCGTGGACCAACCTCTCCCTTGCAACTTAAACGTGGTAAGATGTTGACTGGCCATTCGGAAAGCAGACAAATTCAGGGCAGATCAGTCTGTATATGTTCTGAATTTGGTTTCAAATACTGATAGAAGCAGGTTTATTAGGGGACGAAGCGACTGCAGTATTGAAATGCGGGCATACTGTTGCTGTTCTCTGTGGAGGATTACACATTCCGTAAAGGTTTTGTACTTACAGACGTGCACATGACCTAATGAAACAATTATTTAAGAAGCCAGGCAGTGTACATGAATAACGTAACACTGAGACGCGTAACCATCGTTGCCGTCGAAAAAGCAGAATCTATTACATATTCCAAGTGTGTGTGTGTGTGTGTAGCCGTAGTTTTCCAGCATGCAGTGCGCATGAGCCATACTGTCATCTGAGGCCTGTCTGGCCCTATCATACTTTTTCAACATTGTCTCACACACGGCGCGATTTCCTAATAAAATCTGCTGAACGTACACTGCTTGTTTTGATTTCCTCTGTAACTTTCGTCTGAAACATTTCTCATTCCGTTAAGAATTCAGCGAGATTATTATAAATGTACATACTTTTTCATTTAAATTACTCGTTATTCTTGTCAGATTTTAATGAAATTTTAATTTTTTTTCAACAGCTCTTCGAAAAATATTTAAATATCGCATTTCATGAAAATCTGTCCGGTGAGATCTGATTTGTTTTATGTTCGCGGAAGGACAAACAGACAGACCGACATCATGAATTTAAGAGTAGTTTTTCGCAATCTTCTAAATGAGTCTGAAAAGTAATAGAAAGTAATAAGTGAATGGAAGTTGTAATTACGTGCATAACAAATTAATAATTAACTTCAATTAATTTTGAAGAATTAAGCGGTGTGATACTGCAGTCAGTGCCGCGCTGATAGTCCGACTGTTTAACATTCATCTCCATGCCGTCATCATAATATATGGCCAATGTTCACCAAGACCTGTTTACTGAGTTATAAATTGGCGTATATGTAAACTACATCAAAGGATAAACTGAACCGGATGATTATTTACTGTATTCGAGGTTGTCTTGCCTTCTAACGACTCTCCCTTGGCACGACCAAACCGACATTGCTCTGTGTACTGCTCGTCTTTACCGTTGACCGGGACAGTGGCATCTTTGAAGTTATCGTCCTGTAATCCCCCCACCCACGCTTCCTTGCAACGCCATCACCAACTGATCCAGGAAATATTACTGGCGTACTTCACAGCACCAACACTGAGATCACTGACTGGGAATATGGTAGATGGTGGCGGTTAAATACAGCACTAATTGTAAGCGAATGAAACTCAATAAGGACTAAAGAGTTTCGCTGTAGCAGACCGCATTCACTCTTACTGCAGGCTGCACATAAAATCAAGGTCACCACCCACGTTTTGTTCTCACTCAGTAACCGACTTTGAATGTTAAATATCGGGATGGCATAGTACGCGATACAGTCCATTATAAGCTGCATTGCCCCGTGTCCGCTTATCCTTTCCCGTTTATACATACAAACGAGGCACTATTACGGAAGTTTTAGCCACCGTATCAACTTAGCCTTAGAATACGACGGCATATTTTTACGTTAGACGTCGGTGTCAGTACTCAGATAAGAAGTTTGGCGTCCCAACTAATTCGCCACGCCAAAATTCTTCTCTTCTGACGTGTCCGACATTATGTTTCCAGCCCCCAGTGATCAATGATAATGCCGTATCGACTTACTGAACCCACTGACGCGACGTAGATATTATATAGTCTTGTCTGTTTAACCTACACCTCCCTCCCCGACAGATCAGTGGTATCCGAGGTGCTGCATGTTCCGACTTGTAAGTTAAGTTACTCACGTAAGTTTCTGCGCACTCAAATGCTCGGCGTGAGAAATCAGTGCCTTCCGACTGTGTTTACACTATTCACTTCCCTAATACAGTGACTCTTCGGAACTTCCTTACTCCATGGATCAAAGTCCGTCTTGAGAGGGTAAACGGTTCTCAGCTAGTCAAGGAAATCCCCGTACTTTACGGAGCCCGAAGGTTCATTACCGCGTTTTCAAGAACCCTTCACGTGTCCCTGTCCTGAGCCAGATCAATCCAGTCCATGATCCTATCCCACTACCTCACGACGGGTCTTAATGTTATACTCCCATCTATGCCTGCGTCTTCCAAGTGGTCTCTTTCTCACAAGTTTCCCTATCCAAAGCCTGTATGCACCTCTCCTCATGCCATACGTGCTACATGCTCCGTTCGTTTCATTTTTCTCGATTTCATCGCCTAATAATGTTTGGTGAGGAGTACAGACAATTAAGCTCTTCGTTATATAGATTTCTCCACTCTTCTCTTACCTCACCCCTCGTAGGCCCAAATATTCTCCTCAGCACCCTATTCTTTTACACTCCTAACATACGTTTCCTCCCGGAATGCGAGCGACAAAGTTCCACACCCACACGAAACAACAGGCAAAATTATAATTCTGTATATCTTAATCTTTATATTTTTTGATACCAAACAAGACGACAAAAGATTCTGCACCGAATGATAGAGACCATTCCCTGACTTCACTCTGCTCTTAATTTCTTCCCGAATGGAATTTTAATTCGTTGGGGTTGTTGCGAAGTATTTGAACTGTTCAAACCTATCAATGGAACTATCAATCTTTATAATGTGATTTCGTCCTGCACTTTGATCTCGAAATATGACCATGTACTTAGTTTCATCAGAATTTACTTTAACTCAAGTTTCCTTACTAGAGACTACTGAGGCGACTGTGTTTTTGTTTATAGCAAGAACGCTTCCGCCCAATATATTATCCTTATCAGCCTAAACCAGAAGCTGATGTGTACCATTAAATCTGAAGCTATCCTGTTTTATCTGAACCCTCCTAATGGCATACTCTAAAGCAAAGTCGAAAAACTAATGGCGATTAAACATACCCATCTTTCAAAACATTCTTAATAGGAAACATTTCAGACAAATGTTTACCTACCCGGACTTTGCTATAGGTTTCATCCAGGCACATTTTTATTAGCCTCACCAGTTTCATGGGGATACCAAACTTATTCATAATATTATACGTACAAGACCTCCAACCTATCTGATTCATAAGCTTTCTTTCAGTCTACAAATAGCCGACGCACTGCTTCGTTCTAGTCCCATTTTTTCTCATGTATTTGACGAGTGTAGAATATGTGATGAGTAACTGAAGAATAAAAAACCAAATAGATGCCACTTGTTATTTTATTGTACTTCTTACAGGCTCAACATATTTCGGGCATTAATATGCCAGAAACATGTTAATCCTGTAAGAAGTACAATAAAAAAACAATTGGCATCTAGTTGGTTTATTATTCTTCAGTTATCACAATGACGCACGGTCCAATAAACAACAGATATGATGAGTAGTTGACATGTTGCGTCGAAATCCGCATGGACGATCCCAAGTAATTTCCTTTGTTTACGGAGTTAACCTTGAGAGCAGAATATTGTGTCAAATTCTGTACATAGTTGGCAAAAGTGATATGCCGCTATAATTACTGCAGTCTGCTTTATCATCTTCTTATAGATAGGTATGATGATCGACTCCTTCCACTCCTAAGGCAATTTAACCTTATTTAAATAGAATTAATAAGTTTATGGATCTCAGAGCAAATTGTTTTACCACCTGCTTTAATCACGTTTGCTGGGATTTGATCAATATCTGGTGATCTGTTTTTTTTTTAGCTTTCCAGTAGCCATCTCAACCTCTGCTCAGGCACTGTTCGTTGTGTTAAACGTAATTCTGCTTGCCTTGCAACGTTAACCCTATGTACATTCAATATATAAGAGAAATGATTCCTCCGCCTGGTCAAAATACCGGGGAAGTCTGTAACCATTTCACCCTTCTCGTCCTTTACTATATTAGTTCTAGGCTGGTAACCCTTCTTAAAGTAATTGTTACTCCTATACAAGTCTCTGATTTTTTTTTTACTTTACTGTTAGTTTCATTTTCATCAATTTTAGCTTTCAAATATTCCTTCTTTTTGTTCCTGAAATGCCTACTATCTATACGCCTTACGTTGTTTCAATTATCTACATTGCTTTAATTTGGATCCTGTAGCCACGGCATTTTATACTGCTTCATTTGATCTAAAACTCGTGAACGTATTTTATCAAACCATTGTTTTATGCTGAGAACTGCTCTCATGTGGGTTATTATGCAGCGAGTAGTGGTAATTCCTTACCTTACCACTATCTGCTGCAAAATAGCACACAAAAGAAAGCAGTTCTTACGTCCATCGCGGCGGTAGCCTTATATCAACTATGGTTTATGCTGCTTCGATTCATACAGGCCTAGAATCTGTTTAGCTCAGGTTTTTTTTTCTTTAATGTTTTCCCAAGCCCTCTCTGTCATGTCTATCATTTAAGTTCTCCAAAGCTTCAAAATTGTTTGAGATCTTAATCTGATACTGTTTCCTAAACTCCAGCGCATTTAGCTTCCTGAGATTAAATGGGAAACATTGGCGTCGCGTAGAAAGTTAACACGCATATGTGCCCTCTTCAAAGCGTACTCTGAAGAATGGACGTGGAAGGCTATAGGTGACAGACTACAACGGCCACACTATCTGAGCAGGGTAGATCATGAAAGGAAAATTAGGAATATGAGGAAAAGGACGGATTTAGGGAAATATTACTTCGTGTATAGGACCATCCAACACTGGAACCAGTTAACTGCAGAAGTGTTAGACACTCTACCCTGCAAACCAATTATTTTTAAAAATAGGGTAAGGAAAGTGATAATCGATGTGAGTTAAAGGAAGATAAAGTGTGTTGGAAATCATCTAAAAGTGTAGAGAAGCGAAGTAAAATGGAGTGAAAATCATCTAAAAGTGTAGTGAAGTGAAATGAAATGAAGTGAAATAAAGTGAAGTGAAGTGAAGTGAAGTGCGCTGTAGGGAAGGGGATAAAAACGATACTTTATGGGAAAAGTTTGTATGAGTAGTAAAGTAGTGAGAAGTGAAGGGCTGGGGTGAAAGCGTGAGTACAATATGTGTGGGAAAAAATGGTAGACACTATATAAAATACTTTCTTACCTTGGTGTTTTTTATCTTTTGTACATGTTGTATTTTAGGATTTCTTGTGTGTATTGTTGTTAGTCATCTTGCGTAAAATGTTTTAGTTGTCTTGTGTGTATTGTTGTCACCTAATGTGTATTTGTTGTACTATGCGTGTATTGCTGTTTTTACTTTAGATGCCGGACTGCTGGCTAGAAGTCAGTATTCGGAAGGTCCTGTGAACGGCCATCTTCACACAGGTTTTTCTTGGTTTCCCTGTGTCTATAAGCAAATGCTGAGATGGTTCCCAAGATTCCAAGTTGGCGCTACATGCTTCTCATGTAGCCCTCACGACTTAAATTTATTAGTAACCAATATCATATTTTGTATACATGTAAAATAACCACTGCCACCGAACTGCAGTTAATGAATCTTATTATTAAAACATTCCACATAAAATTTACGTGCTGCTTGTTTACCTACTGCCAATCTTTCCCTAAATTTACAAAAACCAGTTACTGATCCGTATCACAGTCAACTCCCCTGAAAGATCGTACATCGAGTATACTCGAATGCCATCTCCTATCTATCAACGTGTGATAAGTCTGGTTGTGAAACTTCCCATCAGGAAAGGTGTACTTATGAATGTCTCGGTGCGGGAACATCGTGCTCTTAACAACTAGTTTTTGTTTTATGTGGCCAAGTTCATTATTCTAACACCATTGTCATTATTATGCTGGTGTAGACTGTCATTCCCAATTTTCGGTTTGAAAATATCCTCTGTCCCCAATTCTGCATTAAAATCTCCTAACAGATTTTTATAGTACTTAGGAAAATAATCAAATACCTGCTTTAATTCTCCATACAGCTGTCATTTGAATCGCCACTGTTCTCCCCAGCTGATGCGTGTGCAATCAAAACAACGATATTACACCGGCGACCTCTCAGAACTCTATGTGACATCCTGTCACTAACAAATTCTACTCCATTAACTGACAATAATTTTCTGTGATGTACAAAAGATCCTGCTCCAAATGGATGACTTTCGTTTCCTTTGCCATAAAAAATGCCCTGCTCTTAGCGTGCCTTCTTTTTCCCACCTTACCTTCTGTACACCCACTAAATCTAATTTATACCTTGCTAATTCCTTTCTTGCTTGCTGTAAGGGAACCTGACCTAAACAGTCTCCTTACATTCCGTGCACCAAATATTATGTCCCTTTTACATCGCTTGGGTTGTAACAAAGGTTAAGTCTAAGCCGAAAACAAATGCATCCTTTTCGTAATAAAGCAATTTTTTACGGTGAGGAATTGTTAACACTTCTCCCAAATCCCAAGTTGTAGGACCTCCCATTGTCAGCTATCTGCACACAGCTATCCTCCATACTGGAGGTCGTTCCTCCATCCACAACCTGAAGACGCCCCATGGCGTAGTGACAGGAACGCACTGCATGGGATTCTTCCAAACAGTTAACATTATAAGTGTCTTACGCCGGCTTACGTCCTTCGTCCAACAACACCAATTAATTCCCCATTTCCAATTCGGTTTCCGCAGGAAACATTCCACAGTCGCCCAACTGGCTCGCATTACCGACTATATCACAAATGGCTTCAAATTGCACAAGCATACAGGCATGCTTCTACTTGACATCGAGAAAGCCTACGATACTGTATGTATAACTGGTCTCCTACACAAACTCATCACCCTCAAAGTACCGACGTATCTGCTTTGGATCCTTAAGGCGTTCCTAACAGAACGTAACTTCATGGTCCACATAAACAATGAGTCTTCCTCCATCAAAACTACAACAGCAGGATTACCACAAGGAGCGGTGTTGTCCACTTCACTTTTCTCACTCTACATTTCAGATATTCCTCATCCTCCCAACTCTCATCTAGCTCTATACGCCGACGACACTGCTATCCTTACTCAGTCCTGGCGTACAGACACTATCGTCAACCGACTCACCCAAGCCTCATCCACCCTTCTTCGGTATTTCACCAAATGGAAATTGCGCATCAACGTCCGCAAAACAGAAGCAATACTTTTC
>Ga0123354_10021515_pt1 | contig 10165 bp, 6 predicted proteins | sample TergutLab28metaG_2_FD_97872 | JGI IMG/M metagenome (GOLD analysis project Ga0123354, IMG submission 97872) | Labiotermes labralis P4 segment gut microbial communities from Petit-Saut dam, French Guiana - Lab288 P4 | ecosystem: Host-associated > Arthropoda: Insects > Digestive system > Gut ...
AAAAAGTATATATATATATATATATATATATATATATATATATGTGTGTGTGTGTGTGTGTGTGTGTGTGTCCACTGTGCAATATCGCGCCCCATGTTAAGAAGAAATGGCGTTATAATTCCACTCCTCCTTATGTCTTCACAACATTCACAGAAAAAATCTACTTGACCCCTGTTGTTTATGACTGATTGCAATACGCAAATTACGTTCTGAGAGTTAGACGTACGCTGCTTGGATTGTCTTTCTAATGCTAAATAGTGTTTCAAAAAAAAAAAGCTGCGCCACACAGTTGGCTACAGACAGCGTAAAGAGGGCCTGGCAGATGTTACTGATACAATCGTGCCCTTATCTGTTGACAGTCTGTGAAAGTGTAGTGAGGCCATATTAACGTAAATTACAGCATTTGCTATAATTCAACCCAGCTACCTTATTATTAAATATTTACGCCATATTTGCGCATTGTAACATTTTGGCATAGAATGGTGGTAGATTATGCAGTACGAGCACAGAGCAATTATGGAATGATATTGAAAGGCGAAAGCCACAAAAAGTGGCACGCACATATTTTTCCACCATAAACATTAATATTAGCAAGTGACATTGCCATTAATAAAACACTTATCTGTGTTTCTGTCTAAACACAGTAATGGACTTTCGCTTTCCACAAAAGGCCAGGAGTTTCTGCTCAAGATATTTAGTTACTTTAGGGCTTTCCTGAAGAAGTAATGTCCTTACCAGCGCGGGCAGGATTTTTTGCAGCGTGATGCATACCGCCTGTACTTAACACGACCAGATTTTTTAATGATGATTGTTGGACAACATAGTAATATAACTGTCGTTGAATTAAGATGATGATTTTGTGTGGAATTTTCATTAATTTAATTACGATATATATATATATATATGTATGTATATATGTGTGTGTGTGTGTGTGTGTGTGTAATGTAAACATTTGCACCACTATTCACCTCGCTTTCAGCCCTGTTTGATGGCCTACCCCAGCATTAGTGTAAGTGCACGACAGGGCAGGCTGCAGATGAAGATGGCACTGCGTCTTTTGTGTAGTAGAAACACTGCGGTAGTTAAACATATAGGAAACACAAACACAGAAAGCAAGGACTAATTGTACATATCGAGAAAGAGGTTCTATAATTATAAATATCCGCTTTAAGAGCAGCTGTCCGGCATGAACGTTGCCACCTGCTCTTTGGGGGAAAAGGCATGACCTGCTTCAAGATAACATCCAACGGCGACATGCAGGTATTCAGGTCTAGACCAGTATGATATGTGACTCCCGTTGGTGTTAATTCAGTGACATATGTAGTATGTCTAAAATTTATGTAAAATTTAGCCCGTACGAAGGGTGCAATATTAACACAACCCAGTGTGAAATATTCACGCAGAATTACTGTTGCAGAACATAATGTAGCTATGGAATGATAGGTCAGAACTACTGTTGAAGGGATCGCGTACCACGATGTAACAAGAACATCGCCCCCTTCAGATATGGCTAGGCGTTTAATCAGCATTTTGATAAAGACACATTACGAAAATGAGTTGTATTATCAAGTTGTTGGAGAAACATTCGGGTCTTTCGTCGATTTGACTTGAATCGAGTGAGGACGCAGAACGTTTATGCGGTCAGGTTGCCGTCGACAGACCCATTTCCATTTTATGCCCATTTTCTAGCTATTCCCGATGCACCTGCCCTTGGGCCTCAATAGGAAATGTTCCTTGTGCCTCCCCTTGGTCTCAATGTCCACCTGCATATAACACGAAAATATTTCAAACGTACAGTTTCCAACCCTGAAGATGAAGACAAAACATTGCTTCGAAATGCCAGAAAAATAGCCCACTTACACACGGTTTCAACATATAAACAGAAGATTAGCATCGACACTTCATCACCACGACAGCCTCCAATCAGTAAAGTTCTATGATTCAAGTAATACAATATCTAACAATTTGCGTCTGTAAAACTTACGGGCAGTTAATAAGTTACCTAATTACCAATGTTTTGTACGAGTACTTAGTAGGGGTTGTACATTCTTGACTTATCTAAAATAGACACTCTTTTTGAACAATGTACAATTTGACAGATGTGAAGTAGAAAACAATTCGCTAAGTAAATTTCCTTTACGAAACCAATATTATGAACGTCTGGGTTTCATTTTAGAAATGTAATTATGAGGCAAAATTAACCGTTTCGCGCATGCGCAGAGTTGCAGATCATCTGTGAATCCGTCTTCAGCGTTCACAGTTTTGAATTATTCCCGCCTGTGCGATGGTGCAAAAAATCTAAAATTCATATGACTTTGCTTAAACAATTATCCTTTCCAAACTTAAGAAACAGAACATTGTTATAAGTAAAATTTTTAATAAACATAGATTAAGACAGATTTTCCCCCCAATTTTAGATATTCTCTGATTAGGAATAATAGTTTTTTTTTTTACCTTTCTTTGTCAGACCGTTATTTTTGACGGCTGAATAAGTGAGTTTGCATATAACCAAGGAATTAATGTCCTTGATATGGAGACAAGCCAAATAGATAAGTATACATGCTTTCCTTAATACAGGCTGAATGATGTATCAGTAGTTGATTCAGATGCATAGTTTATGGATATTAGTGTCACAAAATTTCGGAAACTTTCTTCCTCAAAAAACATTTTAATTTAAAATTATAACATTTCTTTGTACTTTAAGCAAACCCGTTTCTTATACTTGTTCTTCAGATTTTAAGTCGTTTTAAGAGCTTCCTGCTGAAAACTGATCCAATTTGTGATGTGGAAATCTAGGCCTACGTCTCCTCCCTTATCACAGCAAAAAACATAACTCTTTGCTTCCAACTAAAACCGCATTGTGGCAGAGATAAGAGAACACATATCTTCCGAAGTGACGGTAAATATTACCTTGTAATGAAAGTGATCCCAGTGAAGAATTATTTCAGTTGCGTATCTTTAAGGACACGTGACTTCCTTTTCATAAAAAACAATAGCAATAAACATGAATGTAATGATACAAATACCGCTGGATATATCGATTCGGATATTACGCAACCATCTTTTTTTGTAAGTGCAATAACATATAACATATAATGGATGCTGCACCATGTCTCGAACGGTTAGTAGCAGGAGACTGTATCGTGTGGGATTTATGGCGAGTAAAGTGGCACTGAGGTAAGTATGCCCCTGACAGTATCATTTCAGCAATGTCCAATTTTAATATTTCATGCACCTACTGCTGAAGCTATAAAACGTTAGCAATCGGCAACGTAGTTAAATAAAACACCTCCCTCTCTCTCTCTCTCTCTCTCCCCCTTCCCTCTCTGACAAGAAGTGGACAGTTTTATTATCATGTTCCTGATTCATCGTTTTAACAAGCCCGTCTGTGTTGAATAGAGACTTTAATTCTGTTCCTATAGACAAAGATTGTTCCACGTGTTCATTATTGTTATGCACTCTTCAATAGTAATTCCGCCATCTCCTCTCAGTCTTACAAATATCTATAAGACATAGCTTTACTTCTTCCAGTTCCCAAAAATTAATATTTTTTTCCTTCTATATAAGTTGCAGGCCGATGTAAACACATCAATTACAAAATAATACATTCACAAACATAACATTCAGTAGACTAATTACCTTCCCTCACATGGACTAAGAGAAAGAATTTGAAAATACTTTTGAGATTCTCATGATGCCGATTATAAAGTATGAAGTATTTCGGGTCGTCAAGCCACATTGTCTGGTAGAATTTTAGGGCGCTTTTACTCTGAACATAAAGGCAATAAATACCTCCGAAACGTCCGCTTATTCCCACCAGGCTACACGGCGTAATATTCCAAAAGAAAATATTCTTCTATTTCACACTCAAACATAAACCTACCGGCTAAGGATCCATAACGAGTTCTAGGAACTCTCTCACATAGATACCCCTAGTAGGTGCGTACAGAATAATACGCATAAGTTCTATTTGTTTACTTGTTTATTTAATTAGTGATTTATTTAATAAAAGAAGTGGGTGCAGATAGATTGCTGTATCAACATTAGAACTGAAGTATTTCTAGCCACACTAATATATATACCCTTTTGAACAGATGTTAATAATTTTCTTTCAAAGACCCTTTTCGCTGTCTGGAATACACGAAAACCCTTTCATATATAAGCTCTGGCACATGAAAAGGGTAAGAGATAGGTCCATATCAGTCGAAAATAGTTCCACTTCGACTGCTGTATCGGCAGCACTTAACATCCCCCTCTCTCTTCCTCGTCCCACTAACCTTCACTTAAATTATTGTGACATTAAGACATCCGTATAATAAATTGCCTATAATCCAGGAACAATTAACACGTGATGTCGGTAGACAGCTGAATTTACACGGTAAAGTATTTTCAGAGAAGGATCATTGATTGATGGATTAATTGATTGAAACTCTCATAGCAATCATCTTTAGATGCTTTAATTAAACCTCAATTCGCTCTTATCAGCAAGACATAAAAATGTCATCTGCAGTAGCCATTAATTGTCCGCTCTTAAAGGAAGTCACGACCGAAATGAGTTGATAAAACGTCTTGTAAGTTTTCAACACTCATTTTTAACATAAATCCCCAAGACTCTAACAAAAGAAATACACAGAGAGCTGATAATGATTGTGCTCAGGCGTACAGAACTGTCAGTAAATACTTAGATACGGCTTTATCTCGCCCTCTCATTCGAAAAATGAGGATTCTCTTAATAAACTTCGCTGTATACAGTATGTATCCAATCAGCGCCTTTGTTTTCTAATCTGTTACTTTTAAACCTGATGGGGTGATGAGAGAAGAATAATTAAGTCCTTTGTTTCCCTCAACACTGATTGAAAAGCAAGTCTCGGAATTAAAAGGATTTAAATTCTGATTTAAAGACAAAGGGAGTTAATAGCTCAATTTTATCAGTACGGTGTCTGCCTCTTGTCAGCACATATTTGCCGGCAAACCTTAATAAGCACAGTAATAAGCTGACACTGCAGTTGGTACAGTCAGTTGCACACGAAGGGTACGTATTCCGTAGCATCACTACTAAAACACTCAAATGTTCTGGAATAAAATGTTGTGTAGATTGGTATCCTTGTAATATCATGACGATGGAGATAGAAATCAGCTCCGAAACGTTGGTAAAATTATATCAATCTATGCTGGCACCATAACCAAAAAGATTTGAATCTGCGACACAACTGTGAGAACCCTAAAATTTCTCACTAAATGGTTTTCAGATTTAAGAAAAAATTGCTAGTTCTTTGTCGTTCTCTGGACGTAGGGTGGGGAGAAAGTAGGATGAAAGATGAAATGATTACATGTGCGAGAGTGAGGAGGAAGGTGAAGGTCATCACACTGCGAGCGAAAGCTCCGTCAATATTCCCTGGGCCGATTAGGCCACCACGGAATGTCAATGAACAGTAGAGGACGAGTTTCCCGTACGTGTTTTTGATACACTGTCATTGAAGCTCATACTTTTGAGGTAAAAACTTGTTGTGAGGTTAATCAAACCTCAGTTATTACATTGCATAGAGTAGGGAATGTTATTTGATTTTTGAGGCCCATTTTGTTGCATGTAAATGGTATTGATGAATCTGACGAATAAAAACCCAACTAGATGTCACTTGCTACCGCACACTAACTCCAACACAAAACAAACCAAGAACGAAAAGGCCAATGTGATATTTCAACAACATAGTCGCAAACTCCTGAAGATGGGCATATTAATGCCCGAAACATGTTGAGTCTCTAAGAAGTAAAATAAAAGTAGCAAGTGACATCTAGTTGGTTTTTCATTCGTCAGCTATCACAATGATGCGCGGTCCAATAAACATCAGGTATTGAAGAAGTTTCAAACCACAGTTTTAGATGCTAAATACAGATGATTTATACTCCGCCCTTTGTTTTGTAGCCTAAACACTTTTCGATAAATGTAGAGAATTTAAACTTGGTTTCTACATGTGAAATAATTGTTAAAATTTGCCGGTATTCTGCCAAAGCAAAATCTTCGTAAATCTCCTAGTGTGGGACTCCATAACACCACATTGAAGCGCACTATATCTAGTAGCACCGGATGTGAGTCACCCGGAAACATGTGTTTGTGTATTAACAGTGTTCGAAACACTCAGAGCAGGATCTTGTACACTGAATACTGATATTTATAAACGACTGGCTGCTTTTAAATGAAAAGTTTTAAGAAGACTGTTTGGGAGAATTGCAGTAAATGAAAATTGGAAAAAGCGATATAAGAATGAAATAATGTAGCTGTTTGGGAAATTAAGTATATTTTATTTCGTCAGAATAAGTCGGTCGAATTGGATTGGTCATGTTAATAGAATTGACAGTAAAAAAATTGTTATAAGTTATTCTTGTCCTTGCATTAACCAAGAAAGCACACAATAAACCCAACTAATCCACTAATGTTAACATATTTTTCAGACATAACTTTTTATAACTCCGACATTTTTCGACCTATAGTTATCTTCTTCAGAGAGTTATTGAACACCAATAAAGCATATAAAACATAGATGGATTATTAAACACCTTAAAATTTGTGCATAGAATATTTGTAGGCATTATAAACTTGGTCTGTAGTAGTGCAGAACTAAACCATAAGCTGCGAAAGTTGTGGTTTACAATGGTTCATATCAGGTGGATGTGAAGTTTGTGTTGTGGTAGCCAATAAGGTACCGACTTGTCTACCATTGTAGAAACTTGCAAAACTACAAACTCCGAGATTCAGACACCAGTGTTACATTACTACAGACGAAGTTTAGAATATCTACAAACATATTATGCACAAATTTTTATGTATTTAGTATTCAATATATGTTTTTATATCTGCTTTACTTATGCTCAGTCCCTGAGGATGATCAACATACATCGACATATGTCGGAGTTATGTCAAGGTTGGTTTTATCGTGTGAAAAGTTCAGTATTTAACTTCAAACCTCAGAGAAGCCGACTGAGAGGAAGAACAAAGAACATGAGCTGTGTACAACCAGATATTAATAAAAGCAAATTTAAAAACTGGAGAACGAGGTCAAAAAACAGAGTTGACTTGGAGAAGTCCATTAGGGAGGCGAAGGTCGGCATTGAAGAAGTAGTAGTAGTAGTAGTAGTAGTAGTAGTAGAAGATGTCTGAAAAACTGAAAATATTGTGTTTTCTTCGTTTCTTTAATTGTCTTTGATAAAATAAATCTTTAATTGCACAAATATAATCAGTGAACCCCCTTGGCAGAACGCTTAAAACTCACTGAACCAGTAGAAGCAGCAATAGGATTTCTCATCTGTATTCGGACATACCTGATTCAAATCTGAGCAAGGAAAATTAGCTGTTTTGAGACCATTTTTATAATTTTATTCAATCCCTCCAAAAAAATATTGAGATAATATTTCACACTAGACGATGATCGCTTGGACTGGCGTATTTATTTTTACTTAATTATTTCCAAATTCATTATTCGCTAGTCACCGACGGTTCGACGATGTGTGTTCTGAGGTGTCCACAGCACTGTTACATAAACCATAAATAAAAAAAAATGGCAAAAGAGTATATTAGAAGCCGCCAAGCTGAAACCCAAGTAGAGCACGGATTTTTTGTAGCTCCCATTTTCGTGAGTTCTAACACGCTTAAATATCCCGATAAACGATTTTCACAACTTGGAGAAAGTGGGTTATCTTCGATGTCTTTCCAAAAAGAAAATATCCAAAATTCCACGAAATTCTTAAAATGAGTTTCCTGGTCTCGTGATAATTTTTTTTATTAATTTCTTCACTCAGACTTGGAGAAAGTGGGTTATCTTCGATGTCTTTCCCAAAAACAAAATATCCCAAAATTCCACGAAATTCTTAAAATGAGTTTCCTGGTCTCGTGATAATTTTTTTTTATTAATTTCTTCACTCAAACTTGGAGAAAGTGGGTTATCTTCGATGTCTTTCCAAAAACAAAATATCCAAAATTCCACGAAATTCTTAAAATGAGTTTCCTGGTCTCGTGATAATTTTCTTTTTATTAATTTCTTCACTCAGACTTGGAGAAAGTGGGTTATCTTCGATGTCTTTCCCAAAAACAAAATATCCAAAATTCCACGAAATTCTTAAAATGAGTTTCCTGGTCTCGTGATAATTTTTTTTTATTAATTTCTTCACTCAAGTTCTGTATTCAATGCAAGGACAAAGACTCTTTGTGTTAAAATTCAGGCAGAACACGTTTGAACACTACGGAAAAATAAAGACCACTACATTTCCATCGACTGAGCAGTAAGAAACTCTTCCATCACTCACGTCATTTTCAAAAGGTTTTTAATAAATATACAATGGGGTAATTTATTACCCGCCAGCTCGTGCACGATAAAAATCTTAAACTTATACGTACAAAAACTATTACAGAGAATTAGGTGTAGAACATAAAGGGTGGTAAACATTTTTTCTTCTAGGATGTAGTAAACACAACTGCAAAAAGTATACGTAATTTTTTTTGTATTGAGAGATATTAACCTTCTAAATCTAAGTGGCAATTATATCTACCACCTGCCGTAATATTAAAAAATTCTACATTTTGCCACACATTGTGCTATGTTTTCCGAAATATTCTCACTACAAACACAAACTACGCAACAAAATATTTTATTTGTCTTCATTAAGGAAATAGGAGTTCAGAACTTCACATTAATATAGATTTTAGACGAAAAATCTGTCGCCAAATAGATAATTAACTATCAAAATTAAACTTTTCTTTGCATTCACGAAAGCAGAGTCTTCGAGGGGCATTTTACCTTATACCAAATAAAATAACGTACAAACAAGACCGGACGAACAAGAGTCTTGCCTTATTGAAACTCTGCAGATGTATCAGGAGCAACGCAATTCTTTAAGGTTAAAAAATCACTAACGCTTAATCGATTTTCAGCAAGGTTAAAACAACATTTTCGTACCAAAGAATCCCTTCAAATTTAAAACGAGCAACGTTAAACTTGCACGTTGTAAAATCACTTACGCCTACTCGATTTTTCAGCAAGCCAAGTGTAGTAACAGCTCGACTCTGTACGACTTTAGAGTTTCTCAAAGCACAGTTAATGGAGGTACAAATCTCGTTCGCTAGGACGCCGTATTCATTGGTAAAGAAGACTGGAATATTTGGTTCAATTCTGCTTAAAATTCTGCCTACGTTTAGTAGTCAACATTCTGATCCCATATTAACGTTACGAAACCACACCCACTGTGTTATTAATGTTCCTCAAGCCGCTGCAGGAAGCTTATTAGCATTTCTGGACTTATATTTCTGTAATTTTTTTTTGCCGACTTGATGTCGGTCCACTTTTTATGTTCATTTCTTATTCATACACACCCAAGAAATTTTATCCGTAAAATCAAAATACTTGAAACTGCGGTTTGCTTTTTCAGTTTATATCACGGACAGAGAACTGAGCATAATACAGTCCAGGAAAATGTCGTGTAATGTCTCTACGAGTATACACGAAAGGGAAATTTCTTAGCGAAATTTCAGCAACACCTGCTGCGTCTTTACTCTCCTCCAAAACGGATGTCAAGTTTTATTTCCTTTCTTTTACCTATCTCGTATCTTCTCAGTATATCGAAGTAAATCCTGGAATGTTTGGGCCTGCCTCAAATTAGGCTATGATTACTTCCTTCCAAGAAATTTATAATTCTTCAATCAGTCGTAATTTTACATTATACTTTACACACGTGTCGCGAGCTAGTATCACTCCTGTTGAATACAACACAAACAGAAAAAATACAAAAAAACTTTATTAAAAAGACCAACACACGCACTTGGATTCATAAATGCAATTTCATTACTTAAAGATCGCCAACACCTTAATGTTGAAATACGGCACATCATATTCACACCCCAGTTTATTAACCAACACTGATGCACCACGTTATTTATAGAGTAAACTACTTGGAACTGATCCAAACAGTTCGCTCTGCAGTATATCATCGCTCACCAGTCTGGATCCTAAATTCACCACATGTATCTTCTATGAATATCATTCCATAGAACCACACTTACTTACTTACTTACTCCATGGTTCAGAGTCCTTCTTGAGAAGCTAACTGGTTTGCAGCTAGTCAAGAAATTCCCCGCATTTCACGGAACCCGAAGGTTCATTACCGCACTCACAAGCGT
>Ga0123354_10021516_pt1 | contig 10164 bp, 7 predicted proteins | sample TergutLab28metaG_2_FD_97872 | JGI IMG/M metagenome (GOLD analysis project Ga0123354, IMG submission 97872) | Labiotermes labralis P4 segment gut microbial communities from Petit-Saut dam, French Guiana - Lab288 P4 | ecosystem: Host-associated > Arthropoda: Insects > Digestive system > Gut ...
ATATGCTGCAACTCAACATCTAATGCTTCTGATGATGGGAGTATGTACCCGAAACATGTCGAGCTAAGAATATATCAATAAAATTACCTTGTTGCATCAAGTTGGCATTCCACATTATTTCATGAAGAAGATGCACACTCAAACAACCCTCATATTGCCTCTTGAAAATAACCTTCGACATCTGCAAAAGTCCTTGCATATGCAAGAACATGTCATGGACCTTACAAATAAGCAGTAAATACCACATGTGTTCTCCACGTTGACACAGTCTCTAGAAGGCATCAAAATAATGCACAGATTTCATGCTTATGGATATTTTTAAGCTTTGCTAATAAGTAACCTTCACAGAAACTTTCTTCAAACTAAACCATTCAGCTATGTGAAGCTCCACTTAGAAATGTTGGCACTCCTTCTCACCCAGTTACTCTCCAGAGTACACTCACTGAAACTCGTATGCACACTTTGTGACAGGCACATGCCAATGAGAAGGCTAATATCAAAACTGTAGATGAATTTAGGCATACTGAAAAGCATGTTACAAATGTTTAAAGATAACCTTACGTACCGAGATTCAATTCCCCAATCTGCATAGACATTCTTACGTCATCTTCATCAATACTGAAAGCATAAATTAAGCAAATTATTTAATTAATTATGTGATTATGATATATCAGCTGCTGAGGTTATGTGTGTAGGACGTCCAGAAAGTAAAAATACAAACGTAATAAATACTGTTAAAAGTAATTATTAAAAAATCGAGTAACAAACTTGTAAAACATACCTTTAGCTATTTTTAAACATAATCACCACCTTTGCCAAGGCATTCTTTTAGCCTGGGTATACGTTTTGTATTATGAAGTGAGAGAACCCCGCCGCCTGAGCACGCAACCTCTTGGTGGCTTCGTTTTTCACCTCTTCATCTTCACGAAACTTCTAGCTGGCCCGATGTTTCTTTAAATGCAAGAACAAGTGGAAATGGGAATATGCTAGACACGACAGTGTTGCCCCCTACAGAGAGGTGATTTTCCTTCCCTCCCACCCACTTTGTATCTTTAATTTCTGGATAACCCCCACTGCATTAAGTGAAAACTGTACATACTACACCAGCACTGGCTAATTCATCACATTCTACATTCAACCTTATCACACACAGAACTCACATTAAAATTAATACCATTCTTAATGTTATTTTAACTAATATTGTTAGACAGTTTCAGAGCCAGTTATTATATGACTAAACTACTGCTTGGGTAACTGAAGAATAAAAAACCAACTAGATGCCACGTATTATTTTATTGTACTCTTATAGGCTCAACACGTTTTGGGCACTACTATGCCCATCATCAGGAGCTCGCGACTATAATGTTGATTACCACATTGGTCGTTTTGTTCTTGGTTTGCTGTATGTTGGAGGTTAGGTGCAGTTAGGCTGGAGTAGTGTCCCGGTTGCAGGCTCAACTGCTTGGGTAATCAATAACCTGGGGTTTGATTAGTGGTAAGGGAAGAGATTTTGTTCTTGAAAGTATCCAAACTGACCCTCCTGTTCGGTAGGTTTGGTGGGGGGGGTTCTTCCACTGAAGGTGAAGAGGTCAAAACCTCACCTCCCTCTCATTATAAGGTCTGTCTACGAACCTATGGTCTGAATCTGGATAATCGTTCCGCCAGTTATTCTCATCGTTGGAATCATCTTCATCCTCTTCTTCATATAATATGTCACTTGAATCTTCAGGGTCAAGATACTCCCAGAATGACTGTGAAAATGGGTGGATGCTCAGATTGTCTAGGTCAACCAGCTCACCAGTCCCTGCCACACTGGTGTAATACAGATCATATACATATCCCGTATCTGGGCCACTGCTGTCGTCTCCAGGATCCAGCTCTGTCTGGTGAAACAAGATGATCTGCTTTACCTAAGTTGCACAACTATAAAATTTCATCTTTAGAGAACAATGCAACAGTTGACGCTCTCAGTGGTGGTGCCTAAAACTCATGTCATCTGGGATATGATGCTATGTGGCTGGGTGAATAGTTGGCAGCATTTCAAAGGATCATGGTGCCTTCATCGTTGGGGTCAAGCAGTCCAAGATGCTTTGTAATGTTGGGGACTTGTCACCTAGTAACAGAGTGTCATGTTGCAGATGACATGAACAGTTATTCTTCAATTCTGGGAAGTCACCTGCCATAGACCTGAAGCTCTGCCATTTAATCTACTCAAATACATTACTGTTAATGGCCAAAGACGCATATAGACACCTTCCTACTTAATCACATATTGCACTGTGCTTAATGAAGATATTCCAGTGTTTCAAGCCAAAATAAGTACATCCCAACATCACATGCAATACCCTGATACGTCTAATTTTTCATCAGAAGAACTGTTCATTTTGTGTGAGTACTACTACTACAAGGGGTACCGCGGTAGCACAGTGGTTAAGGTGCTGTGCTACAAATCGGGAGGTCGGTGGTTCGATCCCAGCTGGTGTCAGTGGATTTTTCATTGACATAAAATCCTTCTGATTGCACTATGGCCCTGGGGTTGACTCAGCCTCTAACAGAAATGAGTACCAGGAGTATTTCCTGGGGGTAAAGGCGGCCGGTGCGTAAGGCTGACAACCTACCACCATCCTGTGTCGTTGTCATGAAATATGGGAACCTTAACTTCCTGGAACCCTCTGGGCCACTCCAGGCCTGTAACAGGACTGCTTTACCTTTACCTTTACTACTACTACAAGACTGACTATCTTTTGACAATAGCTGGGGGCTCCAAAAGGGGCTGAAGAACCAGTAACAGCAATGTCTTGGCCTTTGTACAAACCATGTGTAATAACTGATTATAAACACTGATGATGCAAACTTGCAAACCACATAACATCAGGACAAAGGTTTCAAAACAATAGTAGCACAAAACTCATTAATAAATGTAATTTGCTAGTTCATTCAGATATGCAAAATGATGCTGACCTGAGTGTTGGGTATATACAGTCATTAACAGAAATGTTGGTAAAACATTAATCAAAGCCTCATGACAGTACTAAGTGGTAAATTATACACTGAATGTGGAAAAGAGCATAGTAGCAATATCTTATTACTGGCAATGGCTTTTCAGAACTATGCAAGCAATCCAGATGCGTTCACAAGAATGGCAACGATGAACATGCGTTACAAAGGAAATTATTACAGTGCATGTTCATACATTAATTCCTACAATCTTTCATGGTTAGAAATGATGATTACACCTAAAGACAATGAAAACAGCTCTGTTACAATAAATTAGTCTATAACTAATAAATGGTGCTTACCCACACCCGTACTGTCCCAACTCGGAGATCCTGGGTTCCGTCCCCCAGTACAGGCCACTGACTAGGGAGAGTGGGCCTTGTTGATTACGAGTTATAGCTCATGACAATCTCCACTATTGTTTGATGCATTAACTTTATTGGTGAATGAAAATTACGATGAACAGTAAACTAAAGGTGAGTGCAGGAGAAAATTAATTTCTAAGTTGCCACCCAACAAAGATGTCAGCTGGATGATGGTTTCCGAAAGGAGTCCCCCTTAAGTTAGCAGATGTCAGGACTGAATACTAAAAAGTCTGCTACGTGTCACCCTTCTCTTGCCCTTACTTTGTACACAAAAAACACAAGATACAAGGGTTATGCGTATCCCCCTGTGTTGTTGCAGCCTAAACAGTAGTGCTGGCCGAAATGTGCATTCCTTACTGTCTGGTCTGGGGACGCAACTTGTGGGCGGCAGGCCATAAAAGCCCCTGGATATTACACACCTACACCCACCTCCAGGCATACTGAATGTTGGCAACAAGAAGTCTAACAACTTGATGAATTTACGTTTTTGTTACAGCCACTGAACCAAAATTATTTTTGTACAAGCACTAACCTGTGACTGCGAAGACAAGCTACTTTCTTGCCCATCACTGACATGACTAACAACATCAAAAATAGTAAAAGGTTTATTTCCGCCTTCACCAGTAACTTCAGTTTCCTTTTCGGATTCCAATACATCTGAATCTTTCAATTCTCGGAAGCAGTTCACAACCTGAAATAAATTAAACCATAATTAGATCACCTGCCAGTATGTCACACCAAAGGCATTTCTTAGTTGACAGCCAGTCAAACTACAATAGCCCCAGTCAAAATTGTAAACGATATCTCATCAACGTGGGGCCAGTACTGTGCTGTGCTCAGAATTCTATTTCCGTTCCTTGTTCAATGCTACAATGAACTTAACTTTTGTGAAGATATGATAAAATATTTTTCTGAATGGGTTAAGATAATTATCCCTACACATTGTATTTAATACTTTGCTGCTGTTAAGTGTAACGAAATTTAATGGTACACTAATGAACGTTGCATACCACTAACCTTAAGTCTATTCTCCTTTGCCAAATGTTGAATTTCAGTTCGCACCTTGCCAGTCACATCAGGTTTGTGTCTCATGCCAAGTGTTTTTTTATCTTTCCTCAGGACTTCATCAATATGTGATGTTACATCTTCCTGAAAATTAACAACAATTATGAAATTTTAAATTTACACATGTTATATAATGCATTTTACTCTCCTTGCCATGATGTTTCCATTTACCGGGTGAATACAGTAGGATCATAACTTCGCCACTCATTTTCATCTAGAGAAAGTCTTAAACCAGAGTTTAATTTTTTTACGTTCTTGTTTCATCCCTGGCAAAAAAGAAAGGAAAGAGTATTTACCTGATTTTTTACAGTACCCGCAAACTTCAAAATTGTTTGAAATGGGCTTTCATTTTTTGTAGTTTCCAAACCACCTTCTGTTTTCTTTCTCTTACAAGCAAGCACCACTGCTTCAAGTGGTTCTTCACTGCACCTTCGTTTTAATCGTACAACAGCCGCCATTACTGGCAACAAAACACTGCCGCTAATGCTGCGTGTCTGAAACTGAAGATGGCACTAGTTGAGCTACCGTACGCGGGTTGTGGTATAGTTCAAAATATCGCCACACGGTTGTGCCAGAAATCTCTGTGATAGCAGTGCAATCTCACGGCAATATGTGGACATAATTCTAGCAGAATTATGGCATCCGTCCTTGGCTGTCCTTTGTTTCCTACATTTTTTTATGGCACTGGAGGCATTGTGAAATTTATGTACACGCTTTGTTCTTTTGTTTATTTCTCGTTAAGTCCCCGTTTATTCGTTTTCAAGTTATGTTTTAAGTACGCAGCTTTCATGTTACTTTATTCAATCCACCAGATCCGTTAAATGAAAAGTAGGACAGTAAGTGATCCGTATTCATGTCAATTACCTGTAAAGCAAATACTTTTAGTATCTATCGTAACGTTTGACACCTACAAGACCACTTTACCGATGGGGTGCCTGAGGGTTTTACGGAAAATAGTCTTTGTAGAGCGTCTGGTGTTTGTCAGTAGAAGGTAGATAAATAAGGTGGATACCGATTCGAGCCTCATAATCATATAACAAGTAAAAATCGCATGAATACGAAATAGCTCTTTCAGTATGGTTAGAGGCTAGCGTTGGACGAACGGAGAATCTGGGTTTTACACCTTGCATAAGTAGGGATTTTCTATTCTGAAAAAGGTCCAGATCGACTCTGGAGCCCATCTAGTCTTCTTTATAGGCGCCTTCGCAAAAATGCGAAAATCGACTATTAATTTCGCCATGTATGTCCTCGTGGAACAATGGGGTTCCCACTGAATTGATTTTTATGAAATTTATGGTACTTGAATACAATACGGAGAGGGTTTTTAATGAGTCAAAACACAACTAAGTTTTTTTTAGATATTATTTTAAACTGACGACATGTTTCGGCCCCTGTTGTGGGCCATCTTCAGGTCACAAAAGTATTTATTCGAGGAAACGACATAGTATAGGTTATAAAATATATCAATCTCAAACTCAACGAGATCTCGTTGTTGTTCAATATTCTAATGCTGTTCATGACTAGGTTAAGATCTGGATATATCATAAACCTTACAATATAAGGGTCATTATTTACAGTAGGTATTTAAAAAAACTGGAATAGTAGATTAGTAAAATCATTTTCACTGTAGCTTCAGGCTGTGTATGATTTTCGGAATACTTTTTCTACCCCAAAATTTTGGGGGTCGTCTGTCTTGAAGAGTGTGATTTAGTAAACACAAGTTATGTAATTTAAGTTAATGGGATAAGTAGATACATTTGTTTGAAATATATCGTCAGTTTAAAATAATAACATCTAAAAACTTAGTTTTGTTTTGACTCATTTAAAACCATCTCCTTATTGTATTACTAAACACAACGGCGATGACGCATCTAAAGATTATGATACTTGAATATTTTTGCGAAAATCTGACGGGAAAATTGACGTTTAATTAAAATCTGACAAGAATAGCCGGTACTTTACATGAGGGCCAGTATACATTTTTGATCATATCTCGCTGAATTTTTCTTAAAATCAGAAATGTTTCAGGCTAAATTTGTGGAGAAAATCAAAACACACATTTTATATTCGATAACTTTGTATCGAAAATCGTGCCGTTTATGACATAATGTGGGAAAATATTGTAGAGCGGGGCAGGCCACAGATGACAAGATGGTTCTAGCGCATTGCATGCTGGATATCTAAGACTACAAACACACACTCAGATTATGTAATACTCATTGCTTTTCCGCTGCAAAATTGGTTACATGAACGCGCCTCAGTGTTACGTTGTACGTATTTTGCCTGTCGTCTTATTGGGCAGCGTCATTCTTAGTTCAGGAATAAAGCGGACTGGGCGTGAGATTGACCCTTTCCTTCCATCTGGTGCCGAGATGAATTATGCAGGTTGTTATTCCTCCACTCCTTCAGACGTCTACAAGGCGCAGTGTTCGATTACCCACCACGGTAAATTGATGTCTGCATGTACTTTGAAAGGATATAGAAAATCACCCACTATAGTGAGACGACACTTAAATAATAAAAAATAATTAAATAAATAGACGCGTATTTTCACGTCTGTGTCCATAACAAAGGGAACTAGTTAGTAAACAACAGTAACAAGCTCGACCAAGAAGGAAAAGGTAAACTTTGGCAAGGTCCCGATTTTGTTACGAGCGGGGGAAAATTTAAGAAAAGAATTTCATTTCTCCTTGCATATTGTCGACGCAAATAACATGACGCCCAGAATAGCTCAGCGCACTTCGTATAACTTGAAAATTGTGTGTGTGTGTGTGTGTGTGTGTGTGTGTGTGTGCGTGCATGTGTGGGCGCTCTTGTGTTTGTGCAGTGGATTCAGCGAAGTTTAAAGTTTTAATTATATGTTGTTTTCTAGTTTTTATGATTGTCAGCATATTTTGATAGCCTCTGTTTGACGGAACATGCAGGTTCATTATCCTGTTTACAAGAACCGTCTATCCTGAGCCATTTTAACTCATTCGGGCTCGCCGTTCCCCTTTTATGAAAACCAATTAAAATATTATCCTTCCATCTAAGTCTAGTCTTCTGTGGTGATTCTGCCATTCAAATTTTCCGATTAAAATTCTGTTTCCATTTCTCATCTGTCCCACCACCCAAGACACCCCATCAACGTGCTACAAGTCTTTATTCTGCACCACCCAATCAGTGTGGTGCAATGGAATGCGAACTATAATCGACTCAACTATGTAATTTAATTCAGGCGTATACGACATTACACTTCAAATCTTTACGACTTGTATGCTACACCCTGTTCTCAGACACTCAGCTTATTGTATATGCGGTTCTAATTGCGTCGAATTAGGGATAATGATCTTGTGGGACGTGACGCCGTATAGTCAGTACTCGGAAGGTCCTGCGACCGGCCACCTCGACACAGTTTTTCTTGGTTTCCCTGTGTCTATAAGCAAATGCTGAGATGGTTCCCAACATTCCAAGTTGCCACTACATGCTTCTCATGTAGCCCTCCCGACTTAAACTTAGTAGTAACCAATTTCATGTTTTGTTTACATGTAAAATAACCGCTGCCACTGGGTGACAACCCAATTGCAGTAAATAAATATATTATATAATACTTTAGATAGACGGTAATATAAATGTCTTAGTTGATCTCTGTCGATTACTCCTCCACACTGGCGATAAACGCAGCAAATTCCTCCTAATTTTTTTACACTTACATAGCAAGCCAACAAATGCACGCTGGTAAAATGTGTTTTATCGTATATTAACACGCAACTACGTGTTTCGGTCCTTTTTGTGACCGTTGTCAGGGTGCTTTACAAGAACACTGTTACTGAATACGAATATATGATATAGCATTTTTTTTTCAGTGTCCATCTGTTGGTTCACTACGTCATTGTGAATATTCTTCAACACACGGATATGGAACATGTAAAATTCCTCGTGAACTTCTGTGTTTTATTTAACAAAATACATGGTGTCAAACGTAAAAGATTTTTTTTTTCGTCAACATGTTTTCCTTTCAGAGTAAGGGGACCGAGTTTTTAAACCACACGGAGCAGCAGGTAACCTATATCAGTGCTTTCCAAACACCTTTTTTTTTCTGGCTTATCGTCTCTACATTTCAACACACTTAACCCTTACTCTGCTAACGTGGAGGATATGGTGAGCTCCTAATAATGCCAGGAGTTGGCAGATGGGATTTAACTCGGCGTTTTAAAGGGTTAAGATAAATTTATTAGTGCAATTAAATTCTCGAAGTTTCAGTTTCAAAAAAATCAGTTCCAAAATTTATCGCGTACCACCAGCCGACCTTCCACATACCGCCGTTGGAAAGCACTGACCTATAGCACGCACGTTTTCGCACTTCTGTCTACACTACGCACTACACTGCGTAGAACTTTCCTGCGGGCCAGTGGGTGTTACTGCTGTTCTGCTGAAGGAACATGGTGTAGTGAGCTAATCAAATGAACGTTTTTAGAAACAAAAGTAATGACAGCTCTTTAACTCCTAGATAAAGCTCTTTGCTCTTGAAGCTGTGCAAGATTACGAAATGGTAATAAAAAGGTTTACTGCTACACCCTATAGACATGCGACAGTTCCCTACAAGACGAGGGATAACAGGGAGGCCAGGAAACTTGTTTCAGATTATGTTAAGATCTTCCGAAAATCTTTTAACCCCTTAAGATGCGTCGTGTTAACATTTCGTAATCTTCGCAGTGCGTAGTGTAGAGAGAAGTGCGGAAACGTGCGTGCTCTAGGTCAGTGCTTTCCGACGGCGGTATGTGGAAGGTCGCCTGGTTGTACGCGATAAATTTGGAAACTGATTTTTTTTAACATTTTGGCGCCGGAATTATTTTTTTATTTTTAGCACACTCTGTATATAAAATGTGAATAATACAGGAATCAAATACGTTAGAATTATGAAACAAACTGCATTTTGAAGAGAGAAAAAACGGAGAGTATATACCATGTTTAAAATATTCAGTAGCTATATTTGTTGAATAAATATATAAAATGCAAATTTAGAGGTTAGCGGTGCGGTCCAACCATTATAGTTGACATTAGGCTTCAAAGGGCTAATAACTGAAATTTCGAGACGTTAACTGTACTAATAAAATTGTCTCAGGCCTTTAAACGCCGAGTTAAATCCCATCTGCCAACTTCTGGTATGGGTGCTGATAACTAACTCCTAGGAGCAGAGTCCTCGAAAAGCTAACGGTTCCTCAGATAATAAAGAAATTCTCGGCATTGTATGGAATCCGAAAGTTCATCACCGCGTTCATAGCAGCCCGGCACTAGGTGGGAATATAATAATAAAATACATTTTCAAAATATAGAGTGGGGATGAGTGGTAGTTGCCGGGCTGCTGTGAACGCGGTGATGAACTTTCGGATTCCATACAATGCGGAGTATTTCGTTACTGTCTGAGGAACCGTTAGCTTTTCGAGGACTCTGCTCCTAGGAGTTAGTCATCCCACCTAGAGACAGGTGAGATAAGACACCAGCTTGTTCCACAGCGTTTTTCTTGTGTTAATTAATGCTCCGACATGTTTCGGCCTCAGCTGCTGGTCATCCTCAGGGAGCTCATACTTTTTTTAGCATGTGCAGCTTATGCTTCAAATTGTATGGTAGGGAATATTATTATTATTATTATTATTATTATACAATATGTATGTCTCCTGTCACAGACATTTCTTCCTGGTACTTCTCTTGAACCAGCGGTGATCCCCACCGCTCAGGCTTCAAGCTTCACATTGCA
>Ga0123354_10021517_pt1 | contig 10164 bp, 5 predicted proteins | sample TergutLab28metaG_2_FD_97872 | JGI IMG/M metagenome (GOLD analysis project Ga0123354, IMG submission 97872) | Labiotermes labralis P4 segment gut microbial communities from Petit-Saut dam, French Guiana - Lab288 P4 | ecosystem: Host-associated > Arthropoda: Insects > Digestive system > Gut ...
ATAAGGAAATTAATCAGTGAGTGTTTTTAAAAATGTGACTTTAGCAAGGAACAGTGTAGCTCCCTGAAGATGATCTTAGGATCGAAACATGTTGGAACGATTTTAAATGTTTTAATGTAAAAAAATTTTATGTATGTGCATTTGGTTGGTGTGCTGATTAAATGACTATATGAAATGCACGGTGCAACGATAAACAATTTGAATAAATATTCATACAATGGCAAGGGTGAAATAAAAGAATAACAGAAGTGACAATGTCTAAAAAGCAACACATTAATATTTCTAAATCCTCGCGTTATGATGTAGTTTCTGGCATATTCTGATGATACAGGGTGTACCTTTAAACAAATACATCACACTTAATTTTCATGTTTGCACCACGCATCAATGAAAATTAAACACATTTTTATCCAACCAATACACAATATATAATATATATAATATATAGGTACAATTACAATTATAAAATATTTAAAAGTTCTCCACTTTTAAATATTTTATAATTTAACCTTTTGGCACCGGAATTATTTTTTTAATTTTACCACACCCTGTATATAAAATGTGAATAATACAGGAACCAAATACGTTAGAATTATGAAACAAACTGTATTTTGAAGAGAAAAAAACTGAGAGTATATACCATGTTTAAAATATTCAGTGCCTATATTTGTTGAATAAATATATAAAAAGCAACTTTAGCGGTTAGCGATGCGATACGACCACTATGGTTGACATTAGGCGTCAAAAGGTTAATTGTATCTACATATTACATATTGTGCATTAGTTGGATAATAAAGTGTTTAAACATCGCACCTAATAACGTGGCTAGACATTCTCTTCAAAGTCACTAGCAAGCTCAAGAAAATATAGACCAGTGACACAGACCATCTAGTGGGTCGAGACAATGCGAAGTGCGATTCCTTATAAGAGGAACTTATCTCAGTTACATCAACACAAACACGAACATTTTACATTTTATGTTAATCGTCTCTCTAATCCCTGATTTCGCGATACCGACACAGTTTCCGAAACGTCGGATTCCCCCCTCCCAACGCCTACAGCCTGAGAAAGATGTCATTATATATAACTGCCAAGGTAGCAATTAACGTGCTGGTAACCTGGTTAGTAACGAGTTGGAAACCACTCCTGGGCGAGGAGCTTGGGGCAAGCGGGTGAAAGTGAAGGAAGCCACATTTCTGAGGTTAATTACGACAGAATGGATTGTGTTCCCTGGTTTCTCCGAAAACAATACGAGACAACCCCTAGAGACATCAAGAAGCCTGTGTACTATGTCCAGGATAAAAACATATTCTGCCAACGACTGGTCGCAATTCTAACATCCACAAACGAAAAATAAATTTCGTTAGCTAAATTATTTATTATTTATTATGATTATTACCTTCTCTATTTTGTTTAGGCTTGTTATTAGTTTATTTACTTCATATTTCCTCTTTAACCAACTAACAAACTAAATAACTGTATAGATCACATCACGCAGTAGGGTCCTTCTATAGAAGCTAAATGTTCCTAGGCTAGGCAATTAACATCCACCACATACGGAACAAGATGGTTCATTGCCGTTTTCAAAGAAGCTCGCCAAATGTATCAGGAGCCAGATCAATCCACTCCACGTTCTCTCACTCTATTTCTCTAAAAACCACCTAATATTACCCTCCCTTCGATGCCGATGACGTCCAAGCGATCTCTTACCTTCAAAATTCCCCAAATCCTATAAGCACTTCACTTATCCCCCACACATTCTACATGACCCGCCTATATCAACTTCCTTAATTTGAAAATTTGAGCAGTATGTGGGGAGTAACACCGTTCATAACACCGTTCATTGCCCAGTTTCCTATGGTCTCTTTCTTTCCGTCTCTCAAAATGTCTTGCCGTCTTCAGCACCAGGTACTGGGAAAGCTTCAGCCTGTCTTAATCTTAGTAATTAACCAACTTAATGGACGAAATCTTGTTTTATAATAATTTCATTATATGCCTTTACATGTTTCGAGCACTATGTGCTCATCATCAGGGGTCAAAAGTGTATTATACAGTATCTGGTATCGTCACACCTGTAGGTGGCCGTCCGATGGACAGGTTCAGAGAGGACTCTTTGAACCTGTGCACGGGACGGTCACCTAGAGGTGTGACGATACCACATGCTGTATAATACAATTTTTACCTCCTGATGATGAGCACATAATGCTCGAAACATGTAGAGGCATATAATAAGCTTACTATAAAACAAGATTTTGTGCATCAAGATGGTTAATTACTAAGATTATACTGAGATGCACGGTCAACAAAACATCAAAACTTCAGCCTGTGTTCTTCCTTTGAATTGAGATAACAAGTTTCGTATTTATATATAAAACAAGAAAAATTACACTTCTATATATTTATATATGTATATTAATTTTATATTGCTAATTAGCACAAGAAGACCCTCTGGACCGAACGCCAGCAGGCACTGCTTGTAGATAATAAACTTTAAGATTTTGGGCTCAACTTATAAGAATTTCCTTATGAGATTATTTTACTTTTTGCAAAGTTGGAAGGATTCGGGATTACACAGTCGTGGCTTGTTTAAAGGCAGCATTCCTACTTCAGAAATTTTGTGAATTTCTTCTTGTACCGGCAAATTATATCGATAAATATCGCGGTCTAGGTTTGCTCCCAGCAACATTCCCACCTTTAATGAACCTCAATAATGTTACGGCTGGAACGTAATCGTAACGTTTTCCCTCTCCTTAATTACGCTGTACGCCGTGAAGGTAGGTGGGGGGAAGTGGGGGCAGATCTCCAAAAATTCTTAATATTGGATCTCGACGTACGGGATTTGACAACATTTCGATTTGTGTTTGAAGCCGACAAATAACGCACCACTGAAAATAAAGGTAAAGGTCTCCTAGTAAAATAACATGAAGGCACAGAGGGGAAGTGGAATTAGCTATAAATCTAATCATTCTTAACCGCGGCCCTAGACGGTGGTCGACGCCACGACCTGGATGAGTTATTCAAGGTACCTGTTGAATAGTAGGCTGGTGTGACCCAGAGCCAGTCTGGGGGTTTTGAAGAAAGAGAAAATCTCAAAATATGAACCGTCGATCACGTAGCAAATAGCCATACCGAATGAGCTCACCCGGCACCAAAACACAGAAACAGGCACGTGAAATTTGGTATGCCGATAGATCGTTCATAGTAACTAGACGGTGTGGGTAGAACGGTGAGGTTGACGGTAAAAAGACATAGCGACGCTGCGAGAGTTTATGTTCATTTCCCGCAGATTTAATGTAGACAATACCTGAATTTAAGCAAATGTTTACCGTAACGCAATAAATAAGGATACAAATAAACATGAACTTGTGAATGGGGTGATGAAATTTCCGTTTCCATAAAATGCGGGGAATTTATTTAAGGTTGAAAACCGGTTAGCTTCTCAAGAAGGAACCAGTTCCATGGAGTAGGTAGGTAGCTAGGTAGGTGGGTGGGTAGGTAGGTAGGTAGGTGGGTGGGTGGGGAGGTAGGCGGGTGGGTAGGTAGGTAGGTAGTTAAGTAAGTAAGTATTAAATTGAGTAAGTAAGTAAGTCAGTGAGTGAGTGAGAAAGTAAGTCAGAGAGTAAGTAAGTAATTGAATAAGTAAATAAGTAAGTAAGTGATCAAGTGAGTGAGTAAGTAAGAAAGTAAGTGAGTGAGTAGGTAATTGATTAAGAAAGTGAGTAAAGAAGAAATTGAGTAAGTAAGTAATTGAGTAAGTAAATAAACCAGTGAGTAAGTGATTGAGTAAGTAAGTAAATCAGTGGGTAGAAGAGTAATTAATTAATTAATTAATTAAGTAAATAAGTAAGTAATTAAGTGAGTAAGTGAGCAAATGAGTGAGTGAGTGTGTAAGTAAGTAAGTGAATAAGTGAGTGAGTGAGTAAGTAATTGACTAAGTAGGCAACTCTGTAAGTGAGAGAGTAAGTAAGTGAGAGAGTAAGTAAGTCAGTGAGTGAATAAGTAAGTAAGTAATTGAGTAAGTAAATAAGTAAGTCAGTAAGTGAGTGAGTAAGTAAGTACCTGAAGGACTGAGTAAGTAAGTAATTGATTAAGTACGTAGGTAGGTCAGTGAGTGAGTAAGTAAGTAAATATGTCACTAAGTGAGTACGTATGTAAGTGAGTGAGTGAGTAAGTAAGTAAGAAAGTGAGTAAGTGAGTCAGTAAGTAAGTAAGTGATTAAGTAAGTGAGTAAGTAATTGAGTAAGTAAGTAAATACGTAAGTCAGTAAGTGAGTAAATAAGTGAGCAAGTGAGTGAGTGAGTGAGTGAGTAAGTAAGTAAGTGAGTAAGTAAGTGAGTGAGTGATTGAGTAAGAAAGTGAGTAAGTAAGTAAACAAGTATGTCAGCAAGTGAGTAAGAAAGAGAGCAAGTGAGTGAGTAAGTAAGTAAGTGGGTGAGTGAGTAAGTCACTGAGTGAGTGAGTGAGTGAGTAAGTAATTGAGTAAGTAAGGAAGTCAGTAAGTGAGCAAGTAAGTAAGTAATTGAATAAGTATATAAATAAGGAAGTCAATAAGTGAGTAAGTGAGTGAGTAAGTAAATGAGTAAGTACGTAATTGGGTAAGTAAATAAGTAAGTCAGTAAGTGAGTAATTAAGTGAGCAAGTGAGTGAGTGAGTAAGTAAGTAAGTGAGTGATTAGGTCATGAATTACACGTAAGTAGGTAAGTCAGTGAGTGGGTGATTGAGGAAGAAAGTAAGTACGTAAATGAGTGAGTAAGTAGTAATTGAGTAAGTACGTAAGTAAATAAGTAAGTCAGTAAGTGAGTAAGTAAGACAGCAAGTGAGTGAGTGAATGAGTAATTAAGTAAGTGTGTAGGTCAGTAAGTGAGTGAGTAAATAATTAAGAAAGTCAGTGTGAGTGAGTGAGTAAGTAAGTAATTGAGTAAGTAAATAAGTAAGTGAGTAAGTAAGTGAGCAAATGAATAAGTAATTGTGTGAGTGAGTGAGTGAGTAAGTAAGTAAGGCGGTGATTTAGTGAGTGAGTGAGTAATTAATTAATTGTGTAATTAAGAATGTAAGTAAATAAGTAAGCCAGTAAGTGCATAAGTAAGTGAGCAAGTGAGTGTGTAAGTAAGCAAGTAAGTAAGTAATTGAGCAAATGAGTAAGTAATTGTGTGAGTGAGTGAGTAAGTAAGTAAGTAAGTAAGACGGTGATTTAGTAATTAATTAATTGTGTAATTAAGAATGTAAGTAAATAAGTAAGTCAGTAAGTGCGTAAGTAAGTGAGCAAGTGAGTGAGTAAGTAAGCAAGTAAGAGAGTGAGTAAGTAAGTAAGTAAGTCAGTCAGTGAGTGAGTATGTAATTGAGTAATTAAATAAGTAAGTCAGTAAGTGAGGAAATAAGTGAGCAAGTGAGTGAGTAATTGCGTGAGTGAGTAAGTAATAATGAGTAAGTAAGTAATTAAGTAAGTCAGTAAGTGAGTAAGTAAGTGAGCAAATGAGTGAGTAAGTAAATAAGTAAGTCAGTAAGTGAGGAAGTAAGTGAGCAATTGAGTGAGTAATTGCGTGAGTGAGTAAGTAATAATGAGTAAGTAAGTAATTAAGTAAGTCAGTAAGTGAGTAAGTAAGTGAGCAAATGAGTGAGTAAGTAAATAAGTAAGTAAGTAGGTAAGTGAGTAAGAGATTAAGTGAGTGAGTGAGTAAGTAAGTTATTGACTAAGTAAGTAAATAAGTATGTCAGTGAGTGAGTATGTAAGTGAGCAAGTGAGTGAGTGGGTACTTAAATAAGTAGGTAAGTAAGTCAATGAGTAAGTGAGTGAGTAAATAAGTGAGTGAGTATGTAAGTCAGTGAGTCAGTTAGTAAGTAATTATATAAGTAATTCAGTAAGTGAGCAAGTGAGTGAGTGAGTGAGTATGTAAGTAAGTGATTGAGTAAGTAAGTAATTGAGAAAGTATGAAAGTAAATAAATAAATCAGTAATTGAGTGAGTGAGTGAGTGAGTAATTAAATAATTAAGTCAGTGATTGAGTAAGTAAGTGAGTAATTAAGTAAGTAATTCAGTCAGTGATTGAGTTAGTAAGTAATTGAGTAGGTAAGTAAATAAGTGAGCAAGTGAGCGAGTAAGTAAGTATGTGAGTGAGTGAGTGAGTGAGTAAGTAAATAATTGAGTAAGTAAGTAATTATATAAATAAGTCAGCAAGTGGGTAAGTAAGTGAGCAAGTGAGTGAGTGAGTGAGTCAGTGAGTGAGTAAGTAATTGAGTAAATAAGTAAGTAAATAATTTAGTAAGTAAGTAAGTGAGCAAATGAGTGAGTAATTAACTAAGTAAGTAAGTGAATATGTGAGCGAGTGAATAATTAAGTAAGTAAATAAGTAAGTCAGTAAGGAGTTAGGAAGTGAGAAAGTGAGTGAGTAATAAGTAATTAAGTCAGTGAGTGATTGAGTAAGTAGATAGGTAAGTAAGTAACAAATAAAAATTAAAGCAGAATAGTAAATTAGTTCCTGTAATTTGGTGTCGGAACGCACTGTCTGTTTACTTTCACCGCTAACCATTCCTGTTGACGATGACGTCACGGCTACGCAACATTGATTTCCCCACGCAATTAAGCTGCAGGGAGAACTAATTGAAAATGATTTATAGAGCAGTGAAGTGTATCCACGTTACCTGCTGGGCTACCCGAAATTCGTAACGGTCTTCAGATGGGATGGAAGGCTCCCTAAACGCAGTGATCTGTACCGCTGCAGTTCTGACGGGGAGTCACATTGGCTACTAACAGTTTGAGAAAGAAGACATTCATACCATAACGGATAGAATTCAAAACGTTTGTTGGTCTGCTTGAAATTCGGTGTTGGGCGCGAAATTTCTTTGCTATGGATTGATTGAATTGTGTGTCTTTTTGTCAACCACACTTTCTGCACTATAATATTAAGGTATTTGGTATAGTTGGTTGAGACACTGCGCTGCAAACCGGAAGGTAGCGTGTTCGATTCCCGATGGTGTCATTGAAATTTTTCATTGACATAATCCTTCCGGCCGCACTGTGGCCCTGCGGTCTACTCAGCCTCTAACTGAAACGAGTACCAGGGTTATATCCTGGGGGTAAAGGCGGCCACAATCATGTGTCGATTGTCCAGAAATTCTGGGACCTTCAAACTACTGGAATCCTAAAGGTCTGTCCAGGATTGTTTTTGCTTCCATTACTTTAGAGGAATTTGCGAGAAGCGACCGACGAAGGCCACAGTAAAACTCCAAGATATCCAATCAATTAGACGGGACTTGAACCCGCGACATCCTAAAATCGAACCTGGAGTGACAACCAATTGATTACGACCAGTGTTCACGATTTTCATATTGTGTCTCTATATCAGGGGTCTCTAACGCGTGGCTAAAGGGCCGCATGAGGCCCGCAAGGATATTTTATTCAGCCCTGCAACTAATCTTATTCTAATAAAGCGTGTCATAAATTCCAGGATTGTTTTAAATTTAAATGCAAGTATGCGTATGTTGAGTCAAGGACCATAAAGGCGCAAAGAGATTTGCTGTCCTCGAAGGGAAACGTACAACATAAATCAATGGAGAGATAAAAGAAATTGATGTTTAAAACTGGGTAAATATAACGAACTTAAACTCTGTTACTGCAAGTGTGTAATATTCATAACAGTGTGTTTAAATATGAACAACACATCTAAAACTTTTTTTTGGCTCAAAATAACTCGCGGTCCGCCTTGTTTGCGGCCCCCAGATTATATTAGTTTGAGAGGCCAACTGCGTAACTTCCCTCATTGCGAACAAACAGCAAAATAAAGGGAGAAAACCGTGGGTGGAATGAAAGGAAAAGATAAGCACGAAGCGTGAAATGTAGTAGGAAACAGAGCATTAGAGAAACTTTATGTAAAGACACTATTAGTGAATTTAGTAATTGTCCAAAAAGATGCGACTTATTCAGTTTATTACATTTCTGTAGGACAGCTCTACATAGTTGAATAAAGAGAGACCAACTTGATGTCACTTGCTTTATTATTTCATTATTTACTGCTCAACATGTTTCGGATGTTAATACATCCATCCTCAGGATCTTACGACTTATTAGTTGAGTTATTTCATGGGTTGTATTGTTCTGGTTCGATGTGTGTTGGTGTTACGTTGTGGTTCGGCTGGGGTAGTGTGGTATCCGGATGCAGACTGAAACACTAGTGCTTCAGCCTGCCTAAGGATACCACACTACCCCAGCCAAACCACAAAGTAACACCAACACACATCGAACCAGAGCAATACAACCCATGAAATATCTCAACTAATAAGTCGTAAGCTCCTGAGGTTGGATGTATTAACATCCGAAACATGTTGAGTCTGCATCCGGATACCACACCACCCCAGCCAAACCACACCGTAACACCAAAACACTGAACCAGAGCAATACAACCCATGAAATAACTCAACAAATAAGTCGCAAGTTCCTGAGGATGGATGTACTAACATCCGAAACATGTTGAGCAGTAAATAATGAAATAATAAAGCAAGTGACATCAAGTTGGTCTCTCTTTATTCAACTATCAAGATGATGCACGATGCAATAAACATAAGCAGCTCTACATGTTTCGGGTGTTGACACTTAACATTAGTAGCTAGTACAGCTATAATTACACCTTCTGGCACCGGTCAACCGGGTCTGCTGTCATCTGCTCTCTATTTTGAGTTGGAACAACTCAACAATGAGAGCGGATGACAGTAGATCCGGTTGACCAGTGTCAGAAGCTGTAATTACAGCTATACCAGCTCCTGATGATGGGTGTCAACACCAGAAACATGTAGAGCTGCCTACAGAAATGTAATAAACTGAATAAGTCGCGTCTTGTTGGACAATTATTAAATTCGATTCACGATGCACGGATCTATGTATATAAGAAACACTATTAGTGGTGTATAGAATGGGACGACAATTATTTAATAAATTAATTTGGACAGTGCATGATATGGAACGCCCGTAGTAGTACTCAAAGATATAAGGGAATTGGTCTTGACGGACCGTGTAAAACCACTTTTAAATAGGGCAGCCGCTTGGCGGATTCGAACAGGAATCAGAAGGATTCTGCACTTGACAGAGGTCTTCGGAGGAGAATAAGAAAGGAATACATAGCCTAGCCAGGAAAGGACGTAAACAGAGACAATAAGAATGTACAGATAGGATCAGTAACGGGAAGAAATGAAGCAAAAGAAAAAAGAAAGAACAAATTTGAGAAAGAAAAAGAAACAAAATAAAACATTGGTCAAAAAGAAAAAGGGTTAGAAACTGGAATGCGAGCAATGGAACAAAGTGGAAAATAAGGAAATTGAAGAAAGAACCCAATTCTTTTAGTGAAGTCCGCCATCTGCTCATCATAATACAATCCGCAAAGTTGGGTGACTCTATTATTCACGGGATGGCTCCCGTCCTTGACATATGGGTTCAGATTCGCAATCTGACGGCAGAATCCAATTCTCATGAGATTTCCCTACGACCCAGTTAACTAACTATATGTCTGTTTTCGTAATCTGAGTTTTAGGGCTTGCTAGAACGGATTATTACGTTATTATTGCTGACTCCAATCGGTTAGGACATGTGGATACTTTTTCTTAACCCTCTTGAAATGTGTTCGGAAAGCCCTGTGTTTAGTTTTTTTATGTTTATGATTCCATGCATCACTGATCTATATTAATAATTGTCCAACGAGATGCAACACAAAGCAGTCTATTTATTATTCTGCAAGTTCACTCTACATGTTTCGGGTGTCAACCGCACCCATCATCAGGATTATACAAAACTGTAACTACAGCCTCCGGGACTGTGCAGCTACCTCCCTCCAACGTGGCCAAGCTAGCTTGGCCACGTTGGAGGGAGGTTTTGTGTACTCCTGATGATGGGTGTGGTTGACACCCGAAACATGTAGAGTGAAATTTACAGAATAATAAACAGACTGACCATATCTAGTACAAAAACAAAATCAATGGCAATGTGGGGGAACCACATACAGAGGGTAAAAATTGTGATAAACGACAATATTATTGAACAAGTAACAGATTTTAAATTCTTGGGGTATCGCATATCAGAATACGGAAGTGATTTAGAAGATAAATTGCAAACATACAACAAAATAAACGGAGCTATACGGAGACATTTTGGAAAACAAATGAACAAAGAAACAAAGTTAAG
>Ga0123354_10021518_pt1 | contig 10164 bp, 5 predicted proteins | sample TergutLab28metaG_2_FD_97872 | JGI IMG/M metagenome (GOLD analysis project Ga0123354, IMG submission 97872) | Labiotermes labralis P4 segment gut microbial communities from Petit-Saut dam, French Guiana - Lab288 P4 | ecosystem: Host-associated > Arthropoda: Insects > Digestive system > Gut ...
CTAAGAGAAGGAGACAATAACAGATCTTCAGCCATACCCATCCACGTGAGGGATCCCGGCCATACCGCACGACCACGAAGATAAGAATACAGGAAACAGTAGCCCGCCTAGGCAAAGAACTACAGCTACAGCTTTGTATCATTGACCTAACACAAGGGGATGACACACCTTAAGATCACCAGCTAGTTAAGGCCCGTTGTTCTTGATTTTACCGACTGAGCGTTTCTGATCCTTGTTTTAAGTCATGGGTCGCCCACCATTTTATTGCAAAGGGCCACACCCGTTATTATGGGCTGGTTCGCTGCCCACAGTTGGCACCGTAACAATAAGAGTTTTACCTAACTGCCTTAATTATTGTGAAATATTCATAGTATATACAACTGGCGGGCTGCGGGTTGGGGATTTATATCTTAAGGGGTCAACGTAAAGCAGTGTCGTCCGTGCTCCAATTAAACACCATGCCCATGAGAGTATATGTGAAGGGTGAAGTTATACCTCTATGCATTCGACACTATATTGAGGTGGTCAGCCTATTGTTTCGATTGCTTTAACCCAGTGAAATTGTCCCCGTTTTCCTATAAATTTGCGGCTGAGTAGTGGGCGCTTTGGAGAGGAGAAACTTGTATTACCCCTACAGGAAATGGAACCAGATCCATATGCTGTCCTGTCGGTAGTGTTATCAGTACAGCTACTGAGGTGTTCTGTCTCAATTTTAATCAGCTACATGGTTAAATGTTTCTGTGTTACATTTGTCGGTACTAGTCTCTTCAGATTGGTCCTGTGAGCAGACAGTTGTGCTACTTCAGCCCCTGAGTCATAGTTACAGTGCGCAATCCTCTATCTGCGTTTTTACGTACTAAACGTAAATGACGGCGAACTCCTGCTAAAATGAACAAGATTAGGAATGGCCATATTAGATGATTTAAGGGGCTGCTAGCGTCTCTTAAGTTTTGCCTCGCTGAAGGAAGTGGTCCGTAAAATGACGAAGTTTCTTGCGCAGCATGGCTGCACCAATCCACGGGAAGTCGTAAAAACGAAAGAAATAATCGTATGAAAATCTTCACAGCTTTCATTAAAGCATGAAAAGAAGGAGATAATTATACTGCACCAAATTCAAACTGTCAGCCAGATTCGTAAAAATAAGATCCGAAAGTATGGTTATTACTGCCATTTCCTCTCTCACTTCTCATTTTTCACATAAAAGAAAACGTTAAATTCGAGGTAGGTAATGAAAGAAGGGCATACATCATGTTAGTACACTTACATGGTTTCCAAAATGGTTCCGTTGTTAGAGGTTGTCGTAGAAATAAAGGCAGTGAATGTTAAATTTACGTATTGGTCTATATTAGATAGAAACTTAAAAATTTGATTACTTTCATATCCAGGAAGAGATCGATCGGTCTCTTAGAGTCGCAAACTCAGCAATACTTACCAGTTTATTACTCTTCAACTATGCTTGAACCCGGCAGTGAACTGATCGTTTCACTATACTTTTAAGAATGCCTGACTTGTCACCTCCACTCTAGCGCAACTCGGTAAACGACCTCACTCGTCAATTATTCGATTACCGGCTGTCTCGTATCTGCGATTTAAAAAAAAAAACATTGTGAAACAGTATAGTTTGTTACTGAGACTATTGTGACGATACTACAGTGCTGTTCTGTCTGTCTTCTTTTTGTGCAAGGTAAGACACGTTGACTGTGTTAGAAATTCACTTCATACTGAGTTAAGCAGTTTGGTAACTACACTTTGTATTTTATTCCAAATTAACGCGTTTCGGTTTATAGAAAGAAGTAAGATAATTATTTAGATAACTTGTATTAAGGTCTAAACAGAATTTGGGTTTCTAACCTATAGCTATTGATTTACTATTATATTGTAATACAGTATTTAGTTTAGTAGAATAGAATATACACGGTTTCTTATTTCTAATCTAAATTGGAATAAGTCAAACTATTTTTATACTAATCCTTGAGTCCCTATCGTAACGATTGCCAAATTATTTGGCTGGTGACAAATGTAATTACTACCATACGCTTTAGTGTCCTTTCCCTTGAAAACTTGATGGAAGTCAAGCCATCATACGAGTAGGAAAGCACTACATAAATTTCACTGAGTTATCCAGCATTCAGATTACAGGTTGCATTTATTGTGGTTTGATTTTCTGAATAAATGACGATTGTTTACCTAACCGAGTGATGTTTGGGTCGGAGACGCAATATGTATTCTTGAATGGAAAAGACGACTTCTCTTAATTATAGGTTTCACACGGATGTCGTGTTAACCCAATTGTATATGAATTTCTGCTTTAAATTTTTGGGTGAATACTGATCATCAGTCTTAATTAAAGGCTGAAAATGTGATTAGTTGAAGGAGAACATGAATAGCCTTATTTTTTTTAAAAATTAAAGTCGACTGAACAAAATGAGCAATCCCCCCCCCCCATCCTAAATTTCGGCCTTTGTTTCTGCTCTGTGGAATAGCTATGCCGCAAGTTATCTCCATAGCTCTGTTACATTCACGATTTTCCCTGTTGAAAGTTTTTGGTTGTTGTCTTTTGTTTTTAACAGGCCTGTGTGTGGCATCTAGTGAGAAATTACAGTGATATGATTAGTCGTAAGAGAAGGTAGGAGGAAGCGTGCGCATCCTCTTGCGGCTTATTTAATGTCTGTGTCATTAATCCATATTACACTGCGGCCAGTGCAAAGTCATGATTGAATAATAAATTGAGAAAGTTGTAAAAAGAAATATTCGTGGCCTAGTTCGACGTAATATCGCGGAATTTCTTTGAAGGACCAAGTGAACTACTGAAAAGCGTGAATGAGCATATCCGAATCTTGGGACGGGGTTTGAATGCGGGGCATCCTGAATACGAACCATCTTGACCTGTGTTTTAATGTGCTGTCCTGCACGAACTGAAGAAACCCACTGAAAGTTTTGTGTTAAGGTAGCAGACCGCGTGTGTTAGGGGCGTTTGCGGCTTACATGTCACGTATCTGACCGGCCATACGGATTAACTTTCTCTCTGATTTGCCTCAGTCACTTCCCTTCACACAAAAGATGAAATGTGTTTCAAGCCGTTCAGACTATAACCGTATAGTTACATGTGTCACGTTCTTACTGCTGGCTGCACGTCAAAGCGTAAGGATTTGAACTCCAAACTTCGCATAAAGATGAAGGCTCGAAGTACAAGCCAGCGATTTTTATGTACCGCAAGAACGTACCACAAACTGAGGAACAACATCTTCAGGGGTTCTTAAAAGAGAGGCAACGTCATATCACGTTGTATGTCACCTGAGTGCTAGGGAAAAAATTTATTACTCTAATTTTATTTAAAGAACTATTGTGTGTACAGCATATTCGAAGACAATTAACAAAATTGTTCTCCAGACGAATTTAAATAAATGTGTATGCAATGACGAAAGTGAAATAGAAGTGAGTATAAATAACACCAGTAAAAAAAAATTGCCTAAAACACTGCGACTGTTGGTGAGCTGATTACAGCAGAATGTGCTTCGGTCGTTCACGTGTACACTCAGTCAAACAAAAATCCATCGGTCTAAAATTTTCTAAGTCCCGAACTGGAAGTCACGTGACATACAGCTGCCAACATAATTTGAGTCGTTTTTCTTTCCCCATATTTGCGCATTCGTGGCGTTCTCTGTCTTCCATTCATCACAATCAATAACACCGCGTTTATATTAACCGAAAACAAAAATACATTCGCCTAATTTCAAATTAAAACATTAATTAAACTACATTAACTTTCCCAGGCGCGAGGCTAGCTAGCTAGCTAGCTTTTCTGCTAAGGATGGATGAGTCATACATAATGGTCAGGTCGGCTAGAATGTAATCACCGATTTGTGGGATCAGGGATTTTGGTGACGGGGCAGTGAGCAAAATATTTGGCTGTTTGATGGTGACTCGGATGGGTTCTATATTAGAGTGTCAGGCAAGTGGAAATTGGGGTAAATACCAATGACTTGTATACTCTTGTTTTGGATAACTTGGCTGTAGGTAGTTGGAAATCTAGACAGGGGATGGATCGAGTGAGTAATTTGTAGAGGGTTCATTTGGTGGACTATTTGAGCGTTGAATGTCGGCGGAGGAGGAGGAAGATGTTACAAACACCTCCCGTGAATTTGTTGGCGACGGTATGCAAGTGCTTTTGAATCTAACAGAAGGCCTAAATATTGTACTGTCGAAGGTCATGAGCACAAAGGTGTCATGAACTTGGGGGGGGGGGGGGCGTTTGGAAAAAAGAATGTTTTCATTTGGGGGGATTTTAATGGGAGTTTCCATTTAGTGATCTATTTTGGTAAGGTCCTTACAGATTGATTGAGTATGCGGAAGATATTATCAGGTTGCCAGGACTGGGATAAAAGGGCTGTGACGTCTGCGTATAAAGGGAAGTGAGTGTGGGGAGGACGGGGCATGTCAGAAAGGCGAAGGGAAAATGATGTAGTCGATAGCACAGTACCTTGGGTTAGAACAGAGGGTGTGAGTTTTGGGGTGGAGGTAGAGTCAGTCAGGTGGACAATACAGGTAAGGCCTTCCACGTAGTACTTAAGGCAGGAAAGAAGTTAATCCGGCAAGCGAAGCGAGATAAGTTTAAAAAGAAGGCCTTTAATCCATAAAGCCATGAGCTTTGTCAGTATCAAGTAGGATCATGCCTGTGTATATTTTTTAAGTTTAATGCTATAGGTGATGATGAAGTCAGTGAATCTAGCTTTTTTTTTTCCCCCGGAAGCCAAATTGTTGTCGGTGGCAGAATGTGGTTCTAATAAAAAAAATCTCTGTGCCAGGACACGTTCTAGAAGTTTGTATTATTCTTCATGTTTCAGAGTTGCAAATTGTTATGCCTTCTATTTAATTAAAATTGACCTGTCGAAAAGCGTCACGTATGTTGTAGACATTACACACACACACACACACACACACACACACACATACACACACAACACACACACACACACACCACACACACACGAAACACACACACACACACACACACACACACACCACACACACACACACACATGTATATATATATATATAATATGTGAATATTATGTACCTATTTTGTGCGTGGAATAGTTTTTTGAGAAAATCGTTGTAGTTTGAAATTAAATTTATTTTACTTTTACTTTTATTTTATTTTATTTTATTTATGATGTAGGTAAAATATCTTCACTTTCAGAGGCAACTCATACATACGGGCGTCTTGTCACAGCTGAAGCGATTCTCCTCCACGACTTCTCTTCCTGAAGAACCGAGTTTGATGTTAGGGAATTATATGTGCGATTTGTTTTGGACAAAGCAGCACTGGGACAACTTTACTTTCGAGTACTTAGGCTTTTCTATGCCCGTTATTATTCTGCCTATGTTTCATATTCGTATTTATTTAGCATCGGCAGGGCATGCAAAAGGATAGAAAAGACCTGGCATTATGCGTTTAATTCATGCACCTCGTGCAAAGAACAAATAAAATCTATAATTTTCACCGTTCAGTGATCTGTATGGCGTGACTGCTGGTCTTTTCGTCCGGAAATGTACGCGGTGTAGCTCGTTTATTCCGAAGAAATATTTCATCTCATGCCACCTAAAGTTTATGCGGGGAGGGTGTGTGAACATAGCATCTTCTGTGTTCGTATGTGTTCCACAATAAATTAAAGTCACTTGCATGCCCCTCCGTTTTCTAACGAAACTTCCCTTATTACGTCCGTCAATTTGCTTCAGCGGCAATAATTTTTTTTAAAGCTGCCGACTATCATTAACAGCAAATCTCGTTTTGCCTACAGAATTCGTAATTTAAACCTTCTTCACAACGTGTGTATGTAACCTTACTTATTTCCGACTGCACGTATCAATTACGGAAGTTTGATTATAAATGGCAGTAACTTGAACGATAAGTCATGACTACACAATATAGCATTATATTGTGTAGTCACTATAATTTTATTCCCAACAGTTTCGTAACCTTTGCCCACAGTAAATAAAACATTCATTGTGTTGTACCGAATTTAGCAGACTACTTACTACCTTGCCATTTTCAGCGTAACTTAATGCTTGTAAATAACGGTCTTCTAGTTAATTCAGTCCCCACGTTTTCGAAATACGTATAAACGTGCGCGGCCCTCAGGCGAGTCCCAAAGGAATTGTGTGGCTCTTCTGTGTACTGCAGTTGGCCAGCCCTGATGTGTACCTTGCTCGATTCCTTCCCTATCCCACAGTTTTATTACTTATTGATTGTTTAAATTCGCGTATCTGGTTTCATTATTTCTTGGTAGTATAACCCGAAGTTTAAACACCAGCGTTTTACACCCTCAGCTCTTGATCGGAAGTACCTTTCGTCATACGGTACAGTACTATAATTTCGCTTTTCTTGAAACATTTTGTATACACTGCCCGTCTGCTTCTCCATTTATTTTTCTTCCACCTTCTTATGTTTTCTTGAGCGCTCCTTTATTTTCAAACACCTGCAATTTGTGCTGTTACCCGAAAGGGAGACCGATTTTATGCCCATACGAAAAGGTTCAGGCAAGGTACGTGTTTTTTTTTTATTGCAGTCTGACCCTTAGGTACACATTTGTAATAAATTATGGTATGCCTGCCTGCCTGGCTGTCACTGTCCATCTGCAGTCTGGCGGACGGGATAGTGTGTTCTGTATAGCGACTCGCTACGGGCTGGATGGACCGAGATCGAATCCTGGTGAGAGCGAGATTTTCCGTGCCCGTCCAGACCGGCCTCGATGCCCACACTGGGACCGTCGCGGGAGTAAAGCAGCAGGGGCGTGGTGCTGACCACCCATCCTCTGTTAGTGCCCAGGTTACGAATGGGTTGGAGCTATACCCTCGCCTCCCTTCTGGGCCTGCATAGGCACATCATGGGGGTGGCTTTACTTATATCGACATTAGGTGCTGTTTTGCGACTGCTTTGTGTGTTTATGTTATGTCGTTTAACGTCGTAGTGGTTTTCACATAGCAGATCTGAACGGTGCCAACTGAAGGAGTGACTGTTACTTTATTTGCTTTTCTGAGAGAGGAAAATGAATGTGAATGGGCTTTTGCTGTAGGGTTAGAAAATATTTTCCAGTTTCTAACCTCTCTCCTGAAATAATATTTATGTTCATAAGGACGAAGATACGAAATTGATGATCACATGTTGTATTTCCACGGGATTGTAACCAGTGTGAGTACAATGGATGCAGAAATTTAAGGCGTTGGTTTTGGATCCATTATCGTATGTTACTCCTCTTGTCGGATGGCGGTGGGCTATCGCGCTGACCCCCGGTGACAAGTTGAACAGACAGCTTAATATAGGCTTAGCGGTCACTACCTGTTCCATTCAGTTCTTCATTCTAATCGCTTGACTATCATATGACTGCATTCCCAGGTGACAACAGAACATGAAAAGCGCCCAGTCAGCTTCCTCTCTAACGCCTTGTTCGTAAGGCATTCCTGTTCGTAAACCACCATGCCCCTAACGATTTCTTTCAAGCAAGAGTAAGGACAGTTCCACCCCAAGTCATCTGCATGAAGGGGTTAGGTAAGCATTACCGAGGTCTTTATTTCGAGAACTAGTCTGGCTTGGAGTTCTGTAGGTCTTTTTCTAAGATGTATAACCATACGCCTTTGCGTAGAGTGAAGATCGCTTAGCCGAGTAACCATTTATAGCAATCAATCATCGCGCTTTTCATACCAGGGGTATATCCTTCGTGTTTCCCTCGTGGTACCGGCTATATTGGCTAAGTGTGTTATATTTCTTTTTCTCAGTCCCTACAGGCAAACGAGGGCATAAAAAGGTCTACCAAAAGTCAAAACTTCTTCGCAACTAGTTATTTGTTGTAACTAAAAGTGTTGTCATTCAGTGTTTATACAGTCATTGAACTGAAAATCCTAAGTAGGTGAACTACAACCAGTTGTTCATAAACGCTTGCAGAGCAAGGTGGCAGATTTCTCCGATACGTTTTTGCATATCTACCAAGCAACATGGCATCTTATTCTTTCAAGTGACCACGAACAAAGAGGTTTCTCCATCAACATTGTCTCCATTTTTGCCTTTCTTATTTGAGCCTTTGGTCAGTCCTTACCTTTCATTTAATGGCAGTAGGAACAGGCCTACTGGAAACCCGTACAAATTGCAAAACTCCGTGCTGAAATTCCCTACTTTAGCTTCAAGAGTGATCATTATAAACCAGGGATTATTATTTATTTTAAATTGTACGCTGACAGGGATTATCAAATTCGTCTTATTGTTCAGGACTCCCAAACTTATGAAGCAAAACTGATTGTTTAAGTGGGATGCGAAATAGATGGTGTTTCATTTTATGTCGCAAGAACAATGTGATTTAAGATTGTGGTTATTGGAAACTAAATCTTAGAACCACTGGCATGAACTGCGATTAGTATTGTAAACGTAAAGTTACATTCCGAATTTTCGCCCGTGTTAAATCCTGTAATATCTCGTATCTCTTCATGTAAAATCCGTGTTTGATTTTAGTTATTGCTGTCTGTACCGCCTGAATTGACGCCGAAAATCTACGTATTAATGTTCTTACAGGGGTGCTGATAAGTCCTTAGCCCGACCAGATTGGAAACAAGCCTTGCAGGGAAAAAAAAACTTCATGACAGCTCGCGTCTCGATGTTGAAATCGCGCGCGTCCATGACATGCTTCCGAGCTTGTTTCCTTCCTGGTCGGGCTAAGGACTTATCAGAACCCAGGTAGAATGAAAAAAAGTGTTTCAGCTAAAACTTGTAGAGAAAATAGAGACACATTTCATGTTTAGATTTTTTTTCCCGAACATTGTGCCGTTTATGAGATAATGTGGAAGAATAATTTAGAGCCGGGCAGGCCACTGAGAACAATATGGAGCATATTTTGATGTTTTGCTGACCGTGCATCTCAGTATATTGATCTTAGTAATTAACCAACTTGATGCACAAAATGCTTCTACATGTTTCGAGCATCATGTGCTCATCATCAGGAGGTCAAAATCGTATTATCACACCTATAGGTGTGATGATACCAGAGGCTGTATAATATAATTTTGACTTCCTGATGATGAGCACGTGGTGCTCGAAACATGTAGAGGCATGAAATAAACTTATTGTAAAACAAACATTTTGTGCATCAAGTTGGTTAATTACTAAGATAAATATGGAGCATGTGTATTGCATGCTGGATACCTAAGGCTACAAACACTCAGAATTTGTAGTACTTGTTCTTTTTCCACTGCAGCAGTTATTGCACGAACTAGCTTGAACATTACGTTTTACATTGTCTGTCTTGTTCTGTAGCAAAGTTACTTTCAACAGCGATATGTTATATATAATGCATGGAGTTTCTATTCTGCTTTTGCCTTCCAAGGAGGCATGTTAAGAAACATTTCTCGTATCTAACGTGGAATTGGTTAGTGCGTGTCATCCTTTAGACATTGTTTCGCCCTCTGTCGCAGTTATTTTGAGGTAAAGTTACTCATAATTGTGGTTTCATGGCTTATGTTGTTCCCACAAAATCTGCTACAAGTATATAATTTAAAAATAATAAAACAACAAACTTTTCCCATCTAAATTAAGACAGTACTGGGGAGCATATTCAGAACTAACTAACAAGCCCATGAAGCCTTCAGAGCCTGTAATTTTCTAAACTCGTACCTCTGATTCGCGGCTTGCTTTGTAGACAGGGGTGCCGTTATGTCTGGATTGCTTTAAGCTTCAGGGATAATTTGAAATATCTCTTAAGAATCAAATATGAGCAAGGAAATGAAAAATGAACTTCGTTAATGAGGTCACAAATTTCTTGCTTTAGCTTCTGAATAACGTTGTGGGACATCATTAGAGAAAGCGATTTCAAATTCTCTCAAGGAAGCCGAATTTCGCAGGCTTGACGTAATTTGTCAGGTACCGTCACAGACTAATTCTGAAGCCCGTATCATACGAATTTAATTAAAATACTCCAAAGACAAGAGAAAGGAATAAAATTTTACCAACGAAGAAATAAGAGTAAAAAAAAATTCGTGTGCAATATGTAGGTACAGCGGGATGTGGTCAGTATACGGAACATGTTGGCTCATTCGGGATGTGGTCAGTATACGGAACATGTTGGCTCATTCGGGATGTGGTCAGTATACGGAACATGTTGGCTCATTCGGGATGTGGTC
>Ga0123354_10021519_pt1 | contig 10163 bp, 4 predicted proteins | sample TergutLab28metaG_2_FD_97872 | JGI IMG/M metagenome (GOLD analysis project Ga0123354, IMG submission 97872) | Labiotermes labralis P4 segment gut microbial communities from Petit-Saut dam, French Guiana - Lab288 P4 | ecosystem: Host-associated > Arthropoda: Insects > Digestive system > Gut ...
AAAAAACGGAGAGTATATACCATGTTTAAAATATTCAGTATCTATATTTGTTGAATAAATATATAAAATGCAACTTTAGAGGTTAGCGGTGCGGTACGACCACTATAGTTGACATTAGGCATCAAAGGGTTAAATTTGGTTTTTTGTCTTTTGCAGGCAGTCTATAATTTCTGGCATTAATAGGCAGTATAGCTAATCTTGAATTCCCTTTATTACCTGGCTAAGAATGTGATGGTGCCTTTAATAATGTATCTTTCCTATTCCCAAGCATGGTGGTTGAAAATGCACTATGAATAGCCGAAACATGCAGCTTTTTGGCTTACTACAATCAATTGTTGTGTACGGACGATTTGTCTTTTTGTTGCGTATGGTCTTAAATCAACGGGGATGATAAACGTTACGACTTTGGCTGCTATTGATGTTCGGGTAAGAACCTTTAAGCGTGCTATCTAACGAAGCTGTCATTTGCTATGATTATGCAACTCCCGTGGTAGATGAACGAATATTGGGCATAGGTGGAATAATAGAGACAAGGGAGTCTCGAAGTACTTGGAGAAAAGCTTGTGCCATTAGTACTTCGTCCACCACAAATCCCACGCGGCCTGGCCCTTGAGGAGGTTGCCCCCTGGGAAGGTTGACACATGGACGATGCAGACAGGTTTCCCTACAGTAAAGGGAATGTTTTGTGCTTGGCCATTTGGGGGAGGGGGACATCACTGATGTAGCAACTGAGTGACACACGCGTTGTGTTCATGCTGTTCATATTTTAAACATATCTTTACCGTGTACTGCTCTCTGCGCAGCACAGCGGACATCTCCTTAGACAGGAAAGCCGCTAACAAGATCCAACAAAAGCTCATTTCTAAAGAATATTGTTAGGAAGTTAGAATAAAATGCATGCACCCCGGCCTAGAAGCGCCCTGTGCCAGCCCCATTCCAGCTTCAATGGCCAGTCAGTCTCCGTGAATGAAGTCTTGCCTACCCCAGCCAATCAGGTCTACCCTTGTCAACCAAACAGCGAAAGCCCAAGTCTACACATGGTTTCAAAAGTGTGGTCTATGGATCCTTGGGGGAGCCGCGAGACTATTTTTGTCCCTCTATTTGGAGTTAGAAGGGGGGGGGGGAATTATTGAATACTTTTAATTTTTATAAACTTATTTCATCTGGAAGATTTGTACTGCACAGTGTGCATTCTGCTCAGTGGGACATTTTACTTTGGATTCTTGCTAATCATAGTTCTATCAATCTGGAGCCGGGATAGCATTGTCAGTATAGCTACTAGGCTACGGACTGGGGTTCCAATCCCGGCAGGAACAAGGGATATTTCTCTTCTTCTCCAAAACTTCCAGACCAGCTCTCAGGCCCACCCAGCCTCCTAGTCAGTGGATGCTAGGATCTCTTTCCCCAGGGCGTGAGGTTGACCACAGACCCCAGTCTAATGCCGGAGTCAAGGCTGAGTCCCTTTATGGTGCGTAATGGAACAACTTACAGCCGTCTTCACTTGCAGTCGCTGTAATGAAGTCTTACGTCAAATTAACAATCTGTTCAAGGTTCTTAAAGAGACTGTTAAACAAACAAACAAACATACTTATATGTTTGTAGCTACAAATTGTAATGCGATCTGCGCTTTAAGGATCTGCGAGTTTATGTAATTTTGGGCAAGAGGCCTACATAATAAGACTTTGTAGGGGATCTCTAGTGCCAGAAAGGCTGAAAAACACTGTTTTGGGCCTAAACGATTACCCTGACACCCAGCTGGTTCTACGGTAGCTTGTCCAAGCAGCTGTACTGATCCTCTCCTAGCCTAATACAGGAACATCAGAACAACAGGTAAAGGCTGTGCAGAAGAGCGTAAGCTAGGTCTCTGGCAAGAGAAGGCGCTGTGGAAGTGTGTAAGACCACTTATCTTAAGAACGAGGCTTGTTCCCATCTTCTCCGGATGTACTACACGCCACCTTCATCTCATTCACTTTGATTTAGGCCTAATCATTCTAACCATATTTGGCAGATTATTACGAAGCTCTTCATTATAGTTAACACTTTCTTTAGCCTTCACTACTTCCTTTCATAAGCTGAAGAACTCTTCTCCGCCATCCGTCTCCCTCATCCTGCGTTCTTCCCCTAACGTGAAAGACCAACTTTAACATCCACAGAAAACAGCGGTAAGGTTATAGTTTGATATGTTTTTTATCTTTACGTTTAAAGCTGAGGAAAAGCGATTCTGAGTGTGCTGCATTTTCGAAGGATTGTTATGCGACAGCATTCAAAGGACCAAGGTTGTGACCCTCATTTCGGAGTCTCACTCAGCAAGACTGGAACATACTAACGGTATACAGGCGGGTGGGAAGTGGCAGGGACGACTTGGTAACTCTGCATATGTATTGTTTTCTGCTACGCGTTGCACATTAACCACTCCCTTCATGTCAAGTTGCGCAACCAAAGCGAGTGAAAGTGAATCTGTCCAGACGGCGTGTTCCATTGTACCGTACAAGACTTGGCGCATGTAGTGTGTGAAACTGGCACAGGTACGTAATACTGATATTCTCATACTGATCGCTGGCCGCAAAGGGTTTTGGAAGCTTGGTCAAGAAGCCTTTTAGGGAAGTGAATTGCGTTGGAATTTTGATGTGCTGTTTGCACTTAGTGTGTAAAGGGAAACTCGTGTAAGACTGCTTGTTTGTCCGCATGTTTAATCTCGTTCAGCTTTGGTCTATTGCACTGTGATAAGAATGAGTAAATGAAATGGAAAGGCTGTAGATCGTGGCCTATTAATGAATTTGTCTCGATGTGATAAGAAAATTCAAAATAAAATCTCTATGACTTGCTCAATCCCACGATGAAAACTGCGGACCAGACCTGTCTAGATGCGGCAGGAGTGCCCACCATTAATACTGCGAAAAATGTTGTTTTTATCATCAAACGCAAGTAAGAGATGAACCCTATATTAAATTTTGCGTCTGCGATACAGGCTCTGATGCGAGTTTAGTTTTGGATCGTGAGTGACAGCTGTAATAATCCAAATTATAATACTTTTAATACATTTCTACAAAATTCGCATGCCATAAAATATACACAGGCATTTTATGTATTATGGTCCAAAAATTTCATTCCATGTGGTGTTTAAATAAACACAGTTCAATGGAAAGTCAACATCTCCGCAGTTAGAGCTATTTAAAAATATGTAAAGAAATTTGTACTTGAATAAACGGTGATTTATAAGTTTCAGTAAAATTTTCTCTCCATAATTTGTGTGTAAAATAGGTTATAAAAAATTATGACATAATTGGTAAGGCACCAAGTATGGGTGCAAAATTGATCTGTCGTGTAAAGTGAGGAAAATGGTCTCAGAACATGTCTAAACAGAGTGATGGGTAGAAAATAATGGAGGTTTATTTCACCTTATAACGTGCTATGAAGGCCAAGAGGGAGAGATTGGGTTGGGTGGTCAACGCCAAGCGCCGGCCGCTTTACCCCCAGGAAAGATACCTGATACCAACTGTAAAGGAGGCTGCATGAGCCTCAGGGCCTGAAAATATTACACCCACCGGGATTTGATCCCACGGATAATTCAGCCTGTAGTAAGTCGCTATACCGACTGGGCTATCCCAGCCTACAAGAAGGAGGTAGCAAGAAACAAATAAAAAGAAGGACATAGTGACAAGCTACCTCATTTGTATTCTTCATGTAACATTACTAGGCAAGTCACATAAAGGAGAATGACAAGGGCAGGCATGTAGTATGTAGAAATGCATAGAAAACTTTGGTCAGAAAACCTTAAGGGTAGAGACACAGACTGAGAATGCAGGATATTTAATAAAACGGGGTTTAGACAAGTTGTACGTGGAAACAACTGGCTCAGGATGGAATACATTGTGGGAGTGCTAAAACTTATTCCGCACCCTCGTGATGTGTTAGTGTAAGAAATTTTTTTTATATTTTGTCCCCATCTATACCTAAGTTTCACAAAATAATACAATTATTCTCCTCTGCACTTTCTGCTTGGAAAATATAGACTCTGACCAAAATGAAAAGAACCTTGAGATTGTCAGATTCAGTTAAATATTCATGTGCACTTTATGTCTGTGGGACTATAGCACTTTATTGAAAGCATAAGGAAACTTATATGTCTGTTACCTGGCCTAATAAACTAATATGGAGAGAATGCAAACTAAATACAAATAGTTTAGAAGTTCTAAACTTGTTAAGACTATTCTGAAAAATGTGTATCTTTCATGTTACTTTTTGTGTGAAATAAATTGAATTTGTGGTTACTTGAAAGTTGTTATGGTATTATATACGTTTGAATGAACTGATTTTGTTTTTAGGTTCTGTGCAGAAATGTTGCTGTTGTGGACTGTGGCTGCAATGTTTCTTATTGGAACAAGCTACTGCCGCCCATATGATCCAAAAGACCAGAAACTGATCTCAGTTTTGCCTCCTGAAGGAACATTTGAAGCTTTCTACCCCCCTGAAGTGGACAATGTTCCCAATGGATCATCACGTCCAGCACATGGCCATGGTAGCTTTTTTCAGCACAGGAATCCTGCTCTAGTAGATGCCAAGAATGCAGCTGCATATGGTTACCGGTTTGATGGTGGACGCCGCTTCAACTACAATTAATTCAGTTCACAGTAAGACATGACAGCACATTGCCTAAATCTCAGCTTTGTGGCCACATGACCTGGGAAAATATATGGGGAAAAAGAGGAGAAGATTATCAATTATGGCATAGATCCAGTGTGTGTCACACATCAAAGAAGTTGGTGTTAATTTTGTTAACACACTTCTCAGTTGGTAAGACCTTCAATTTCACTACTGCCATGAACATGTAAGTTGTGCACAATGAGAGGGTGTTAACATGTATAGCACTATGTACAGAACTGTTCACATTTGAGCAGAAGGTTGAATTGTGAACGGTACTACAACCACGTACAAGTATTTCCGTGTAGCAATGACCGCAACTACAGAGAGATGTACTAATTTATTCTCATGTATTAAATACAAAAAATTATCTTGTAAATGAAACCAACTTGGTGAACAGTTTTTCTTAGTATATTTATGTTTATCAATCTCTACATGTTTCGGGTGATCACGGGCCCATCATCAGGAGACACAACTGTGTTTATGTGACACTTTTTACTTGTTATTCTGTGTTGATGACTGTCTGGTACGCAGGGTGGCCACCCTGCGTACCGGACAGTAGACTGATAAATATAAATATACTAAGGAAAATTGTGCATCAATTTGGTTTTATTTGCAAAATTATAGAGTTGCATGGTCAAAAAAAAATAAAAAACAAAAATTATCTTATTTAATCTATAATGAATGAATATTATTGCCTTCTTGTTACTGTAATTTCCTTTTATACGATGCACTTTCTTTGTGAGGCTAAGAATAAGTGGATTTGTGTCTCTGCTCCCCATTTACACCTTCAAGACACACATAGGGACAACTTTAACTGTACTTCTCTTGCTGAACCTCTTTGAGTAACGTGTAGATTTCACTAAATGTACAGCTTTGTAAGTAACTGATGACATTCTTTCTTATTTGGCAAAATATCCAGAATAGGTTGTAGAGTGTCCCAGTTTTATCATGGGTCAGGGTAGGATGTACAACATCACTTAAACATGTACAGAAATAGAAATTACAGTAACTGTTCCCATAAGCATAACATCACTGCAGTACTTGGCATGTATGCTGCTACATTCATAATTCTACCTACCCTTCTGGCTCATACTTTCAGATTGGGGAGAGCACAGATTCAAAATAAACTTCAGACTTTCTGTAACCAATGTGTATGGTACAAAAATTTAGTGAGTTATATCAGACACCTCTCCAAGAATTTCATTGACTGGTTTGGATGGCAGGACTTGAAAACAGCGCCCTTGGAGCAAAATTAAAATCCATGAGTGTCTCAGTTTGCTACTAGTAAAGAATTTAAACTTCTAATTAAGCCCTGAATATAATTGTATTATGACATCACAGGGCTCTAAAAATATGTCGTCCATCCACTACTGGCGAATTCATGAACAAAATGGTTAGTGCAAACACATGTATTTAGAGTACACTGCCAGAAGATCAATTGCCTTATGTATTTATTAAATTTATACTGCGATGTATTAGTAAGACTCTGTTTACAAACAGCTGATAAACAACACATTACTGTTTTGTGGGATATGATGTAATATAGTCTGGTAGAAATTTACTGATGTTTGAGAGGAACCTGCTGTCTGAACTACAGAAGACAGTAATGTTTGCACCCAATGTGATGAGATCTCTAAATCTCACAACCTTATAGCAGATAATGTGCAGACCAGACTATTTTATGTTTGTTGGACCGTGCATCATTGTGATAGTTGAAGAATAAAAGACCAACTTGATGTCACTTGCTATTTTATATCACTTCTTATGTGCTCAACATGGATACCAGTCCAATTCAACCATACTGAATCTCCAACACACATCGAACCAAGATAAATATGACCAATGTGGTAATTCAAAAGAATAGTCGCAAGCTCCTGAAGATAGATATATTAATGTCCGAAACATGTTGAGCACATAAGAAGTGAAATAAAATAGCAAGTGACATCAAGTTGATCTTTTATTCTTCAACAGACCATTTTAATTTTAATGGATAACTGCAGGATGATAGGCTTTCACTAAAACAAGCATTATATCAGTAAAATCTTAATACAGGTTGACAAATAAGACAAAACTCACAAACAGTATTGGCAATACTGTGGATTTAGCTTTGTTGTGGTGTTGCATGAGATCCTACCATGAATATTGCCAAGCATGACATGTAAATAGGACTTACATTTGTTGTAGTGTTCAAAGACACAATGTATATGACACAGTGCTCATAGAGATGGTGTAGTTATTGTAGTGAACAAACTGTTGTTATTTTTGTAGCTGTTCAGTATTCCTTAAACATGACAACCAACTGTCAGGCCTATCTGTGAAAATGTGTTTTAAAAGAAAATGATTTATGCAATTCTGTAGGTAGACTAAGTGACATCTGTGGAGGTACTGTTCAACGTTTCGTTTGAATTTCCTTCACAAAAGAATGCTGGAGATTGTAATTTCATGAAATGTGTAGGAGAGTGTTGTACTGAGCAACTGAAATCAATCATTAAAGTTTCAGCCAATTTATATTTTACAGTTGCACATTTATTACTCTGCCAGTTAACCCCATTAGAATGAACCAAATGACATACAGGACTGTCCATGAAAAATTCTTCAGAACTATTGCAATTTTTCCTGAATATTACTTAGTGGTACTCGCTGTATAAAAACAGACATACATAAAAGAACAAATAATCAGGCACTGCTGTTCATATTCAGGGACTAAATGCTATTCAAAACACTTAGTTTTGCAGCATGTCAGTCAAAATGTGCTCGAAATTAACAAGTTTGTGTGTCTGCTGTCTTCATATACTAATTGCAGGAAACAAGTTTAACATAAAATGTTTAAACGTCCCTGTGGCATAACTGTCACACCAAATGTCACGGTTAAGAGTTATAAAGGGACCACACCCTAACACTAACACAGATAATGTGCTGACTTCAAAACCTTAAGAGAAGAAAGAAAGTTAAAAATTGGTACCTCTACATAAATTATACTTGTAGATATCGTTGAAGTCTGGAACTTTCTCCTGAAGCATTTCTGAAATTATATACCTGAACATACTTAACGAAAGGAGATGTGATAGCATGGTAATTACAGTAACTACGCTAAACATCGTGCAACCATGCAACTGTGGTTTGATTTCTGACAGGATCAAGAGATTTTTGTCTTCTACAAAGCACCGCAACTGGCTCTGGAGTCCATCTCTCCTCCGATCTAGCAAGAAATTGAGATCTTACTGGTTCAGAAGTCACTAGCACAAAGATGTCGACTGCAGAACCTAAATGTTAACTGAAACCCAGTGGAGCTGTAATAGTGATGCTATTAGATCTGCTAATATTAAAACTATGAATACAAATTCCATAATTAATTTACAAAGATGAATTTCAATAACAGACACAACATGCACTACGTTAAGGGGAGAGATTGAAGAAACTGGTTTTCTGAGGTCTTTGAACTGTAAGCATACAGGTTTTAGGAAACAAGTTGCTTATATTGGAGCTATGTTGTGGCCTTTCGATAAAAATAACACAGGTTCCTAGAATTAATTTGTAATTGTAAGCGAATAGAAAATTACGGGGGTCAAAAGAACATTGAACCCCGACGTTTTTATGATCACGAAGAACATGAACTTTATTTAGTGACACGCCATGTTATGTTGTGGGAACTTTCAACGTCACTTCGTAAGGGCAGGAACGGCTTGCGTGCTGGCCTACATTCTGGCACAGAACACTTAGCCTGCTGCTTTGTTCCGTTCAACGTGATGCTAGGAGAATGGAATGATAATGGGATTTAGAGGTAATTTCAAGGGCGATAGACCTAGGGTGAAAACACACACAAAAAAAGACATTCCCGTCCGCCCCAGGAAGTCCGAGATCTTATTTATCTTGACTACAGCGCAACTGTGTCGGCCTGAAAGATATAATACAACTTCGGATTAACATTTGAAGTTACTTTAATTTCGTAAGTTACTGCTGCAGTCCGCTTCGGTGAGCTGAAGTATCAGTTTAAACATTTCACTTCCATGAATGGAAATTCCCTTGCCTCTGCAGCTATACGGCGCCCAACATTTTTCAAACGCGGATGTCGATGTAAGTGCTGCTGCAGTCGGTTTAGAAGCAGGTCAGAACAGGTCTCGAGACACACCGTACCGTTATATGAGCGTAGGTGGGGAAATAAGTTTGCATAGCGCACAATTTTGTAATTAAATAACTTAACACTGATTGCGATTATATGAGGGGAATTCGCCGTTAATCACGAGGTGGAAACAGTTGTGACAAGATGGCTGATGTCAAAGGACACGTCATTTATGAACAGTGAACTGAAAGAGCTTCCCATTATATGATAAAGGCCTCAGATGTGGCGGGACTGCATGGGAAAGTAGTGGCTTAGCAGAAGATTTATCTGTGAACTGTTCTTATTAGAGGGGCAATAAAATGTGTGCGTTGTGTGCTTACTTTCTGACTAACCTTTGTGAATGTGCTTTTGATACTGCAACTAGAAATTTGGAGGATCACACTTGTCGTTTTTCCGCGCTCAGCTTTGATACATGGAGCTTTTCTAACCATAATCTAACATGGCGTCATGTTGTGGCGACAAAACAGTGTATGATTTTAGAGCTTTGGCCGTAATGAGAAAACGAAGGAAGGACACAGTTTTCAGGAGCGTATCCGGATCGAAGGTGAAGGGGGCCGGAATAGCTCAGTCGGTATAGCGACTCGCTATGGTGGGCGGTCCGGGGATCGAATCTCGGTGGGGGCGACATTTTCCACAACCGTCCAGAGAGGCCCTGCTGCCCACCCAGCCACCTAGAAAAAGGGTAAAGGATCTCCTTCCCGGAGGTAAAGTGGCTAGGGCGTAGAGCCAACCACCCACCCCATCTAGCGTCGCTGTTAAAGAAAGAGTAGAGCTATACTCCTCCCACTCTGGAACTTCATGGGACCTTTTAGGGAAAACTTAACCTTTAAGAGGAAGAGCGCGAGAGTAGAATGGATGAAATTACAAATGCAAGGAGCCTTCAAAACAATTATTCGCAAAATACTTTCAGGGCCATCAAAGGAAGGAGTATTAGACGGGCCGGTCATATAGCACGAAGGAAGATTACAGACTGTGACAAAAGAGTAACTGGAAAAAACTAAAGAACGAGACCATTTGGGACATTAAGCATAGATAAGAGATTAATATTAAGGGTCTTAAACAAGCAGGATATGAGACTGGGCACTGTAATGAGCAGGATATGAGAATGGGCACTGTAATGAGCAGGATATTAGACTGTGCACTGCAATGAGCAGGATATGAGACTGTGCACTGCAATTAGCAGAATATGAGACTGTGCACTGCAATGAGCAGGATATGAGACTGTGCACTTCAATGAGCAGGATATGAGACTGTGCACTGCAATGAGCAGGATATGAGACTGCGCAATGCAATAAGCAGGATATGAGACTGTGCACTGCAATAAGCAGGATATGAAATTGAGCACTGCACTGAGCGGGATATGAGACTGTGCACCGCATTGAGCAGGATATGAGACTGT
>Ga0123354_10021520_pt1 | contig 10163 bp, 7 predicted proteins | sample TergutLab28metaG_2_FD_97872 | JGI IMG/M metagenome (GOLD analysis project Ga0123354, IMG submission 97872) | Labiotermes labralis P4 segment gut microbial communities from Petit-Saut dam, French Guiana - Lab288 P4 | ecosystem: Host-associated > Arthropoda: Insects > Digestive system > Gut ...
GCTAGTCAAGAAATTCCCCGCATTTCACGGAACCCGAAGGTTCATTACCGCACTCACAAGCGTCCGCCACCTGTCTCTATCCTGGGCCAGCCCAATCCAGTCCATATACCCACCTCCTGGAGAACCATCCTAATATTATCCACCCATCTACGCCTAGGTCTCCCCAGTGGTCTCTTTCCCTCCGGTTTCCCCACCAAGACCCTATACGTCTCCTTCTCCTCCCCCATACGCGCCATATGCCCAGCCCATCTCATTCTTCTCGATTTTATCACCCGCACAATATTGGGTGAGGAGTACAGATCATTTAGCTCCTCGTTACGCAATCTCCTCCATTTCCCCTATTATCTGGACCAAATCAAGGATGAGGGGTGTGGGGCAGATAGTATGCATAAGGGACTTGCATGCAAAATTTTGGTCGGAAACCGCAAAGGAGAGGGACTAATACAGGTATTTAGGCATAAACTGGAAGTCAAGAATGGAATGAATGTTAAGACTTGTAGTGCCGCAGAATATGGACTTAGTTAGGTGTTCAGATTAGGGCAACTTTGTGGTCTGTTTAATTAACAACGTGTCGCCATAAGCGCGTGGAAACTGCATGGAAAACTGGAACACTGTCCGCCGCTCAGGAGATGCTGTGTGATAGTTGTATTGTGGGTAGATAGTGCTTTTAGTGTGTTATTCAACGACGCTGTGTATTGCTGAGGTTATGTAACACAGTGATGGATGATTGAATGAGTGTGGAGCGTTGGTTGAATGATACAATTGATAGAAAGTGAAACAAACACAACAATTGATTTATTGTAAAAAATATCAATTTTTTTTTTAACAAAAGCATGCTGAATGTTTCAGCCATTGTGGCCGTCACAGGAACATGGGAAAGGATGATGATGACAGTAATGCCTGCAACGAGTGTCATAGTTATGTAAAAACTGAACCTTTTTATAATATATCTTTTTAGTTTTGTATTTGGCTAATTTTGTATTAACTGTGATGTACTGCACAACGGCATGTAGCTGCTTAAGGAACGATAGTCAAAAGCATGTCCCGGAGCTACCTTGTCCTCAGCAAGGTCCACATGGCCGGGCCTGGGATTGAAACCGGCTCATCGCGGTGAGAGGCAGGCGACTAACCGCATGAACCACGGCACGGCCTGCGTAGGTGTACTTCATGTACATATTGTTTTTAGGTATACTTTATTTTTTCCTATACTCATTGTTATATGCAAACGGTCGAGTGACGCAATGTCATTATGTTGAAACAACTTCACGATTAATGGAAACGCATCATTACTTAATTATAACCCTGTGAATAAACGGTCGGTGGCTACAACTTGAACCTAATGAATTATTAAGCATGTAAAATACAGATGGCGTACCATCGACTGAGTGTGGTAGTATTCTGGCCTTGGCCTGGGCTTGGGTAACCCTACAAATGTACTAACCCCAGACCTGTGGCATAACCCAAAAAATGGTGCCGGTTACGGGGTAAGTTTTTTACGAGTGCCCTCGCGGCTAATATATCTTGACTCCAAATTGAAAGGTACGTATCTCATTCCCGGGCGTGACCCCAACCAGTCTAAGTATTGTCGTGTTTTTCCTTGGTGAACTGTAGGACTTCAGTGCAAAACGCAGCTCGATTGTCCGTCCGGTGTCCGCATTAAAAATACCGCTTTGGACGGAAGATTCGTTCGGAAATTTGCTATCCCGAATCATAAATATAATGCGTAGCGTATAGGAGCGTGACGGCGTTAAGAATTCCGTAACTTTGAATTGTACATTACAAAATGTATAAATTTACTGTCTGGCTTTAATGTGCGGGGTGTGTAATGTGGCTGCGTAAATATGAAGGTTATGTCTGTTAATGATATTTAGGTACGTAGTTTTTTGTTTCAAATGTTTTTCTGTAATTATGTGATAATTTTTTTTTTAATGAAGCGTTTCTCAACGTTTGGGCCGAGACCCAAATTTGGGTCGCTGAGGTATTTTGAGTTAGTCACGAAGCAGTGGTTTGCATAATGATTTTACAAAATATGTGTTGTCTATTTTTGTTTAATAATATAAATAAAAATGGCACATTCGTTGTACCCGCTCATTTTTTTGCACCTGTCTTTATTTTTGACTCCTGGTATGACAAGGTACAGCCATTGGCCTATGTGATTGGCGGATCAAAACGGGTGAGAAACGCTGCCTAAAGGGCATACAGAGACAAGATATCGGACATGGTACAGCGTGATTCAAATAAATGGCCAGTGCCGGAGGTGCGTAAAGTTTTAAATAAATCTAGGATCCACCTCAAAATTATAGACGTTTAGGGTGATATGAAGCAATTTCCTTGCAGAGTACCCCCAAATACTAGGCGCCACCATGCAAAATCGAGTCTACCAGGCGACCTGACTCTCAAGATTTGTGCATCCCCTGGCCAATGCAGTTTGTAAATTCCAAGAGATCACATTTCGAAACGCCCTTTGCAGTCCATCTTTCTATTGTTGTTTCCACTTTGTTTCGGTAAGCAGTAAATTTCTGATTTGAGACGTTGCAATAACGTGTTGTTTTCGAAGTAATGACCATCGGATAATAAGGTATTTTTGAACGCTTCCTTCATAGTTCTGACAACATCGCGAGGGTACTAGAGACGCAAGTTCGATCCGTCTCCGTAATTCATGAGAGCTTAATTGTGTTTAAGTACAGTTTACTCGAAGTCGCCAAAGAGCAGTTTCCCACAGAAATTCGAACTGTATTGATTAACGGCCGTCTTACGTCGTTACGTTGTACTGGTTCTGGCTCCCTTGTTTTAAGAGCAGGGCAGGATACAAGTTTATTGTGTTACATCTGAAGAGGATGTGAGTCGCAGGCCCCCAGCGCCGTGCTTCGTGTCCGCAGAGGGCCCATTGAAACGTGTGATAGTGCGTGAAGTGTTGTTGCCGGTTCTGTTCCAAGGTAGCGTTGGTAAAAATACCAGTACAGATATCCGTCACTTAACGACGGGGATACGTTCTGAGAAATGCGTCGTTATGCGACTTCGTCGATGTGCGAACGTGTACTTACACAAACCTAGACAGTATAGCTTACTACACAGCTAGGCTATATTGTATAGCCTGTTGTTCCTAGGCTACAAACCTGTACAGCATGTTACTGTACTGAATGCTGTAGACAGTTGTAACACAGTGGGAAGTACTATAATATGATTGTGTAATATTATAATATAATCTTATGGGACCACAGTCGTATATACGACTCGTCGTTGACCGAAGAGCCGTTATGCGGTGCATACCTGTACCGGGGTGCTGATAAGTCCTTAGCCCGATCAGGAAGGAAACAGGCTCGGAAGCATGTCAGGGACGCGCGCGATTTCGACAATATCGAGACGCGAGTTATCATCAAGTTTTTTTTTTCCTGCAAGGCAAGGCACCTAAGGAAATTCACGTCATTCTGACAGAAACATTAGGTTGTTTCCTTCCTGGTCGGGCTAGGGACTTATCAGCAGTCCTGTATATAGCAGCCAAACACTCTGTGCTCATAGTAAGTTATCTTCAGACTGTATGCAGTAATATATGGAGAAATATGTCATATATGGTATGTACATAATTGTGTTCAGCCTGAAGATGGCTCGGTATGAGCCGAAACGTGTAGGTGTGATTTTTTTTTTTTCCTTTTATGCGCATGCGCGGAAGACGCGAAGAGAGCCTTTCGTCTTCTTCATGGCTGTCCACGTGTATCAGTTCGTCTCCCACGGGACGGATTTTTGTCAAATGTGAATGAAGATTTGTGCAAAAAACTGCCGAGAAAATTGGAATTTTTTAAAAAGTGAAAAAAAAATGTGGGCATAATACATAAAGACCTAAGTACGTTCTGTTCCCCCCGCCCCACCCCACCCCACCATCACCCGGTGACATAAAATCTCCATACAAGCACTGTCTTCGAAGGAAGTGCTTGTTAGGATAGCCGAAGAAGTATAAACACGACGCGAAGACGCTACATTTTTACGTTTTACTTACGTAGACTGTCTTGTAAATAAACAAGTGATGTATATTACCACTTACCAAGCGACGTTAAGAAAATAAAGAATTCTGTTAATGGCCGCTTTTGGTGTTTTTGCACCAAAGCGCAACGGGATGTACTCACATGAAGTTACGAAACTGTTCGTTGAATCCTGGTGTAAGGTCGCCGCGAGGCCTTACACTCAGTAGACTCTTTCAGTTTATTCAACGCAAGCCTTACTGTTGGGACGGTGTGACGTCTGTGCCTTGTACAGTGTCATCTAGGCTTATATATGACTTATCTGTTGTGGGGTGACAGACTGTATGCAGACGCTCCCGACTTAATGCACTCTCCATTTAAGCACTGTCAGCCTTACGCATTTTTTTTTAAAGAAGTAAAGAAGAAATATGATTATTTAATCACAACCAACAAGATGCAACTATTATTTATTTATTTCTAAAACTCACTACATGTATCGGACGGTTCCTCCGCCCATCATCAGGAGCACATAACTGTACACACAGCTTCAGGTATATTGAGCCAGTACTGCTGCTGGCCGGTATCATGGATGAAACAAAACTGTCATCCACGATGCCAGCCAGCAGCAGTATTGGCTGATAAACTTAATGTTTGCCACCCCGAAGTGTTAAACACATATATAAATATACGACGATGTGTCTGTCAAACACAACGAAACTTTATTATGTTTATTATTGTATTAGGGCAAAATGTTTCGATTCTTATAATATCATCTTCAGGCCCTTCTAAGATACAGATCCTTACTTAGCAATGTTTAAAACGTGCTGTGGGATCCCAAACGCTTACATTCTTGATATAACTATGTATAAAATGCATGTGTCGTTATGTTCTTATTGTACAATTAGAAATAAGTATGCTAATTGTACAATAATAAACGTAATAAAGTTTTGTTGTGTTTGACTGATATATCGCGGGTGATAAAATCGAGAAGAATGAGATGGGCTGGGCATGTGGCGCGTATGGGTGAGGAGGGGGGTGTATAGGGTCTTGGTGGGGAGACCGGAGGGAAAGAGACCACTGGGGAGACCTGGGCGTAGATAGGTGGATAATATTAGGATGGACCTGCAGGAGGTGGGATGTGGGTATATGGACTGGATTGGGCTGACCCAGGATAGGGGCAGGTGGCGGACGCTTGTGAGTGCAGTAATGAACCTTCGGGTTCCGTGAAATGCGGGGACTTTCTTAACTAGCTGCAAACCAGTTAGCTTCTCAAGAAGGACTCTGCACCGTGGAATAAGTAAGGCAGTATAGTTAACACTCAGTCTACTGTACCTTACTCAAGACCAGCACAGAGTGATTGGAGTAACTAGTAACGATGGTCGGAGGGGAAAATATATAGATCCTGTCAAAAACATGACTCTCTGTCACTGAGTGATGTTTTTGTGGTCGCCATTTGTTAGATGTTTCGTTTATATCAAGACTGAAGTGAGATTTATGCACAGCTCTGACCACTACATAAAATAACTGTATTATCTCACAAGCACAAAACACAACTGCATTTCATTCGAATGCATTTTTAAATGCAGTACATTGGTTACTGGTCAGAAACAAGGAACGGTTTATTTCCCCAGCGCGAACAGCTCCCAAGGACAACTGCAAACTCTTCGGACAGTGTCAGTACATAGGCACTACCTGAATGTTACTGATCAACTTAGTGCCTCCGGTCTCTTTACCCCCGGGAGAAAGAACCCCACTTTTTTCCGAGTAGGAAGGTAGGGGAATTGGACACAAGAGGTCTGGACTTCTCAGAGAAAGGAAAAATTGCTTCCCCTTGCCGGGCACCGAACCGCGGATCGTCCTTTATACATACTACGCTATTCCGACGCTCATTCAAATATAGAAGCCTATTTTAATTGTCTACTATGTGCTTACAATATTTTTGGGTGACGTATACAACAGCGAATATATAATTATTTGTATTGTGATTTGCTGTCTGGTTTAAAATTTTTCCGGTACGAAGCAGACTACAGAGTGTCTTTAGTTCGATTGTCCTACAGTCGTTATTTACATGTTTTTTTACGTAAAACTGTCCTGCTTTTTATTTCTAAATGTACAGGATGAGCTAGTTCTGTAGGTACGGAGCATTGGAATCCATTTTTGTGTAATGTGTTTCCCTGAAGATTGCCGAATGACTAATATTTCGGAAACTTCGTTGTAAATAAAGAAAAATTCACATATGGTTACATTTTGATGATACAAGTTAATGAAACGTGTAACTCTGTAGTGCGCTGTAAGACAGGAGCAGCCTGGAGAGAGAAGAATTATTTTAGAGCGTCCGTATCAAATCTACTTTCATTGGAGGGGCAAAAGTAAGCCAATGAAGAGCCGTGAATTTATCAGGGTGTAAAGATTTGTCTTCTAATAGCTGTATGAGTGAAATTGGAAGTGCTGTGTTTGGCATTGGGCAGGGGTGCACAAATATAGAGCGAGTAAGTCTTCTATGGTGGAGTCTAATATTTTAACTATGATTATTAGTGATTTTTCCTCCCCCCTTACAGAGAAAATGGCGAGCCCCAGTGGCCGCGCGGTCTAAGTCGTAGATATGCGGCCGCTTGTCTGCTGAGATTGTGGGTTCGAATCCCACCGGGGGCATGGATGTTTGTTGTGAATGTTGTGTGTTGTCAGGTAGAGGTCTGCGACGAGCTGATCAATCGTCCAGAGGAGTCCTACCGACTGTGGTGCGTTGTTGTGTGTGATCTAGGAACCTCGTGAATGATGAGGCCCTGGCCCACTTGGGGCTGTCGCGCCAAACACAGAGAAAATGCGTATCGGGTCACGGTATCGAGCAGACAGCGCTAGATATAACATTGAGGATCTAATGTCATTCCAGAATTGTGTTTCCTCAGTCTGGAACGTGCACGCGGTGTGGCGCACTTCGCTACAAGCCAGAAGGTCTCGGGTTCGACTCCCAGGGTGTCAATTTTCGTTGACTTAATCGACTCAGCCTCTTACAGTAATGAATACAGAAATATTTCCCTGGGGTAAAGGGAGCCTGAACTTCATGGAACTCTCAGGTCCTGTACAGGGATTGATTTTTTTTCAGTATTAAATTTTGTGTCGCACTTATAGCGTCTAGCAATTGTAGGTGGTTCGTAGATTTCCGCATAATTTGTGGACCCTTCGTACTGGATGTGGAGGCGGCAACAAAATAAATCGTGACAATTGTGACATCTGTCGAATTTCACGATCAGGCTGTTTCGTCCGTGGGATCCTGACGGCCGCAACGTCGGGGTGTGGCCGGACGGACAGAAACTACGGTAAGAATATCCACGCCAAGCTCCAGCACTAGTCCCTGCTGAAGGAGGTTTGATTGTCTGGAAGCCATATGTCTTCTCCCCTCACACAGGGGAGGAGCTTAATGTTGATAGTGTGCCTGTAATTAGCTGCACAGGGGCTGAAAATTGCCTCCACGGACAGCTGACCCGGTACATGGTGCCATCTGTAGACGTAACAGGTATAGGAAGGGTCGCAACGGTTATCTGAGGACGATGGAGACGTTAGGTGCCTCTGAGAGGTCGGTATATAGCTACCATACTACAGGAAATTCACAGTACAGATGGCTACTTATTTACAGCTGTGATAACCTTGAGAGGCATGGTGTATCGTTTATTGCAAGATTGTGTAGAAATATGTTCTGAGTTTGATATTCACATATTTCCAGAGTACGTGCTGTTTGGTCTGCCTAGTTGGCCTTGATGTCCATTTACTGCAGGCACAGATGTGGGCGGGCGTTCTTGCTGCAGAGCAAGTGGCACTGTGAATATCACGCCGAGCAGACCCAGACTTTGTTGCTACTTGAACATGCACCACATCGGGGTGTGTTGCAAATGCGAGTTTCGGATCTGAATGAGAATAATGTTGAGGTACTGGCAATATTTTGTTGGGTGAACCGTTTTATGTAGAAATTGGGTATAATTTTATTCGAAATTCGCGTCATGTAGGTGTCGTAGGTAAAGGTAAAAGTCGCCCTAGGACAGACCACGAAGGCCTAGAGGGGGAGTAGAGTTATAGCTGTACCCTTTCTTTAACCTCGGCGCTAGATGGGGTGGGTGGTCACCGCCACGCCCCGGCCGCTTGACCCCCTGGAAAGACCCGGTACACAGTGTTCGGAAGGTTGGGTGGGCCCCAGGGCCGATCTGGTCGGATGTGGAAAATGTCGCCCCCCAACCGGTATTCGATCCCCGTACCGTTCAACCTGTATGGAGTCGCTGTAACGACTGGGCTATCCCAGCCCACCATGTAGGTGTGGTACGAATCAAAATTAAGTTCTTCTGACACCATCTGATGTAGGACCCGAATTCAAAATGAAAATACTTAAGAACATTTGATGTATGTTGGACCGTGCATCATTGTGATAACTGAAGAATAAAAACCAACTAGATGCCACTTATTATTTTATTGTACGTCTTATAGGCTCAACATGTTTCGGGCACTACTATGCCCATCATCAGGAGCTCGCGACTATGATGTTGATTACCACATTGGTCGTTTCGTTCTTGGTTTGCTTTAGGTTGGAGGTTAGGTGCAGTTAGGCTGGAGTAGTGTCCGGGCTGCAGGCTAAAGGACGTGCTTTAGCCTGCAGCCCGGACACTACTCCAGCCTAACCGCACCTAACCTCCAACCTACAGCAAACCAAGAACGAAACGACCAATGTGGTAATGAACATTATAGTCGCGAGCCATAGTAGTGCGCGAAACATGTTGAGCCTATAAGATGTACAATAAAATAATAAGTGGCATCTAGTTGGTTTTTTATTCTTCAGTACACATAAGAACATGTTTGTAGGGTTGGTAGCAGGTTGTAAGTCTGTGCGTTACTGATTCAAGATTCAAGAAATGTTCGGACTCTAAAGACTTCGTTTTTAGTTCGCTGTTTTATGAAGTCTGGATAAGTAGCGCACCAGTGGCGTTGCCGACGGTCGCAGTGAGTCTCATTTGACTCGTGACACGCAGTTATAGAACCAAATACCATTTCTCCTTCCTTACCCCGATCACATTTCACAATCATTCTTTGTACGTTGCTATTGATTGTCAAATACTTCTTCATTCCAGAATTTGGATTTTATGCAATGCAAAGCAACGCTTTAAAGCTTCAAATTGTGACGGTCCGAACAATAATTACATAAAAATATCCTGAGAAGGCTAGAGCAGTAAGGGAAAATTGTGTTGTCCATGTTGGCACCGTTGCCTTGCGATCAAAACAGGCAGTATGATGTGACCAATCTGTAGGCGACCCTGACCTGGACATGAAGGTAGTAATCTCAGCCACCAACATAAAATACGTTTCTGAGAGCAAAATAAGTCGAACTTAACAGCTAACTGCCGGTCCCAGTGGCCGCGCCGTCTAAGGTTTGGATCTGCGGCCACTCGCTTGCTGGGATTGAGGGTTCGAATGTCGCTTGTGGCATGGATGTCTGTCTCCTGTGAGTGTTGTGTATTGTCAGGTAGAGGTCTCTGTGTCGGGCTGATCACCCGCCCAGAGAACTCGTAAGAAGTGTGATCGTGAAGCCTCGACAAGGGGGGGGGGGGCCTTGGCCCACTAAGAAATATTCCGCCATTAAAAAAGAAAAAGCTAACTGGCTGTACGGAGGAAGTTCCTTCTTGATATTTGCGTAGCTGGTCAAGTGTCTTGTTTTTAATGGATCCCCAGAGTGCATTATCATGTTCTCAAGATCTGGTGGTTGTATCCAGTGCACATCCTACATACTGTCTCCTGTATAGTGATTGTCGTAAGACTGAGAACGGCACCAATCGAAGTTTCGTTTTACGTCCCACTGGGCGCGCTTTGTTTTACAGGGCATCTTCGGATCAATCCAACTATGGGGAACTGCATCGAACTCAAATCTAGAGATACTATAGCGATTCCAGTCAAAAGTGCTACGCATAACAACAGATGTTCCGCGGTATGTTCCTAATACTGTAATCAAACGTGATCTACAAATACCAACGGTCAAACAAGAAGCACGAAAATTCAGTGCAAAGTACCGAAAACGACTTGATACTCACCCCAACAACCTAGCAAATGCATTATTTAAAGAGCAATTCGGAACTCGCAGACTTAAGAGACTGTATCCTACTGACCTCGTCACTAATCGTTAACTAACTCAGCAACATTCACCAGAGACAACATCAATCCTTGCGATTGAGA
>Ga0123354_10021522_pt1 | contig 10163 bp, 6 predicted proteins | sample TergutLab28metaG_2_FD_97872 | JGI IMG/M metagenome (GOLD analysis project Ga0123354, IMG submission 97872) | Labiotermes labralis P4 segment gut microbial communities from Petit-Saut dam, French Guiana - Lab288 P4 | ecosystem: Host-associated > Arthropoda: Insects > Digestive system > Gut ...
GAGTATATACCATGTTTAAAATATTCAGTACCTATATTTGTTGAATAAATATATAAAATGCAACTTTGGAGGTTAGCGGTGCGGTACGTCAACTATAGTTGACGTTAGGCGTCAAAAGGTTAAGCAGCCAACATGAAAATCTGACACTCGTGAATAAAGAGACTGTGAATTGATTGACTTCTGTTCGGCTCATTTCTTTCTCCAAACAAAAGAATATATGCTTGAGAGACTAACATGCCTTCTGAGAAAAGTCAACGTGTGAAAGCACGTGTACCCTTATCACGGTTTCGAAATAAATTAAATTCGAAATAAATCATAATTCATTGCTAATTTTCAAACGTACTAAATTATGAGGTTGGAAAGGCACCAACAATCTTCTAATTAAACCAAACTTTTCTGACAATTATTCAACTTTCACTGATGCAGTATTTCTGCAAAATGTCCAAGAATATGGTGGTGGTGCAAGAAATTACGTTGGCTTACAATGCATTGACGATAATTAGTAGCATGTGAAATTTTCTATAGCTGTGGATCATAAATCAATCTAAGCTATGTATATGAAAAATATTACGTAAATAAACACGTTACAAAAGTGTGAAATGATAAAAAAAAAAAGGTAAAGTGATCCCGTTACAAGCCCGGTGTGGCCCAGAGGGTGGGTAGAGGTATAGCTCTACTCTTCCATGACCGCGGCACTACAAGAGGGTGAGTGGGCAGCAGCACGCTCCGGCCGCACTTTACCCTCGGCAAAGACCCGGTACTCTTTTTACAGAAGGCTGGGTGGGCCTCAGCGCCGGTCTGGACGGGCGAAAATTCTCGTCCCCACCGGAATTCGATCCCGGACCGTCCAGCCCGTAGTCAGTCGCTATACCGACTGAGCTATCCGGCCCACACTGTGAAATGATATCCAGCGTCGACAGACCTTACGCTTGAAGAATAGGCACCGAACAAACGGGACATATGACAAGAATAATAGCGTTAGTTTTGCACATCGATACATCTGTTGATCAGGAAGCAAGCCTGAAAGTTGTGTTTGTGACTTCGGTTAAACGTTTACCATATATTCACTACTATCCATGCCACGTTGCGCCTGTATCCAATCACAATTTTATTTTAAAGTTTCACAAATTATTGTTTTTTTAATTAAACAATATTAATGACATTTGAATTAAATAATATTAATGACTTTTGAATTAAATAATATTAATGACTTTTGAATCAAACAATATTAATGACTTTTGAATTAAATAATAATAATGACTTTTGAATTAAATAATATTAATGACTTTTGAATTAAACAATATTAATGACATTTGAATTAAATAATATTAATATCTTGGGAATTAACAATATTAATGACACTTGAATTAAATAATATTAATGACTTTTGAATTAAACAATATTAATAACATTTGAATTAAATAATATTAATGACTTTTGAATTAAACAATATTAATAACATTTGAATTAAATAATATTAATGACTTTTGAATTAAATTATATTAATGACTTTTGAATTAAACAATGTTATGACATTTGAATTAAATAATATTAATAACTTTTGAATTAAACAATATTAATGACTTTTGAATTAAATAATAATAATGACTTTTGAATTAAATAATATTAATGACTTTTGAATTAAACAATATTAATAACATTTGAATTAAATAATATTAATATCTTTGGAATTAACAATATTAATGGCACTTGAATTAAATAATATTAATGACTTTTGAATTAAACAATATTAATAGCATTTGAATTAAACAATATTAATGACTTTTGAATTAAATAATATTATTGACATACAAAGAAAAGATGAAAACAACCTAAGCATTTTTGAAAGGCAAATACTAGGGAAGATATTTGGTCCTGTCAATACTGATAACATATGGAGAACAGGAAACAACGTGGAGATTGATAAATTAATAGAAGGTGCAGATATAGTGAGATTCATCAAGGCACAAAGAATCAAATGGCTGGGGCATTTCGAAGAATGGACCAAGCAAGACCAACTAGGAAGCTATTAGATTGGAAACCCATGGGAATTATACCAGTAGGAAGACCAAGACAACGATGGCAAGAGGATGTTATGGAAGATCTAAAAAGCTGAAAGTTAAAAGCTGGAAGGAAACAGCTACGGATAGAAGAATTGGGAGAGACTTGGCTGAGAAGGAGAAACCCCACAAAAGTTGGTAGTGCCAAATGATGAATGACATACAACTGTGGTAGGTAGTGTTAGTAACAAAACCCTGGTACCTGCTTTTCATACTGACACTGTGGACATAAATAATTTTCTTTTGCGCATACGAATTATATATGTCCTTAAGGACTTCATTTATGACATTTCGAAACACTTCAGCCATTATCTTTATAGTTCTTTATCTTTATCGTTGCGTCATTCATTTTGTCGTTTATTTAAGTAACACACCAACAAATGCACATATTTAGTCTTTAATAATCTAAAATTCATATTAAAACACTTAAAACGCTCCTACATGATTCGATCATACGATCATCCTCAGGGAGCATACTTTGTTCCTTGCTAAAGTTACAGTTTAAAACACTCAGTAAATCACTGAGTGCTCCCTGAGGATGATCGTATGATTGAAACATGTAGGAGCGTTTTAAGTATCCACTTTATCATCCAGCTAATGCACAATATTATAATATGTAGATACAATTAAAATTATAAAATATTTAAAAGTGCTCCAACATGTTTCGGATCACAGAGGATCCATCATCAGGGAGCCTTGTACAGTGCTTGGCTAAAATTACAACAACGATTCTATCGTGTCCGTTGACATGGACAAGATGTGGAGTGCCTTTATATACAGTGAACTACACACACGCACAAAGCATCAGAATATACTGCCATAACACCGACCTTGTCCATGTCAACGGACACGATAGAATCATTCTTGTAATTTTTAGCCAAGCACTGTACAAGGCTCCCTGATGATGGATCCTGTGTGGTCCGAAACATGTTGGAGCACTTTTAAATACTTTATAATTTTAATTGTATCTACATATTATATATTGTGCATTAGTTGGATAATAAAGTGTTTAATTATCATTGATTCACGGTGCAAACATGAAGAGAGTTTTAAGTGTTTTAATGTAAATGTTGGGGGACCGCGGTAGCTCAGTGGTTAAGGTACTGTGCTACAAATCGGAAGGTCGCTGGTTCGATCCCAGGTTGTGTCAGTGGATTTTTCATGGACATAAAATTCTTCCGATCGCACTATGGCCCTGGGGTCGACTCAGCCTCTAACAGAAATGATTACCAGGAGTATTTCCTGGTGGTAAACGCGGCCGGTGATTAAGGCTGACAACGTATCACCATCCTGCGCCTTTGTCACGAAATCTGGGAATCTTAACTTCCTGGAACCCTCTGGTCCTGTTCAGGTCTGTAACGGGACTGCTTTGCTTTAATGTAAATGTTAGACTATTACAGACTATATGTGTGCATTTGTTGGTGCTTTACTTATATAAATTACAGTAATCAATTTTCTATAAATTGTGTTTTCTGGACAAAACAATTGAAAGTACTCGAATTCAGTTAGCCTAGGACATCTGTACAGTTCACACTTAGTACCAGTTCGTGTAGTGAGATGAGCCACTCCAACTTTTCAACCGCCGTTCAACATCCCCCTTTTTTGTACCAAATATTGAGAATCTAAATCCAACAGCAGCTCTGAAATTACTTCATGTTCGGGGTTTGTATTCTTGTGCTCTTCTCTAGGCAGTGTTTCTGAATACTCAATCAGCTCTACACTGTGATTTTCGCCCCCCCACTTTCCAGCCGATCCATAGAAAGTTCTAAATTCAAAAACAACCCAAAACTCGAATATTTTTAGATACATCATGCCGCAACAATTCAGTTCGTACTGTAAACTTCTGGGATTTAACACCGTTTATTCTGCACGTGCGTGTCGAAATTCTATATGAACATTCTGCCACCATGTTCAAGTTAAAATGTGTTTAACTTCAACGTGGAGGCGACGACTTCCACCAAAAAGGCATAACAACCTAACAGTCTACACGGTGTCATAACTAACAAGAACATAATATTACCTTGCACCGTAGCCGCACCAGTTCTTGTAATAGTAATAAAGGTAAATCAGTCCCTTACAGGCCTGTACAGGCCCAGAGGTCTCCAGGAAGTTAAGGTTCCCAGACATCGTGACAACGGCAAAGGATGGTGGTAGGTTGTCAGCCTTAAGCACCGGCCGCCTTTACCCCCACTAAATGCTCCTGGTACTCATTTCTGTTAGAGGCTGGTTCGACCCAGGCCATAGCGCGATCGGAAGGATTTTATGTCAATGAAAAATCCACTGACACCAGCTGGGATCGAACCAGCGACCTTCCGATTTGTAGCACAGCGCCTTAACCACTGTCCTACCGCGGTCCCCTTCTTTTAATAGTGGCTTCATTTAAAGTTTTGACGCCTAATGTCAACTACAATGGTCGTACCGCACCGCTAACCTCTAAAGTTGCATTTTATATATTTATTCAACAAATACAGATACTGAATATTTTAAACATGGTACATACTCTCCTTTTTTCTCTCTTCAAAATGCAGTTTGTTTCATAATTCTAACGTATTTGGTTCCTGTATTATTCACATTTTATATACAGGGTGTGTTAACATTTTAAAAAATAATTCCGGCGCCAAAAGGTTAATGTAAGGTTGACGGTAGCGGGTTTCAGTCGCGTAGTGTAAAGTTTTTAGTTTGTTTCCACACACACACACACAGCCTTCGCAATATTCAGGCTAAGTCACAAGGATAAATGTGGTTTGTTTAACCAAAGCAACAATCTTAAATCCCATTTCCTTTGTCGAAACGTTTGTAAATTGTTACAATGTATGACAGAATTAAAATCCGGAATAGTTTAGTGTATTAACAAGAAGAAGTTTTACGAATTCTCAGCATTATTACAGTAGTGCGCAGTGTGATATTTGGTGTATGTCTGCTACTGACTGGAACATGCTCTGAGGGCAATGTAGGGATTGACAAGCGTATCTGAGACAGCCCATGGTGCAGTACCACAGATTAAACATCTGAAAGACACCAGTTGCTGAAAGAAGCCGTACAATTCAGCCCATACACCAAACAAAATATTCTACACTTATAATCAGGAGATCTGATACTGTTTAACCGTTTGTGGCCGGAAATATTCTTTTTAATTTTAGCACACCCTGTATATAAAATGTTAATAATACAGGAACCAAACAAGATAGAATTATGAAACAAACTGCATTTTGAAGAGGAAAAAAACGGAGAGTATACACCATGTTTAATATATTCGGTACTTATATTTGTTGAATAAATATATAAAATGCAACTTTGGAGGTTAGCGGTGCGGTACGTCAACTATAGTTGACGTTAGGCGTCAAAAGGTTAACGAAATACACTGAAAATCAGAGCAATGACACATAGGCTTACATGTGACTAGCCTACGATTACCTTGTCTACAATTTTAATTGTAGTAAAAGCAAAGGTAAAATTCACCCAAGAACAGGCCACGAAGACCCAGAGAGGGAGCAGATGTACAGCTCTACTCTTTCTTTAATCTCGGCACCAGATGGGGTGGTTTGTCAACTCCATACCCTGGTCGGCAAAGGTTAACAATTCGCGGAATGTTGCCTCCTGAAACTCAAAATTTGAATCAGTGCTATTATTAGTTTGTGGGGACTGAAGACTGGGGTTTGTGTGAGAATTTATATAATTTTCTATACTTCAGAAGGCAACATCCGAAAACAACATGATTATGTTTAAACACAAGAGCTGCGTCTTGTGTTTAGAAACATTTGTTGCAGACATAAAGCCAAATCAGAAGCTGGAGGCTGGTACTTTAAAAGTTGTCCATGAAATAAGCCAAGTTAAATCACAGGGCAAAAAGGGAAACCTTGAATTCCTGCTATTGCAGGCTTCCTGCGCGATAAAACTGTAGTCAATTCTGCCGTGTTTATAAACAAGGTAACAGGATTCCTGCAGCTTTTCTTCAATAATATGTTTTATATTTTACTGCTTCTTTATTTCCCCTTATATTTGGTTTTCTGGATAACGGATAAAGCAGACCCTTGGTTATGACAGACGGAACAGCGTGAAACGGTGTACATATATCTTTATTGTTGCACCGTGCACTTCGTAGAGTCACTTTAATTATACCAGCTAATGCACTTGCATAAAATTTCACACTAAGACACTTAAAATCGCTCCAACATGTTTCGATCCTAAAGATCATCTTCAGGGAGCCATACTGTTCCTTGCTAAAGTCACATATTAAAAACACTCACTGATTAATTTCCTTACATTTAGAGGGTGCTGTGGCAACATGTTGCCACAGCACAGCATATGTGACTTTAGCAAGGAACAGTATGGCTCCCTGAAGATGATCTTTAGGATCGAAACATGTTGGAGCGATTTTAAGTGTCTTAGTGTGAAATTTTATATAAGTGCATTAGTTGGTATAATTCAAGTGGGTGTACAATTAATAAGTGATAATACGCCAACGCAATTAGGTCCACCGTCGATATTCCCAGCTTCAAAAGTATTCAGCATGCAAATGACAGGCCCCAGTTTACGCTAATGTCATAATTTGAGGTAGGGCTGACGCTTCAAAAGTATCCTGTTACAGGGGTGCTGATAAGTCCTTAGCCCGACCAGGAATGAAACAAGCTAATATTTCTGTCAGAATGGCGCGAATTTCCTTCGGCGCCTTGTCTTGTAGAAAAAAAAACTTGATTACAGCTCGCGTCTCGATGTTGTTGAAAACGCGCGCGCCCCTGACTGGACGGGCTAAGGACTCATCAGCACCCCGGTATAATTCGTGCTACCTTTTCGTAACTCTGAAAAATTATAATTTCAGTCAGACACAACCCTTTATTAATCTTTGAAACGCTACGTGTTTCGATCATAAGACAATCGTCTTCAGGTGTTTCAATACAAATGTTTGCAAAAAATGTAAAACATTTCAATGGCTTCTGTGAGGTCCCACAAATGATGTAAAGATCGTATTATGATCAATCTGGAATTCTCAGTGTTTTGTCGGATAAATACAAATGTTACGGAGCATTTTTGTTTATGAAACATTTCAGGGTATTAGTTCCTAATTAAGATACGTTAAAATCAATTCAAAGCAAAGTAAAGGTAATCTAGGAAATGTGTCATCCTTGTTGTGTTTGTGAAAATTGGAAATGCTATGTAGTCAAACACAACTATATCACTTAAGGTGTATTTAATGGCTATACTGGACAACTACATGTTTCGGCCTTTACTAGCCATCTTCAGGTTGTCTTCCAGAGAACTTAACTTAAGGTCCTACTATATACATTGAGCGCGCACATGGTGCAGAGATCTCTTACAAACGGCCCTATTGCCTAATGTAATTTCTATTTGTGTTGGTATGCTCTGACTAGAGGCATGGTAGTGCTAGTGGCTAGTGTCAAGTTTGAAGGTTCTGGTCCGCTGGTATTATAAAGAGTCGTGTTGCTTATTAAGAGGAGGGAGGAGGAACACGACCCATCCTACATAACACATGCTTGATCTCGTATGTGTTATGTAGGATGGGTGGCGTGGGTACATGGTTCCACTATATCAACCTACAATAGCGTATAATAGCAGAACCCATATACCCACACCACCAATCCTACATAACAGATGCGAATTCTGGTACCCACTTCACCTCTTACCTCCCCACTGCACACAACCCACATAACTCGAGTATAGCTGCTTACTAAGTTTTTTCCTGTGTATTCTTACGAATTGATTTGTCTCCAGATGGAGAATTATGGAAGACTTTTTTAAATCTAATTTTCACTCTTTGTTTTGGTTTCGAAGATTTCCTATGGTCACACGCCTCTGTATATTCATTATCAAGTATTTCCTCCAAAGATACAGGTAGAGACGAGACAGAGGGAAGTTATGTTGATACAAAGAAGCAGAAAGCGTCCTTTACAATATTCGGCCGGAACACGTTAGTTGTGCCGGTACACATATTTAGTTATTTCACAGCTACATAACCTCCGCAATGTAAAACAATAACCGCTATTCATCTATGAACAGAAACAGAAGAAACTAATCCAGCAAGTGGAGGTAATGTATGTTCAGTTCTTAATTTCCGGCCTGCGGATAGTAGGATAAAATTAACAAAAAGAACTTTAGGAAAGTTCCTAAATAAATTAAGTTATCCCACGACCACTTTGTAATTCAGATCCTTACCAACTAACCATTCAAAGATGGTTGTATAATTGCGTGATACGAAATTGCTCATTTAAGTAGATGTAGAATGAACAGAATGTATTTCACTGACGGTGTGATTTGCACTAATTGGCCCAAGATACAGTTCTCCTTCGGGCTGTTTAGAACTCTGTAATAATCCGCGGGGTTCGCCGGAAAAAGGTCAATTCTTTACGTGTCAGTTAGAATTCAAAGACGGGTAAAAGCGAGGACAAAGGAAAAGATTAGACTAGGAAAAGAGAATCAACAGAAATAGAAAAGCAATTTAGTACTTGTGGAACTCAACTTATCTGATGATAAAAGGACCACCACCCATAAAATAAATAACAACAACACATCAAATTATAATACAGTAAAAATAAAGGTAAAGGTAAATCAGTCCCGTTACAGGACTGGAGTGGCCCAGAGGGTTCCAGGAGGGTTAAGGCTCTCAGATTTCATGACATCGGCACAGGATGGTGGTAGGTTGTCAGCCTTACGCACCGGCCGCCTTTACCCCAATAAATGTTCCTGGTACTCATTTCTGTTAGAGGCTGAGCCGACCCCAGGGCCATATTGCGATCGGAAGGATTTTATGTCAGCGAAAAACCCACTGACACCAGATGGGATCGAATCAGCGACCTTCCGATTTGTAGTACAGCACCTTAACCACTGTGCTACCGCTGTCCCCAATTATAATACAGTGTGTTTTTTTTAATTAAAGTGTAAAGCATTGGAGTTACCGAAGAACCTTAATTACAGTTCTTGTTCTACATATATATTAAACTTATGAACGTTATAAAACAACCTTCATGTCGTGTTACTCAGCTGTGGTTTGAACGTGGATCTACTTGTAAGCGAATGTGCTGCATGGCTCCTTCTAACTCAATTAATATTCTAACTCTTGCACAAAAACTTCTCCTACAAGTTCTCGTAGGAGCACGGAGAAGTGGCAGGGCGCAGAAAGGAACTGTTGTTAACAAAGGCATAAAGTGCAATCTTAAGTCTTGTTACACTTTCTTATATTTTCAAAACTTGGACTTAGAAAGTCTATTGTTTTTCAGGCACTGAACAGTACTAAGGGTCTTAACAGAAGTCACAGGTAGGAATGAGTTTTACTAACTGGACATCAAGACTAATTATTACTCACGACCGTTAATTGTGCAAATAAACAAAATGCAACGTTAGAAACCTATGTTGATGTTCAGACCTCGTTTATGGAAAATCATTCAGTAAATAATATTTAGTGTCAACAGTAAAAGGTCGCGTTATTTGCCCTGAATACCGTTGATTTTCCTTTCGTATCAAAATATACTGCAGCTAACATTTTAAAGAAAGAATAAAACTGAAATTAAGAAATTAGGGTTTATTCGTGCACTTAAATAATATCGTCAATAAATACTTCCATCCCATACAAAGCTACTTCATAGTACTTACACATCGCTTTAACAGCTTAGCTACCGTGTACGTTGTAACAGTAAGGAATAAATTTTGAGGAATTTTTGGTGCCTTTTAGCAGATTCTTCGCCGGAAAGGCAAGATGGAGGGAGAAATTTTAAACTGCAACAGACAGACAGACAGACAGAGAGACAGACAGGACGGACGGACGGACGGACGGATGGACGGATGGATGGATATATAGATAGATATATGACAGATTATAGATAGATAAACACAATTAATTTGGGAAGAGTGCGGGCCGTGCCCCGTCTTTGCGAGTTATACCCTGGCGTTTGCCTTATAACTGAGGAAAAAGCAAGGAAAAACCTCACTTTGAAGAGAACAAGGCCCAAGTTTGGCTGTAGCGCCATACAAGAAGAAGAAGAAGAAGAAAAGAAGAGAAGAAGAGAAGAAGAGGAGAAGAAGAAGGAGGAGAAGAAGAGAAGAAAAGAGAAGAAGAGAAGAAGAGAAGAAGAGGAGAAGAGGAGAAGAAGA
>Ga0123354_10021523_pt1 | contig 10163 bp, 3 predicted proteins | sample TergutLab28metaG_2_FD_97872 | JGI IMG/M metagenome (GOLD analysis project Ga0123354, IMG submission 97872) | Labiotermes labralis P4 segment gut microbial communities from Petit-Saut dam, French Guiana - Lab288 P4 | ecosystem: Host-associated > Arthropoda: Insects > Digestive system > Gut ...
TGTAATAAATGCACTGCAATACTGAAATTTGTGTATGCATCACCAGAAAATGGTACCATGTGCTCAGGCACATAGTGAGATTAAGTGTGCTGTCGAATGTGAATACACACACGTAAAGGTTTTATTTGACAAAAGACCATGACATAATTATATGGAGGTTATGTTTGTGTCTTGTGTTTAAATTGTGTATGAATTTGAATCGTTTTGATGTTGTTATTCATTAATTATAATAGTGAGAGTAACTGCTGTATTTGTTGTGAATGAGAAGTATATTAAGCACAGTACCCTTTTTCATCCTATAAGACCCTATGCTGGTCTCTAAAATGTAGTGGTCAGTGGCCTAACATGCCATATGCTGGTCTCTGTGTGTTTCCTTGAATGCAAGTTAAATAACCCTGCTAAGCCAGAAAATCTCAGGCCATTAAGAGACACAATTGTAATATAAATCAGTCTCTTGAAAGTTCAGCATATTTCTTCGATAGGACCCTTCTTAATATCTGCCGCTGATTCTCTGTGAAAAATTTTATTTTATTTAATTTATTTATTTATTGTATGTATCTTGAGAAATTCCGCACAGGATTAGATCAATCCACAATCAACAGTGGAGGGGAAAATTAATTTTGAAGTGTGTTGTCATGAGTGCTGTAACTCTTGTTGCTGCAAAGCATGCTGAATTTAGTTTGGGGTGTAGATTTCTGGATGTTCTTAATCCATTCATGTACCATTTCCCCTTTAAATGAATCTATGTGCTTCTGGAGTTTGAACGTAGGTGACATACTGTGCCATAGTGCTTCCATTTTTAGGTGATTCGTATCCCTGTGAAGCCCATGCTAAAGTTGCTCTCTCTGTCTGCATAACCTGAGAGCTGCTGCAACATTCTTCGTTAATTGGATACTGGAGAATTTTACGAATAACTGTCAGACCATTTCAGTTTCCGTTAGTTCAGCCAATTCTGATGACCAGTTTAAACTGAGACCTACCAGTGTTTGTGAGTTAATTGGTGTTTGTACCTCTGCTCTGTGTATGCAGGTTGGAATGTACGCTGTGTGCACATGTGCAGTTCCTATCGCTCTTAGTTTCATTTTACTATATATAGGGAGTGAGGGAACTGCAGACCTCAAGAGCACCAGATCATTAGCGTGTTGAATGCACCATAATAGTTATGCCATGTGTACCTTTCCTGCCTATTTCCATAGTGTCGGCCTAGTGATCTGTATTTGATCAGTTCACACTGATCATCAATAATTTACACAAAATTAAACCAAGTAGGTTGGAACAAACATCAGACCAAGCATGGCAAAGATATCTTCAGTCTAAGATTTGTAGATCTGAGATTTTTAAAAAAATGTAAGTAATATGAGGATAAAACTATACAATAATTTACTAAGAAATTTAAAGAATATACAGCTTTCTAGATGTTAACTAAAATCTATATTTTTATAACAAGCCTTCTATTCTGTAGTGGAAATCCTATGCACTATTATAATGGGAAATGTGACTGCACATGATATGAGGACTTACCATAATGAAATGGAACCTTTATGAATCTATGAACTGCTGACATGTTGAATGTTTGTAATATGGTATGTTAGTGACAAAAGTATGATGATTCATTTGAACAGTTGTACATACGGAGATTGTGTCCTATACAAATTTTATCAAGAAGGATGGATATAAAACATTAACATTAATATATGTATATATTCAAGGCTGAATATATTCATAATATAATGCATGTCCTGCCTAATATGGTTCAGTTGCTCTTGTTCTTGTGACTGTTCACATATGACTTTAAAAATTCAGATTCAATCAGTGTTTCCTCTACTGGGGAAACACTGATTGAATCTGAATTTTTTATCGTGTATGTCACAATTCTTTTACCAGAAATTTGTTTGTATGCACATAAGAAGTACGATTTGCAGTTCAACTGGGCGTTGGAATAGGGGGATTCTGAAACAGATTCATCTTGCCCATTTCACCTATGATCCTGTTTGTGGCTCAGAATTCCAATTTGCAAGCTTCAGGACAAAGCACTCTCAGAAAATGTTAAACAAAATGTGATATTCAGTAGGTCAGCTAATGTTAGGAATTCAGGCATGTAGGTAGGTACATTTCATCTTAAGCTTTCACAGTGACTGAATACCATAAATCTCTCTGAGGCTACCTGCCATGTCAGGTAGTTGTGTGATTAAACAATGAACAAACCAACATTATAGCAACCATGTCCATGCTTGTCATCAAAGAGATTCCTCTCTAAAATGCTGGTTTTATGTGCTCTTTAACCACCCACCATGGCTGGTAGCTCAAAAGAGTTTTACTGCAGGTAGCTATATGGGTATGTTAGAATATTATAATGAAAACGATTATTGTGCCTTGTAGTTTTGGAGTCTCTCCAGCACATTTGCTTTGTGCATATTGACCATGCAGCTAATAAAATGCCATTTTATTGTATTGTAGGTTTATGAACATTGTGATGTCAGAAGCGGTTTTTATTGATACAAGGGGAAATGAGTATGAGTTTCACTCATTCTTTATTCATGCCAGAAATATCCGCTATGTACACATTCCTGATGAGGTATGTTTCATTATTTTTATTCCATAAGAAAGTGCAATTTATATGCAGTATGGTGAATTTTAATAGGTTTGACATTGACTAAGTTTGACTGGTTATTCATGACATTCTTTGTACTTGAAGAAGCCAGGATAATGTATTTCTTATAGTGACTAGGCTCTTGGCTAGATGATCTGGGGTGTGATGCCTTACAAAGGAAAATAATCTTTTTCTTCTACTTCAAAATGTCCAGACTGGCTATGGTGCCCTCCAGCCACCTGTTGAATGTGTACCTTGGGTTCTTGGTCAGGAGTGTGAAGGTAACCTCTCATGTCCATGTAGTTTTGAGGTTAAGAATGAGCAGAACACTACCTCTGATTTAGCTTTTTATTTCTACATCTGCTCTGCATATGAATCAAAACCATTCCCTGCAGTGCAATTCAAATGTTCAACACTCCCAGTGCCAAAGCCTCCATTGAACATTATCCATTACCAATCCATTTATCTGTTTCTGTGTTTATGTTATTCTCATATATTCTGTCTGCCAAGAGAGATTTCCCTACAAAACTGCTGCAAATATTTCTTGTGTCCACCACCTGAAGGATATTTTCAACCAATCACAACCTTCTCAATTTTACTATTCTGCTTCTGTGAGCAAGCATGACATTTGCATTGACATTCTGTTGTGAGTATGCATATGCTTAGTCCCTTGCCCTCTGCTGTATTTGTTGAGGACACATTACATCAGAGACAACTCATGTTCAGATTGAATAACAATCTAGTAACAACTGCACTTGTTCGTTTCCTTTGTTTTTTGCAAGCACAGGGTGAGTTGTTCTGAAGTACTGTATCTAGTTATCCTTTTCTGGTCCATGAAAATCAGGACCATGGTAATTTTGGACTGGCATTCAATAAAAATGTTTAAACTGCCATGTCTATTTGCAAATTACTTCCACAGTTTGGTATTCTTCTTTCAAAAGTTGTTGTTTTCCACAATGATCGTAATATTCTTTTTCTTATTTCTGTGGTATCTGGCCCTAAAACTTGTGAATGATGAAACATATGCAAGTCAAATATCATAATTTGAATTTGTTTCTCGCGCTGTTTTTTTTTTTCACCACTGTAGTCTTAATATGACGTATTTACATATTGACAGTTTCTTCCTAGGCCTATTCGGGTACGGGGTCAGCACCGAAATAACAGTGAAAATGATACACCCCCTACAGTCATGTATATACAGTACCTTCGATTTTACTTTTAACTACGCGATGCGCAGCACTCCTGCCATATTTCCATCGGGAAAATCGCTAACAAGATACAAGAAAGTTTCCGTTTTCAAGAATATTATCAGGAATACGGGATAAATACGAAAAATACAAAAGTGAACAAATTCTAGGAGAAAATGTCCGGGGCTGTGTCCTTTTTGGGTTCTGTGCACGAAAATCCGGGAAGAATGGTCACCGTATCTAGTTTCAATCCACATTTGGTGGAATTAAGAGCAAGTTGGCACCTTCGGTAAAGTGTCGGAACATAATATGCAGTTGGTCATCGGGAAATTTGTATATTCGTGACAGAAGAAATGAGGCTCTTCATTGTTTTCGTTTTTAGTTTGAGCGTGGGGACGTTGCCTGTGACTAATGCATGCTACAAATGTCTCACTCTTCAATAGGCTTGCGTTTGTTAACTTTATATGTACCCGCTATGAATCAGGAGCAAAAGTAGTATGGAGTGGAATTGAGAGATGGCGCTGAATCTCAAACAGGGTATGTTACATCGTGAAAATACATTGAAGAACTGTTTTGTAGTAATATAATACAAACGGACTTTATTTTTTTCCCAAAAACTTCGTTAAATCTATTGTTGAATTGTGATTATATATTTTGAATGACATTACATATGCATGTTCGACTGAAAACGCATGTGTACCCATTGACTTTGGCCAAGGTCGTCAGTAAGTACGCAAAGCGAAGTGGTGGTATTAAATATTTTTCTGCGGTGGCATACTCCTCTTTGCGTGGTACCACAAACGTTTCCAGTTCAATTTTACAGTCTAGGATGGTAGAACCGACGTCAGTGAAGGTTTCCAATGATAAATCTGTTTTCCGGCTTGGTGATTATGATTGTATTGGCTTTGATCTTGATAATACAATCTGCAGGTATAAACTGGCACAAATTGTGAAATTAGAATACAAAGTGTTAGCAGAGTATTTAGTGACGCAGAAAGGCTATAATGCGGATTATTTGATGGAGCCATTGGAAGGAACTCTTGATTTTCTTCAGAAGGGACTTGTATTTGATTTTCACAGGGGAAACGTTCTGAAATTGGGAAGTAATGGGTACATTAGCAAAGGTAGTCATGGTACTAGTTTTTTGACTGATACAGAAATTGAAAGTATTTATGGTCCGGACAGAAAGTGGGATATATCCGTGGCATTTTGCCAGGATATGCTTGAAGCCTGGAATGGTCCATTGTCAGAGAGAATTAGAACAGTGACAGATTATTTTGATATGCCTGCAGTTGTAGTGTTTGGAAGAATAGTTGATTCTCTGGATGCCAGAGAGGGAAACAAATTGGAATCTTATAATGTATGGCCAGATATTTTGGATGGACTTGCGTACATGTACAGAAGGGAAAACTTCAGTTCGAATGAGGGTGGATACTTTCCAGCATTGAAAAAAAATCCAGAGATGTATATTAACAAGTGCAGCAGTAATGTTATAAACTGGCTGAAGCAGATCAGGGACTCCAAGATAGTGTTCCTATTGACAGGATCAAATGTTGATTTCGCATCTTTCACTGCCACACATTCACTTGGTGAAAACTGGAGGGATCTGTTCCACACAGTGTTGTGTTATACACGGAAACCTGGGTTCTTCACTGATGCAAAACCTTTCATAAAACTGGATGGAGTTACAGAAGTGGATCCTGTTAACTTTGAAGACCTAGAGTTTGGAAATATATACAGTCAGGGTAATTGGCAAGATCTTTATCACTTCTTGAGTAAGAAGACTGGACTACAGCATCCAAAATGTTTGTATGTGGGAGATAATCTCATTCAAGATATATATGTCCCATCATTGCATAGAAAATGTGATACTGTTGCAGTGATAGAAGAGCTGGGTGCAGAAGGAATGAAGAGTAATGACAGTTACTTTCACAGTGATGCCTCAGTCATTGTTTCAAGTGGCTGGGGCTCATATTTTGGAACCAAAGAAACTGGGAACAGCTTCTGGAGTGATGTCATAAAGAATCATTCAAAAGTCTGTGTCCCAGACTTAGATGTGCTTGCCAAATTACCTTTAACTTTTGAGTTTCATATGTTTTCTGAAGGTGAGGAGAAGTCTGATTATTTGGGCTATTATCCAGGTTACCCAAGGAGTTTCTGGTAATCAGCTTAAGTGCACATACGTGAAAGTTGTTATTTATTAAGTCACAAAATTATCCAGAACTTGTTTCAGACAGTACTAAACTGCCATCTGGATCCAGTGTATATAGTGTGCTGTTTAATGTGCACAGCAGTGTTTGCTCTGTTCAGTTTAGAACTGCAGAAAATAGTGACTACCGGTATGTGCTGACATGATGTCGCGATATTAACTGTTATTGTCTGTAACTGTGAAGCAGTTAAAACACAATATGGCATTCAAACAGTGGGACTTAAATTAAAATTGTCAGAGTTTTGAATCAAAGTGGTTTTATTTGTGAATATTCAGATGTATCTTGTGCAAGATCGTAACAGTAAAAGAGAGTAATGGGAAAAGTGTTAAAGTTTTGAATTAAAGTGGTTCAGTTTGTGAATATGCAGATATATCTTGCTTTATGTCTTACCAATAAAAGACAGTAATGGTAAGATAATTTGTGCTGTCTGTCACGGAGTTAAATTGAATCTTGTTGCAGGTTGGGAAATGTCTTAAAATGAGATGCTATTTTTGCTATATTCACAAACTCAGTTTGCTGAATTGTCATGCACCTTTGGTAAATGACGAACTAGACCAGGGATCCACAGATTTTTTTGAAAATCCACAAGCCATTCCTGAATTTGAGGCACCAAAAGGGTGACATAAAACAAGGTTCTACAAAGTTCTAAAATGACGGTGATCCTTTCTGTCATTTGGTTCTTTCTGCTCAGGCCGTGTAAACTTGTACACACCTCTTTATGTAGTGAAAAAACTGCAGTAATAATGCTGTAAATATTAGGTGCTACTTAACAAAATTTAGTTACCTGGGTGACCAGGTGCCTGGGATTTATGCACCCTGGAACTAGACTATGTTTTTAGTGGTCCCACTTGTAAAGATTATGTAAGGAAAGGTCTGTTGTGGCTTGCAACATTATAACTGTGGACTGTGTGTTAGCCTGACAAGTGTGAGTTCCTGTGACACATTGTAACAGGAATGTTAGAGTTATTTACTGGTACAGCTGTGAATGATTGAGGTTTTCCCGATTGACATTCTCTTTTGACAGACAAATTAATATGTAACAGACTGTATGTGGGACAGACTGCTATCACACTTACAAAGTTTTGTAAGTTTTCGTGAGAGAAGTTGCACATTTGCAAATCATATGTCTGAGAATGAACATGGTGTATTACACATACTCTAAGAATATCGTTTATTTATATATCTGTTTATTCAAATGGCAGGTATGTTGCCAGCTTCATACACCCATTTGACCTCTTGCCTCCCAGTACCTGTGGCTTTCAGGTGTTGAAGATAAAGCAGTGCATCTCAACAAATGTTGCTGGTCCATTTCTTCTAATCACAAAGTGTGCAGTAAGGATGGGGAAATATTCCATTGTGATGTAGATGTTTTGCAAGGCAAATCATATCCAGAAGGTAGACGAAAGTGTGCAATGTCCTCACTTCTTGGCCGTTTGCAATTGAGTCTTCTCAATGTTTTTTGAAATCTTCTTATTGCAAGTCTCTGGACTTTCATCAGTGTTATAATCCTTCAGAGTGTGGTTTTGGCAGTGTGGTATGATTTGTCCCTGTCTCTTTGTGTGTGATCAAAGTGGCTCTATCTGCTAAGGCATCAGCTGTTTTATTTTATGCAATTTCACAGTGGCCTGGGATTCATTTTAAAACAGTTATCATATTTTTTGTCATTAATATTTGCTTGAATTTTTTGACACTTCTGAACCTCAGTTGTTTTGGAGGATTGTAAGTTATTTGTTGCTTGCACTGCAGATTTTGAATCTGAAGACTGCATGGGTGAATTTATCACATAGGCATTGGCTTGATGCTTATCATATCATATTGCCTCAACCTCCCCATCAAATGTTGATCTGATGTGACCAACAGGAGCATAGAAGGACAAGAGATCACTACTTCACCTGTATTTACACAATCAGCCATGTTTGAGCCATTAGTGTATGCCTGGAACCATGGTTCTTTTGGGTATTTATTATTATTTCCTAGCACCAGAAGTCACATTTGGTTTTTGTCCCTGTTTTTTTTTTTTTGGGGGGGGGGGGGGGGTGGGGTGGTTTGGTTTGTTTTTTTTTTGTGTGTTTTTGTTTGGGGGGTGGGGGGGGTGTTGGTTGGTTGGTCAGGTGCATGTACAACTCCACAGAATTTTTTCAAGTGGGTTTTATGGGGGTAGGAGAGAGAGTTGTTCATATCTAATACACAACTCATTCCATAGGTCTTTACCTTTTTGTAGAAACCCATGTGCAAATTGTACTTTAATGTGTTCATTGGTGTTCCAGTAGTGATTATTGGTAAGTCTTATCTATTTCTTTTATATAAGTGTGGCATCAAAGGGTGTTGTTACACCTCACTGTAATTAGCCAAAGAGCTTGATTATGTATCTCCTATAGTACTTTAAGATTCCTCTTGGAAGCAGTAACCAGTGACTCACTACAGTGTGTCATTATGAGCTGAACATAAAGTTTATGTGTTGTGTTTAAGGTTGAACCAGACACAGTCCCTCTTGCTACCAGCTAGATACTTCAGTATTTTTAATCTTTTGCAGGCATAATCGTATGTCTTACTGATATGATTCTTCCATGTTAATTTGCTATCAAAGGTCATTCCCAACTATATTCATTTGTTTGATTCAAAGCTGAGTACTCTGAGGAGACGGTGGGAACTGGAATGTCATTTTTTTTCTGTTTTGTTCTCGGTCTGTATCTCACAACTTTGCTGACACATCTAGTGCATCGTTAAGGTCTTTTTTGGAATTGGCTTCTAACATTTTGTTTTGGTATTTCATACTGTAAAACAGGGTGTATGAAGCAGACACTTAATACCTCTGACTGACTGCCTTCAGCTAGGTCATTGATGTGTTTGTGGAAAAGGGATAGCTCCTTGGAGGAGACCTGTTTGCAGTAGTTCATTTTTTTAAAAACTGTGTCTGTTTCTGATGTGACAGGATCTTTGACCAGTGAATGCTTTGATCAAATTTAGTGTTTTAGATTATTTACTAATTTTTTATAATTTCAAGAGCAAATTTTCCTTTAAAACCAAATCATGGGTAGATTCAAAGTAAAAAAAAAAACACAGCATTTAAGATATTTCCTTTGTAAAAGAGCATCTTTATTGTTCTGACTGAACATTGTCACATGTTGCTGTGTTGAACTGTACTGTCTATATCCTGCTTGTTCACCTGCAAGAATGATGCTGGTTTCAAGGTCATAGTTCATGCTTCTAGCCACCATTCTCATAATGCATTTTGTGATCAACCTTGAGAGAGAGGGTCTTTATCCTTTTTCAGGATTGGTGTGATAGTTCCTTGTTTCCACTGAGATGATTCTAAGCCAGTGTTTCATGTTTTGTTAAATGTGCCAATAATATTACCTTAGCCTCAGAGATCTTGTGTTCTGAATTGAAGTATTGCAAAAGGGAGATCTTGGTCACTCAAAAGTTCAGAAAATACCCTGTGTGCGGGTTTGGGATTCATACCATCTAATTTTGTCTAATTTTGTCATTTCCTTCTTTTTGACTCTTGACATTTTCCTTGCAAAGTCACTTATCCTTTCACTTGGTGAACTGGATGTTGCAAACAAATTAACTGTCCATGCATCCTTGGTTAACAAATTATTATCAAAGTGTATTGTTAAAAGAAGTGTTTTGGTATCTTTAACATGCAGGAGTCTGGAATGGTTACAGTAGCACAGACACTGACAATCTGCTGTTATTAATAGATAGCAACGTTATAATGCCCTCCAAGATGCTCATGAGCTGAATCCAACTGTAACTGGAAAAATAAGTCTTGACTGCAGATACACAAATTGGTGATGTGCCAGCTTATTGTAATGATGTGAAATGGTACATGATACCAGTTCTGTGAGAGTTACGCACATTTTCTGAAGGTACACTTTTGTAGAACATAAGGCAGTGGCATGGAAATGTTCTCATATGTGTCCGTTTCATAGCAATTTAGCAATTTTGTGTGAATCATTGTGAACACTTTTACAAATTATGTACAAATAATGTTACAAGTAATAATTACGAACAAGGAAAAATTTTTAGGTTATGGCTCACAATCCTCCCCCCCCCCCCCCCCCCCCCCCCCCCCCCCCACCCAACCCACCCCCCCCCCCTCCCCCCCACCCCACCCCCTTCTATCCACATTTAATTATACACAAAATATTTTACACTTACATATCAACCAAA
>Ga0123354_10021524_pt1 | contig 10163 bp, 7 predicted proteins | sample TergutLab28metaG_2_FD_97872 | JGI IMG/M metagenome (GOLD analysis project Ga0123354, IMG submission 97872) | Labiotermes labralis P4 segment gut microbial communities from Petit-Saut dam, French Guiana - Lab288 P4 | ecosystem: Host-associated > Arthropoda: Insects > Digestive system > Gut ...
CGTCAGTTCAGTCGACTACTGGCAGCCGAGGTGTGCGCATCAGCGGTAGTAATGCTGGATGCACTGTGTTCCGAGGTAGTGTGAAGAGTACTGGCTACTCACTCCATTCGCCAGTTTCCCGCTCACTTCCTTCCCGTGCGTCACCGTGCGCCATCACATTTCAACTGGAGTTTGCCTTTGTATTGGCATACCTGTTGATGGTCTATGTAGACCGAAACATGTAGTGTGCATGTAAAGCATTAGATGAAATGTGAAGTTTATGTTGTGTTGGTCTGTAACATATAGCCTCTATATATATTAACATGGCCTGTTGCTTCAAGGTACCTGGACATTACTATTACGGACAGTTACATATTTTGGTGCTGTGTATCTTTTGACTGTCGCCTGTTCGTCTCTTCCCATCCGTGAAGCCACAGTTCGTGTTTTCCTGTGGACAAGACAACTTGCTATCCAACATTAATCTGGCGTAGGCTACTTCGTTTCTCTACACGTACGACCATTTTAATTGGTTCAGGTATTCAAGGTCTGCCATGGCGGGCTCGGGCGGTTATTGACCGATTGCTGCCTGCGGTAACGTGGGTTTGATGCCAGAGCACTGGCTGTGGGATTGGCTGTACACAAAATGGCAAGGGGACAGATGTGTTTGGGCATTTCTCCTTTGTCACTATCTTTCCACTGATGTTCCACATTTGTTCGTCATTTACGGGGAGGTATAGTGCGTCCCTTGGAGGACGCCTTTACAGGGTACTTTGTCTAATCCCACCACGACCGAATTACCTTACAATCTCGTATACATGTAAAGGGAATATCTCTTTACCACGGGGGTGTTTAGAGAAAAACTAAGAAAATTTAGAAGATTCAATAGAAACATGGTTTCAGAGAGATGGATGTAAAACTAACTGTAATGCATACAATTGAGCATTGAAATTTGGAAGTGAAGCTTGGGTGCTGAAGAAAAGAGAGGAACAACGTTTAGAAGCAGCACAGATGAAATTTTTGAGACACGTACTTGGAATAACAAAATTAGATAAAGAAAAGAATCAATGCATTAGGCAAAAAAACAAAAAACGGTACCACAGAACATAGTAAAGGAAATAAAACAGTACCAGAAAATGTGGCTACAACATGTTCAGGGGATGGACACAAACAGACTACCAAAACAAGCACTACAATATAAACCAAAAGGACGAAGGAACATAGGACGACCGAGGAAGAGATGGAGGGACCAACTTCATCTTGAGAATGAAGGAAGAGGAAACACGCCTAACCCTTCAGGAACATGATGATGATGATGAATTGATTTCATGTACCGTTCGAACAGTGCTGTATCGTGCCCTGTTGGTCGCTGTTCAACAGTAAATGACATATTCCTGACGTGTTACCGGGAAATACCCTTAGGTCTCGTTTATAATGCGACGCCTGCGATTTCTGTGCACCTATTTAAAAAAAAAAAAGTACACGGGCGCCTACGCTATAAGAATGTTCAGTTTTTAGGCGCGTTCACAAAATTGCGAAAAGCGACTATTAGCTTCGTCGTGTCTGTCCGCTTGTGTGTCCGTCCTCATGGAGCAACTCGGCTGCCACTGGACGGATTTTTATGAAATTTGATGTTTGAATATTTTTAGAAAAATCTTTCGTGGAAAGTTCGAGGGTCATTAAAATCTGACTAGAATAATGGGTATTTTGCATGAAGACCTATTGCACATTTATGATAATGTCACTTGTTCTTATTAGAACCACAGATGTTTCAGACAAAAGTTGTAGAGAAAGCCATTACACACTCTTTATGTCCATAACTTGTTTTCGAAATTCGTGACGTTTGTGAGATAATGTAAAAAAAAAAAAAATACCGTAGAGCCAGACAGGCTACAACTGACAATATCATATTGCGCATGCGCTTGGCATGCTGGATACCTAAGGCTTGTAGACACACACCTGCCAGATCTAATATTAATGGCTTTTCCAGGGCATCAATGGTTACGCGAACGCGCTTCATTGTTATGTCGCACGTACACTGCCTGTGTTGATGTAACGACTTGGTTTTATATGTTTAGGTTAGTAGTAAGTAAATTACTTATGTGTAAGTTGAATATCTGTTGCCCGGGATGAACTGAATTGTTAGACCGAGGACAGAAGGACAGACGTTTACTCGAACTTAGTGAAAGAAACTTGTTAATGTGTAATGAAAGCCACAGAATTGACTGCGGTGAGAATCAAGGTTGCCGTGTTCTTTGCCTGAAGACTGACGATCAAGTAAATTACGTATGAAAATGTATATCCTACCACACATCCATGCCTCCAGCGGGTGTGTATAATCAGTAACCTCAGCAAGCGAGCGGCCGCAGACCCACTCCTTAGACCGCGCGGCCATTGGAATCGGCTCTAAATGCAATATAGGGGACTAAAATAGCTGTTTTGTTACGGGGAAGACGTTGTTTATCCGGACAGAATAGAAACTGAAGAGACCAGAAACGAATTACACATGCACGTACATCAGTTGTATCACAATATGGTCTGACCTGTGCTGGGACCCACCCTGTCTCCTGTGCAGTTGGGACCACGGTACTTTTACAGGACTAAAGTAGCAGAGGCATGAAGCTAACCACTCCCGTCTGTTGTCGAGGTTAAGAATGCTCGCCCTATATATCTTCATGTTGTGGACTGGAAAAACTTTACCTGTCGTCTTTGGATTACAGGGTACAAGACATGGGCACTGTGAGCAGACATTACGACTCTGTAGGAAGTACCGCTGTGGTACCCTTTAAAGGTGGTCACTTTTAAGTTAAGGATTTGCAGAGGTTGAGAGACTGCATGTCTGTGTTCTGCGGAGCGGCGGCCATGTTTGTGATGGAAGCTACGTTGATATTCGCTGCGGTTTGTATTTGACTGTCATATGGAAGCTTCTGTTAAGTTCCTAACGAAGCCGCCGAAACTTCCTCCACAGTTTGACCAAATTTACTCATCCCCACCATAAAACAGCAAAGATTTGAAACTGCAGACACTGGAATAAAAAATCACTCGATTCTTCTTTGTAGAATATTTTATTGTAACGTTGCTATCGCGTGTTTCCAAAAAGAGGTATCAGAATTGCCTTTTATTAATGCATTGCCCCCAATATATATTAATTTTTCCTGGAAAACAGCGAAAAGCTCGGGTCACAAGAAGGGGGGGGGGGGGGAGAGGTACAAACTGTTCAGTCTGTACGGTGAAAGAGGTATCCGGTAACTCGCTTCTCTGGCTCACATTCTGAGCGGATTTTTCCTGAGGAAGAGGCTGTCCACGTGAAACTGATGTACATGTTAAATGAAGGAGCGATACACTGTAATTTTGCTCAAATATTTTATACAGAGCTGTGAATAAGCAAGAAATTTGCATTTTATTTCTGGAGTGCTGTAGCCAGATGCGTTATCGCGCCCCCAAAAATTCTGTTACGCCACTGGATTGACCATCATATTCATGGCCTTAATTGATTCGAACATCGCGCTTATGGTTGGTTATATGGCATTTTGGCATACATTCGGAGGCACTTTTGGTTAAAATAAATATTAACATTACAGCTATATAATTTTCTTTTCAAATTCTGAAGTTGTTGGATATGCGCTCCGTTAGCGTTTATAATCTTAGGGTGTGTCATGCATGGCTACAGCTGTGTCGTTTTCTTTTTGCGTACATTTCTGAAACATAGGCCTGATGATGGCTGCCTTGTACAGCCGAAACATGTAACTATTTTAAATTTGCTATGATAAAGAATTGTGTATTGACAGATTGTATCATTATTGCATGTAAGAATTGCTGCGTGTTCTTCCTGAGAATTACTGACACCCAGGAATACGTTCCCCTGGGTTAAGTGTTACTAATGTCTATACCTTCTCACAAATTAACACAGCCATAGAATGATTTTAATAATTAGTATAAAACACTTCGAAATTTAAACGTAAATTTGTCAAAAACAAACCTGTACATTTGTTCGTTTTCTTGACCGTGCGTCTCAGTATAATCTTAGCAGTTGACCAACTTAATGCACAAATTCTTGTGTTACAATGTTTATCATATTCCTCTACATGTTTCGAGCACTGTTGTGCTCACCATCAGGAGGTCAAAATTGTATTATGCAGCATCTGGTATCGTCACACTCTGTAGGTGGCCGTCCGGTGCGTAGGTTGAGAGAGGACTGTGCACTGGACGGCCTCCCACAGAGTGTGACGATACCAGTTGTTGTATAATACAATTTTGACCTCTTGATGATGAGCAAAACAGTGCTCGAAACATGTACAGGAATATAATAAACTTATTATAAAACAAGAATTTGTGCATTAAGTTGGTCAGTTGCTAAGATAATCCTGTACATGTATTATGATAGCTGTCAGTACCTTGAAACGTTCTAGAGATGTAGCTGTGTTTCAGCTAACATAGTCTGTGATAAAATGACGGTATTGACATATCAGTAGTGCTGCGTAGAGGTAATTTTTTCGGTAAAGGTAGACACTTTAATACCTGAAGCATACGTTTCTAAGCTGTCACATTCTTTTTTCATAACTGCTCGCTAACAGCAACGGAAGAGCAAGTATTAAGGATGTGTGAAACTGAGAGAAGTGATCCCTGTAGGCATTCGGGATGATGGTATTTAATTAAACAAGATAAGAAATGTAGTGTCACGTAAGAGTGAGCGAATTTAGTTCTTTGCTTCTTGGGCCTTTCTTAGATGGTCATACCATTTAATCTTCTGTTGGCGCACTTTTTGTAGTTCGTAATTATATACATATTACAAAACATTTCCGGGTAGAACTGACAGGTCTGCGTTGATGTTGTTAAATTTATTTGTCATACATAAACTCAGTTCTTCCCCCAGTCGAAGTACTCGTATTTTGTACTTGTGAAGTTAGACACAATATTTTGTTAACAAATTGAAGGTGTACTCTTTATCTACATATCAATTTTGTATTCTTAGACATAATTAATGTGGGTCGGGATAGCTCAGTCGGTATAACGACTCGCTACGGGCTGGACGGTCCGGGGATCGAATCCCGGTAGGGGCGAGATTTTCCTCACCCGTCCAGACCGGCCCTGGGGCCCACCCAGCCCCCTATACAATGGTTACCGGGTCCTTCCCGGGGGTAAAGCGGCCGGGACGTGGCCTTGACCCCCAACCCCATCTAGCGCCGAGGTTAAAGAAAGAGCAGAACTGTATGTCTAATCCCCCTCTGTGCCTTCTTGGCCTGTTACAGGGTCCACTTTACCTTTACCTTTACCTTCAAGACATAATAAATATTAAATTTTCCCATTGCACGTTTTTATTTTCCTCAATTTTGTGTCGTGTAAATCCCGTGAAGAATTAACGCAGAATTTGATTAGTGTTCATCGTTATCAGGCCTTGCGAAAGCCACATTGGTAACGTTAACCGCGTTAGTCGTAAATGCACATGTATTCATGTAAAGTGCCGGTCAGTTTCGTCAGATTTTAACCAGACTTTAATTTTTGCTACACATTTTCGTAATTCATTACCATTATAAAATTTAACGGAAATCCGCCCAGCGGTAGTCGAGTTCTGCGCGAACGGACAGACATGACACACATGATAGTCGCTCACCGAAATCTTTCGAACGCGCTTAAAAATGTGGTTTGTAGCTGCTTGAAGTTCGGAGACTTGCGAAGTTCCGTCAGATTTCGTGTTTCCGTTTCATTTGATTAGGGAACGTACGGACGGATGGGCAGGCTTTGGTACCAAAATCCCACCTTCATTATTATATACACTGTCAAGTACTGGCGTGGAAGTTATATCGTTATCCAATCTGATGTGGAAATGAACCCAAGGCCTTGGACTGACCACTTCACTGTTCATTTGTGCATTAAATTGGGCGTTTTGAGGTACACGGGGGGGGACCGCGGTAGCACAGTGGTTAAGGTGCTGTGCTACAAATCGGAATGTCGCTGGTTCGATCCCAGCTGGTGTCAGTGGATTTTTCATTGACACAAAATCCTTCTGATCGCACTATGTCCCTGGGGTCGACTCAGCCTCTAACAGAATTGAGTACCAGGAGTATTTCCTGGGGGTAAAGGCGGCCGATGCGTAAGGTTGACAACCTACCACCATCCTGTGCCGTTGTCACGAAACTTAACTACCTGGAACCCTCTGGGCCCCTCCGGACCTGCAACGGAACTGCATTACCTTTGAGGTTCACGAAGTTGGTGGAAATGTGTTCCACCTGTACTGTTTGAGTATTTGTATGTGATCTGTGCCGATATTTTTTAATCGACTAGGAATTTCCACCAAGACCCTCGACAAAAAGCTGCGAGTCGCTGTAATGAGATCACTCCGAGCAATAAGGCCAATACATGGGCGAAGGCGGAAAGGAGGTGTATAAAATGTCAGAGCATAATGGCGTAGATTGATGGGCAATCTCGGGGCCTCACATCTTGCATAAACCTATTCTCATTTTTTTTTATAGTAGGCGTAGAGGTATATCTATATATGCGCCTTATTACAGTAGAGGTGGAAATGAGGGAGTGGGGAGTTCTGCGAGTAGCTGCTGATGGTGGGTTGATTGGTTGTTCGGTTGGAGGCTTATTCCATCGGCCGCACTTCTAAGGAAGGCACACCACGCGTGTAAGCACACAAAAACTGTGTAGGAGCCTGTCGGGAGGTAATGAGAATTTCCGTTCCGCAGGAGTTGTACAGCAAAACGTACGTTCTCTGAATTCAACAGCTGAAAGGATTTTGGCACGCGTGTATCTGTGTCGGCTAATAGAAATGTTATTTATAGTCTCACCCTGTTTCCTTTACATATTTTATAAATAATTCCATGGAGCACAGTCCTGCTGCGGAAGGTGATATTTCCTGACCTGAAGGAATGCTCCGAATTCCATGGAACCAGAAATTTCATAACCATATTCACAACAGCCCACCACTTGCCCCTACCCGGAGTCCGGTCAGTCCATTCCGAGCCATCCCAACACAAACGTGTTCGAAGGCGTAGTTCTGAACAGTCCTCGTCTAATAAAATATCGTCACATGCTGATCGTTACGGTGACGAGACGCCCACCAACCCGATCCCCAAAATGGAGAACCGACTTTTGTCGGCTGTCCGTGACCGCTTATTCGGAATTTTCGGAGCTACCTTCCATATCTGGCGGGTCGTCCCTGTTATCAGCAACTGGAGGACGCACCGTGCTGTTACGTCAGGGACACTCTTAACCTCATACTTTTTGTGTTTTGGTTCTTGCGCTGCTTTTTATATTTGCGTCGTGCTGTTAATTGGCAGTGCTGTCGTATGTAGTAGTAGTAGTAGCAGTAGTAGTAGTAATAGTAATAGTAGTAGCAGTAGCAGCAGTACCAGTAGTAGTAGTAGTAATAGTAATAGTAGTAGCAGTAGTAGTAGTAGTAGTAGTAGTAGTAATAGTAGTAGTAGTAGTAGTAGTAGTAATAGTAATAGTAGTAGCAGTAGCAGCAGTACCAGTAGTAGTAGTAGTAGTAGTAGTAGTAGTAGTAATAGTAATAGTAGTAGCAGTAGTAGTAGTAGTAGTAGTAGTAGTAGTAGTAGCAGCAGCAGCAGCAGTAGCAGTAGTAGTAGTAGCGGATATTGATTCACATTTTGACAGTTGTGGGTTTTCTTTCCTGTGTTGTCCCCAGAGTTTGAAATTATTCGTTCCATGCATTTTGATTAAATTGTTCATTTATAAAACCAACTAAATACACTTACGATAAACACAGTATTATTCTCTCGTCACTTCTGTTTATAACTTCGCCCTGATCAGAGAGTTCACACACTTCGAATTAGTTTGCGAAATATACATATATATATATATAATGAACATTAGTGTTGTAATTTATTACATTTTAGTAAGTTTCGAGTTGGTTTGTGAACTCAGGAAGGACTGCGCTCCATGGAATTACTTACTTAGTTAATCTATCGTTGCAAGGAATGACGTAGCTTTTACAACTGCACTGGTTTTTTTGACTGTCGAATGGTATATGATTGTGGCGAATGAGTGGCTGGAAAGGATGTGGAATTGGCCGTGACCTATTGTAAGGACTGTTCCACCATTCGACTGTGTATATTAAGAAGTTCGTGCATCCTGATATTAAAATTATGCTGGTTTAACGCAATGAGTCGGTGTAGCATAGTCGGTACAGCGACTGTGCTGCAGGCAGGACAGTCTGGTGTTCGCTTCCCAGCAGAGGCAAGACATTTCTTTCTTCTCCAAAACGTGCCGACTGGCTGTGGGGCCCACCCAGCAATCTACACGTAATAGGTAATTTATACATTGGTTTATGTAGACCCATTCTGCACTTGAATATAACATTGTTTGGTTGTAGTAGGTGAGTAGGTGGATATATGCTTAGGTTTCGTAATTAATAATGTACAAGTTCGGCTGTCGTCTCGTAGACCGATATACGCGTTCCAAGGATGTATGCGTCATCAGTGCTTCCCAGAACTCTTTGTTTGCATTTTAAAGCCGTTACTATATTCTTCGCTGAGTCTCGTTTCCACTTTACGTTTTATTAATACCCACTTTACTGACGGTCCGTAAATACGGAAAGCTGGGAGAAGTCTGAACTGTGGCCCATTTGTTGTTGGTTGAATCTGCCGCCAATAGGCTGCGGTGTTGCCTTGCACGTTCCGCCTGGCCATTATACTGTGTCCGCTGTATGTTCTTTAGCGAAGACCAGGCATTAAATTGATCACGTGACACTTCTGTTGGGAAGCAGACGAAGACTGCAACTAATCTGCATTATGTGCGAAGAATCAGTTCGTATCCGAGAGGCAGCATAGTGTGCCTACATGGTAGAGAACAGCTGGTTAAATTTGTAGAGCGAAATGATGGCTGTTAATTGTGACAGCCATGCGGAACGCGCGCGCGCGCACAAACACACGCACATTTATACATACAATCATACACACGTACGTACGTATAAATACATACATTAACACGCATACATTCATACATACATACGTAGGTACTTCAAAAGGTTTCCGCACTTTTTTGTCTGTAGGGTATTGGTAAGTGTTAGACTGATGAGAATTGGCAGCATTTTACACCGTATCCTGATTGTATGACCTTGACTATGGCTGGTCCCCATCTTCAGTGTGTGAGTAGCTATTGAGCGGTAAACATGTCAGCCCTTCTATCAGTTTGCGCCAAAGAAGAGCAGAGAAGTGTCATAGGATTTCTGTGGGCAGAAGGTGTTAAAGGTGCCGAAATTCACGCACGTTTATGCACTCAGTAAGGGGGCAACGCATTGCCACGACAAAGCGTATACGAATGTTTAAAAATGGTCGGACAAGTGTAACGGATGCCGAAAGCTCGGGACGGCCATCAGCATCAACAACTGATGAGAAGCTGGAAGAAGCCAGAGCCATTATTCTCACTGACTGAAGATTGACAATAGAAAAAATCGCGTTACAACTGTGCATCAGTCAAGGTACGGCCTATTCTTTAGTGCATGACATTCTTGGGTTCCACAAAGTTGCTGCAAGGTGGGTGCCCAGACTTCTGACAGAAGAGCATAAGCGCAACCGCCAGCACATCTGCTCAGTCTTTTGGAGCGTACAGTCGTGAATGCGATAACTTCTTGAATCGCATCATCACTGGGGATGAAACCTGGGCTCATCGTTATGAACCAGAAACCAAACGGCAGAGCATGCAATGGAAGCACACTTCATCTCTTTCTTCCAAAAAATTCAAATCTCAGCCCTCTGCTGGAAAGCTTTTGTTGACGGTGTTCTGGGACTCCCAAGGGCCTATCCTTGAACATTATATGGAGAAAGGTGACACAGTAACAAGTGTCAACTACTGCAACATGTTAAGAAATGAACTGAGGCCGGCTATCCGCTCAAAACGGACAGGAAGTTTGACACAGGGTGTTCTGCTGTTACACGACAATGCACGCCCTCATACGGCACACCTCACCATCAACACCATTCGGCAACTGAATTGGGAAGTTCTCGAGCACCCTGCCTACAGCTCAGACCTGGCCCCTTCAGATTTCCATCTGTTTGGACCCCTCAAGAACGCTCTAAGAAGTCGTCGATTTGCAGCTAATGATGAGGTGAAAGAGGCGGTGCATGACTGGCTTCGCAGTCAACCACAAACTTTCTTTTCCAACGGCATTAAGAAGCTTACAGATCGCTGGGCTAAATGTATCGAGAAGAAGGGAGATTATA
>Ga0123354_10021527_pt1 | contig 10162 bp, 4 predicted proteins | sample TergutLab28metaG_2_FD_97872 | JGI IMG/M metagenome (GOLD analysis project Ga0123354, IMG submission 97872) | Labiotermes labralis P4 segment gut microbial communities from Petit-Saut dam, French Guiana - Lab288 P4 | ecosystem: Host-associated > Arthropoda: Insects > Digestive system > Gut ...
GGTCATCTTCCGGTTTAAAAAATTCCCCCAGAGGGGAGGCAAAGAAACCTACTAATCCACACCCGGACCCCCCCCCCCCAAGCGCCAACAACGGCAGAGCCAAGAGGGATGACCCCCGCCCACGATACAACATACCAACGCACGTCCATCGTCTTACCCGCTCACACGCACTTTACGTCTCGTATATAATTTATAGGCCAGATGATGAGATCTCAACATCTGCCACACACAAACAATATTTAGTCTCTTAGAACTTTGTAAACCTGATGATAGCCTCTGAGTAGGCCGAAACATGTCGTTCCTTTAATACCCAACCAACAAATTAGTTGTGTTTTGACTTAGTTTGCCCTTTTACTTCATTTAGTAAAAATTATATTTTTTTTATCAGTTTACATTTTAGTGGTTAGCCTGAAGTTGATTTCAGTTGCAACACGTAGCTAATATTTTACAGTGGTTAGCCTGAAGATGATTTCAGTTGCAACACGTAGCTAATATTTTACAGTGTTTAGCCTGAAGATGATTTAAGTTGCAACACGTAGCTAATATTTTACAGTGGTTAGCCTGAAGATGATTTCAGTTGTAACACATAGCTAATATTTTACAGTGGTTAGCCTGAAGATGATTTCAGTTGCAACACGTAGCTAATATTTTATAGTCTGAAGATGATTTCAGTTGCAACATGTAGCTAATATTTTACAGTGGTTAGCCTGAAGATGATTTCAGTTGCAACATGTAGCTAATATTTTACAGTGGTTAGTCTGAAGATGATTTCAGTTGCAACATGTAGCTAATATTTTACAGTGGTTAGCCTGAAGATGATTTCAGTTGCAACACGCAGCTAATATTTTACACAAAGACGGTTTACTTATGACGTTGTGCTGACGGAATACAAATAACTTTAATTCACCAAACAGGAATTGAATCTGTGACCTCGTCGTCCGAAAGATTGAAACCCACCCCACACGTCGTATACCTGTGTAAATGACATCGATTTTCCGTCTCTCAACTCAGCGCCTGAAGTATTGACAGCAGACTTCAATAAAAGATTCCTGATGTATGACAAGCCTGAACAATGGCATTATTATTGGTCTGTTAAGACTCTTGAGTGAAAATGATGGAACCGTCACGAGTGTACCATTTGACAGATTCAGGTGCTGTGGGATGCCTCTACCTGCCGATGAGAGCTTCTACACATTATTGATCATAGAACACTGCACTCAGCAACTCTACCAGAGAATAGGGAGTCTGTGTGGGTCAGTAGTTCTGCGTCAGCAAGGAAAGTAATTCTGTACACGGAGTTACACAGATTTTTCTGGACACGAACTGACCTCCAATATTATTGCCATCTAAGGTAAGGCGCCATATGATCCGAAGCTATTTACGAAAGATTTAGTGCAGTGTTTCTCAACCGCCGGGCCGCGGCCCGGTACTGATTCATGGCATCAATCACACCGGGCCGCGAGAGGTTCTTCTGGAATTTGTCATTTTAGTTTTCTAAGCAATTTGCATGAATAAATGTTTTATAGTGGACATATTCTGAGGAGAAAAATATTTGTGAATGTGTCGAAAAACGCAGACCCGGATGTTAGCCTGAGGAAACTACAATATGCTACAAGATTTCATTAGTCCAGTGATTGATAACTAATTTAAATGTAATTTTATATTTGTCAACATGTCACACGGTATACATAAGTGTACTAATACTCTTCATGAGTATGTCATAATTAATTATTAATACTTATGTTAGTTTAACGTATGAACTTAGAAAATGGGAAGGTATTTACGAGTAAATTTGTTGGGATCGGGCCCTCGTCTTTTGAAAAAAGAATTTACCGGGCCGCGGTCTCAAAAAGGTTGAGAAACACTGATTTAGTGGACTGGACAACCTGGATTTTCAGGACAGAAGGATAAATTCGACTACACTATGGGTAAAAGCCCAGAACTTTGCATGTAGGAAGAACGTAACATTAGCCTGAGGTATATTGAAGAGCCTGAGGTATATTGCAGAGCGAGGAGTTTCATCATTTGCACTTTTCGTCAGATATAAATAGAATATGTATAGATCGTATGAAGTTTGCTGCTCATATGTCTGTTTCGTTTATCATATTCTTTCATATTCTTTTGCTTCCATTTTTTATCATTGTATATATAGTTGTATGCCGGTCCCAGTAGCCGCGCGGTCTAAGGCGTAGGTCTGCGGCCGCTCGCCTGCTGAGATTGTGGGTTCGAATCCCGCCGGGGGCATTGATATTTGTCTGTTGTGACTGTTGTGTGTTGCCAGGTAGAGGTCTCGGCGACGAGGCGATCATTCGTCCAGAGGAGTCCTACTGACTGTGGTGCGTCGCTGTGTGCGATCTAGAAACCTCGTGAATGAGGAGGTCATGGCCCGCATTGGGCCGTAGCGCCACGAGAAAAAAAAATATATATATGGTTGTATGTTTTGTAAGCTTCTGTTTAATTTTGTAAATTATATACTTTTATTTTTATGTTTATGTACTTTTATTGTTATGTATGTTCTGTTCTGTGTATTCTGTTTCATTGCGTTGTTCTGTTTATTGTTTTTGTGTGTAACTGTGTACTGTACTACTGCCACCGGCTGTCAACCCAATTGCAGTTAACAAATATGTCAATATCATATCATATCACGTAAAGCCGGCCGGTGCCTAGGACTGACAACCCTGCCACTTGCATGTGCCGAATGTCTGGAAATTCTGGGAGCCTGAAACTCGTGGAGACCTAAGGAGCTGTCCAGGCCTGTAAGGGGATTGGTTTACCTTTCATCAGATGAGGGACTTTTTGATGGGGGCAGCACATAACAAGCATGGGAGAGATGAGGAATGTACAAGAATTTTTGAAAGAAAATCCTGAACAGAAGAGGCTACTTTGAAGATTCTGGCCTACATGAGAATATAATATGTAAATGGATCTTAAAAACATAGCAGATGCAGACTGGATTAATTAGCAACCGACGTGGCTTCATATCCCACCTGATTTGTTCGTCTCCAAATATTAGATTCTACAGTAAGACTCTGCTCAAAGAAGTTTGTCGCTCCACGAATTCGATCAAAAATTTGTTGTTTAATGTGACTGTTTTATGCTACAATGCTACAATGCAACATAAATCTTCTCCAGCTGTTGTATTTAAAGCTTGCAAGTGTTCAGAATTTCCCCATTAGAGATTACCAGTCTGCCGACAGGTAAGTCTGGTGGTAGGGTAGAAAATTCAAAATTACAGAAATAAATGGATACAGTATTTTCGGCCAATGGACTGATACTAGCACAATTGTGAAATATCAGCCATGTGGGGAACGAAGCCAACGACGACCACTCAAAAGTTTTCTCGGCTGTTAGTGGGACCTGAACAGGCCACAAGGCCTAAAACCTTGCCAGCTATATGATGATGATGATGATGATAATGATGATGTAACGGCAAAGCACGTAGACCTGTCTTACAAAAAATATTATGTTCCCGAGATTTAAAATTCCTTTGGCAGTCACTATGAAGAGTGTCGTCTTCTGGGATGTGACGCCATGCAATTTGTTTTGAAGTTACCAAAATTTTCGGAGGAAACGTTTTCCTCCACATTTAGGATTCATTCACTCATTCTGCCGTCCTGCTGCACAACAGTTCAGTAGCCTCTTCCAAAGCCAGTTGTCCACTGGGTGGGAACTAGTGCTTCCTCTTTCGATTCACAGTGAACTTTCTTTTCCTTAAGGTCATCCGGTAGCTGCTTACAACTTCTTCCTTGTCTTACCGTCACTTCTATACTTTCCTCTCTTTTTCTATCCTTATGATATGTGATTCATTACAGAGACCAAAGAGTCCTCGAAACTGTTACTCTGTATGTATATCGAACTACAAACTTCACATCTCACAATACGATAACCTCCCTTATGGTGTTTTTCCTTCATTTTTCATCCTTTACTGTAGGTGAATGAGTCAGAAACAAGCCGAAACGTATTATTTCAAAACAATACATCATATGAGCCTGTGCAATAGTATTAAACTTTTGGCGTCGGAATTATTTTTTTAATTTTAACACACCTGTATATAAAATGTGAATAATACATGAACCAAATATGTTAGAATTATGAAACAAACTGCATTTCGAAGAGAAAAAAACGGAGAGTGTATACCATGTTTAAAATATTCAGTACCTATATTTGTTGAATAAATATATAAAATGCAACTTCAGAGGTTAGCGGTGCGGTACGACCACTACAGTTGACATTAGGCGTCAAAAGGTTAATATTCTATATAAACGCCTTCTTCTTCCATCAACTTAGTCCACCGGGTCACCATGAGCAGAACAGCTAACTCAACAAAATAAAAAAAAAACACATTTCCGAATACCTGCTGACACATCCTGTCATAAAGAGCATCGCGTCGCGACATTTCGCTATCGATTCATGTACTTGAAGCAGAAATAATAAAACAATCGATGAAGGGAGACTACTGCTAGAAATGAGGTGAGACACCAGTAACAACGTCATTCGTACGTTTGTCACTCGGTTTCGCTGCATTAACAAACAGTTGTTGGCCTCTCCCCCGTAAGCGTGCCGCTCAAACGACAATAAGACCGGCAATCCCTCCATTATATTGGTGTCATTTGCCTTAACTCATTGTTCGGTATCTGAAATACGCAAGTTTTCTTCTCTTTCTAATTACTCTCTTTCTGGAGTCATTGTCAGTTGCGGACTGTGAAATTCGACACACCTGTAGTGTGTACAAAATTGTGATAGTTGTTTTATAAATGCTGCCCTCTGCGATGACGCTGTAAAGGTAAAGTAATCCCTGTACAGGCCTGGACAGGAACCGAGGGTTCCAGGATTTTGAGACCCACAGACTTCCAGACAATCAGCACATGAAGGTACCTGAAAATATTCGTGGTACTCATTTCTGTTAGAGGCTGCGTAGACTCCAAGGTCTTAGTGCGGCCGGAATGATTATGTCAATGAAACATTCCAATGACACCATGGAGATTAGAACCCACGACCTTCCGTCGTCTAGAGCAGTGTCTCGACCAACTGCCCCCAAGGCATATCTCTCTTTTTAGGCGCGTTCGCAAATATTTTAAACGCGACTGTCATCTTCTTCATACGTCAGTCTGTCTGTCCGACCGTGTGACTCTCCTTCCGGATGCAACAAGTCGGCTCGGACTACACAGATTTACATGAAATTTGATATTTGACAATTTACCAAACTCTGTTAAGAAAATTCAGCTTTAATTAAAATCTGATAAGAATAACGGATACTTTATATGAAGACCAATTTACATTTATGGTGCCTCTATGAATGCTTTTTCTACTTCTTAGTATGGCTGTACAACTCTTAATGCAGAGGTTTGGCCTTCCCAACCACTTCCTTCCATCTTCCTCTCTCCTGGACAAGGGTCTTCCAATATGGCACTTTTAACCTCTGTATATCTTTTAACATCATCCTCCCAGCGTATTTTTTGTCTCCCCATTGGCCTCTTTTAAAATGGGTATCCAGGCATGTATTGCTTTGATCATTCTTGTATCTTGCATTCTTCCGATATGACCTACCATCCTAGCCTTTGCGCTCTGGCGAAGTTTCTATGAATGCTTTTTAGAGTGGGAAATGTTTTGGGCAAATGTTGTACACAAAATCAAAATACACATTTTTAATACATTTTTCGGAATATCTTTCCGTTTATGAGAAAATGCGTAAAAATATGGTACAGACGGACAGGCCACACACACATTATTGAAGGAAACATATAAGAGAAAGGAAAACCAGGAAGAAGGAGTAAGCAGTTACTGGATGAACTTATGGAAAAAGAGACGATAATAGAACTTGAAAGCGGGAGCAGTAAACCGCACTCTATGCAGAACTCACTTTGGAAGAAGCTACAGAATTGTCGCAAGAGAAACTACATAACGAATGAGATGACAGCAAGTAAACAAATTTTATTGTACTCCGCGGGTCCTTTTGTTTGGACCCGCGGTGTATTACATGTAACTGTAACTTCCCTTGCTGTTTAATTTCTAGAATTATATTCCCTATGGCGCAACAGCCCCTAGCGGGCCGGGGCCTCCTCGTTATGCAGGCTTCTCGATCACACTCAAACACGCCACTTTCGGTAGGACTCCTCTGGACGGGTGACAACCCGCATTGATGCCTCTCTCTAGTTACAACACACAGCACGCACTAGAGACAAGTGTCAATGCCCCCGACAGGATTAGAATTCGGAATCCAAGCAAGGGAGCGGTCACAAACCCATACCTTAGACAACGCGGGCACTGGGATCACTAATTTGTGGTAGAGTTGCCATTCATCCTTTTTGCTTAATTCAAGTTGTTCTTATGTCTCCTTCTACTACTCCTGGCGTTGCCAAGTACGAAATATTCATGTTATGGCGGTAGGCCTAGTTGTATGGGTTGAGTGATAAAGTACATTTGATTCTTACTAGGAAGCACAACGGTATGCCAAACACCAAAATTGTTATGGATGAGCTAACTTGTGTGAGGAAGTTTCCTGGATTCTTTTACCTCTTGTGGAAAGGGTAACTGATTTTCGGGCCCCACAAAAGGCGTGAATTTTTTTTGGTTTAATTGGGCAACTGTTGTTTATCAAGAAGAAACTGTAGGTGAAACGGCAGTAACTTCTTAAATTACAAATTACTAGGCCAACTTTGATCTTTGTAATATTGTAATTTCCGATTTGGAGGAGATAATATAAGTTCTGAACTCTAGACCAAAATAGTGGAAGCCGTCATGTATAGACAAAGCACTGTCTTTACCAAAGCGCGCAGACACGAAGACTCATAGAGTTAAGGAAAGAGAGAGTTGAGGATCGGTGAAATGAAGGTCTGGGTATTAGAAATGACTGAGTGGTCTGCCTCGCGCTGCCAGTTCTTAATCCGTGAAGCTCAGTTTGCAACCCTCTCGACAAATTTTCCTTGATTCCACTCACTGGAAACCTCGACTGGTTTAAAATTTGTGAGGATGACAGAATTCCTGCAAAAAAAAATGTATTCAATTTCTTCTACTCCCTAACCAGTCCATTTACCGAGTTTCTTCGAGTTTTGAATCTAGTGATACAAGCAGATGCGTTGGTTGCAGACAAGCTAAGAGGTGATACAGAAAACACATAAATCCTTGTGTAATATAAGAAGAGTGAAACGGGCGAGGCTAATTAATAATTTTGTTGACTAATCCTGTTTACACACTTATAGACAAAGACACGAAGGGTAAACACTCCAGCGAGGGAAGGATTCAGTTTTAATTAGAATTACAATGGAGAGGTAAGCGTTCCTGATCCGCCATCTCTGCTGCTGCTCTGCTGCTGCGAGTTTACAACTTCAAGTGTTTAATTTCTTCCAGCAGAGAGGTTTAATATTGCGGCCCCCCCGTTTTCTCATCAGGTTTTAATCCCACCATTTACGCGCAGTATCAATATTATCAACACTTGAATGGAAAGAGGGGGGTGTCCACTAAGGTTATAGTGGACGCAAGGTTTTTGTATCGACGATAGGGTTTTTGGCATCTTCCCCTCAACAGCGGGTACTATAAGGTAAAGGTAAAGCAGTCCCAGGAAGTTAAGTTTCCCAGAATTCAGGACAACGGCACAGGATGGTGGTAAGGTTGACAGCCTTACGCACCGGTCGTTTTGCCCTGGTACTCATTTCTGTTAAGAGGCTGAGTCGACCCCAGGGCCATAGTGCGATCGGAAGGATTTTGTGTGGTTGAAAAATTCCAATGACACTAGCTGGGATCGAACCAGCGACCTTCCGATTTTCAGCACAGAACCTTAACCACTGTGCCACCGCAGTTCCCGGGTACTATAAGGTTATTTCCTTAAAGAACCTGGCGTTTGGTCTGTGAGCTTGTGGTGAAATCAGGAGAGTCGCGAATTCGGGTACGTGTAGTTCAGTGTACTTCTGCTTTCACGGAGCTGGAACAGCCAGGACAGAGTGTAGTTTTTATGTATATGAAATACAATCATGTGATAAGTAAGAGGACCGTGAGCTCAGGTCTCACAACTACGAATATGAACAGCTGTTGTCATTCCGGCCCTGGCTAGAATAAGAAATACCTTTGCTCTTTCTGTGGCTTATCATAGGTACCTCTCTGGATAACTGGAAAGACTCGCGTTAAAGATCATAAGACAAAATGACACAGAATTTATAGAGGTAACCCAAATACACAATGGCCAGAATAGAGAGAGTGCTAAAGTTCGTGTCTTACACATACTGCCGGTGATAACGCTATATATGAGAAGAAAAATGGGGATAAACAGGAGAAGAATAGTATGAGAAGAGAAAGGGGGGGGGGAAGAAAAGTTGGGTCAAAAAGGAGAAACCAAAAAAATATCAACAGCCATTAAGATTCCATCAACAGTCATTCAGTTACTATCAACAGCCATTCAGTTACTGTCATCAGTCGTTAATATAACAGTCGTTCATTTACCATAAGTCATAAAGTAACTATCAACGGTCATGTAGTTACCATCAACAGTCTTTCTGTTACTATCAACAGCCATTCATTTACTGTCAACAGTCGTTCAGATACTATCAACAGCCATTCAGTTAGAATCAGCAGGCGTTCAATTACCTTCAACAGTCTTGCAGTTACCATTAAGAGTACTTCAGTTACTATCAACAACCATTCAGTTATTATCAACAGCCATTCAGTTATCAACAACAGTCGTTCAGTTACTATCGACAGTCGTTCAGTTACTATCAACAGCCAATCAGTTACTATCAACAGCTATTCAGTTAGAATCAGCAGTCGATCAATTACCATCAACAGTCGTCAGGTACCAACAAGAGTCTTTCAGTTACCATCAACAGTACTTCAGTTACTATCAACAGCAATTCAGTTACTAAAAACAGCCGTTCAATTAATATCAACAGGCATTCAGTTAGAATCAGCAGTCATTCAATTACCATCAACAGTCGTCAGTTACCATCAACAGTCCTTCAGTTACCATCAACAGTAATTCAGTTACTATCAACAACTTTTCAGTTATTTTCAACAGCCGTTCAGTTACTATGAACAGTCGTTCAATTACTATCAACAGCCATTCAGTTAGAATCAGCAGTCATTCAATTACCATCAACAGTCGTCAGTTACCATCAACAGTACTTCAGTTACTATCAACAACTTTTCAGTTATTTTCAACAGCCGTTCAGTTACTATGAACAGTCGTTCAATTACTATCAACAGCCATTCAGTTAGAATCAGCAGTCATTCAATTACCATGAACAGTCGTCAGTTACAAATAACAGTCTTTCAGTTACTAGCAACAGTACTTCTGTTATTATCAACAGCCATTCTGCTACTATCAGCAGCCGTTCAGTTACTATAAAGAGTTGTTCAGTTATTATCAACAGTCATTCAGTTAGAATTTGCAGTCGTCCAATTACCATCAACAGTAATTCAGTTACTATCAACAGCCATTCAGTTACTATCAGTAGTCGTTCAGTTAATATCAACAGGCATTCGGTTAGAATCAGCAGTCGTTCAATTACCATCAACAGTCGTCCGCTACCATCAAGAGTCTTTCAATTACCATCAACATTATTTTAGTTACTGCCAACAGCCGTTCAGTTACTATCAACAGTCGTTCAGTTACTATCAACAGGCATTCAGTTAGAATCAGCAGTCATTCAATTACCATCAACAGTCGTCAGTTATCATCAAGAGTCTCTCAGTTACCATCAACAGTTTTTCTTTTACTATAAACAACGATTCAGTTACCAACAACAACCGTTCAGTTACTATCAAGAGCCATTCAGTTAGAATCAGCAATCGTTCAATTACCATCAACAGTAAATCTTATGTGTATTGGAACGTGCATCATCTTGATATTTGAATAAAGGTTGACCATCTAGATGACACTTGCTTTATTTTACTCGTATATTGCTCAACAGGTTTCAGACGTTAATACGTCCATTTTCAGGAGCTGGCGAGTACTTGTTGTGTTTTGTGGGCTAACTTGAGGCGTGCTGGTGTTATGTAGCGGGATTGTCTGTTGGTGATGTGGTATCCGAGTATAGGCTGAACCAATACTAGTGGTTCAGCCTGCACTCGGATACCACATCACCAACAGACAATCCCGCTACATAACACCAGCACGCCTCAAGTCAGCCTACACAACACAACAAGTATTCGCTAGCTCCTGAAGATGGACGTA
>Ga0123354_10021528_pt1 | contig 10161 bp, 7 predicted proteins | sample TergutLab28metaG_2_FD_97872 | JGI IMG/M metagenome (GOLD analysis project Ga0123354, IMG submission 97872) | Labiotermes labralis P4 segment gut microbial communities from Petit-Saut dam, French Guiana - Lab288 P4 | ecosystem: Host-associated > Arthropoda: Insects > Digestive system > Gut ...
TGATAAAATCGAGAAGAATGAGATGGGCTGGCCATGTGGCGCGTATGGGTGAGGAGAGGGGGGTGTATAGGGTCTTGGTGGGGAAACCGGAGGGAAAGAGACCACTGGGGAGACCTAGGCGTAATATTAGGATGGATCTCCAGGAGGTGGGATGTGGGTATTTGGACTGGATTGGGCTGGCCCAGGATAGGGACGGGTGGCGGAGGCTTGTGAGTGCGGTAATGAACCTTCGGGTTCCGTAAAAGGCGGTGAATTTCTTGAGAACCAGTTAGTTTCTCAAGAAGGACTCTGCACCATGGAGTAAGTAAGTAAGTTGGTCTGTGTAAACTGGTAACCAGGTACGGACGTTTTGGGGAGGTGTAGTGTTTTCTCGTTCAGGTTTTCAGTCCAAGTGGACAGACCCTGGAGTTGAATAGAGTACTGTCCGTTGTTGTCATGGTTGCGTTGGGTAGTCTGGTGCCTAATAACATTTCGTCATGGCCGTCGGGCTGGGAGGGGTGGGTTGAAAGAGGGAGGTTGAACTCGACAACAAGATGGACAAGACCGACTTTGTCTTAAGGGGGCAAATGCTCGTAGCAAGTACGTATGTAACTAGAATTCGAAGTGTTTAATGTCAGTTTCAAGTCTGCGCATTGCAGATTGCGTTGTGGCGACTGTGAAGTTAGTTTAGTCCGTGTTTCGGGCCGAGTGCGTTTATTGAACTCGATTTCTCAATTAATGTAACAGGGCGCAGTGAACTGTATGCCCTTCGGTTTGTTAATGGGACCATGTGTACCGCGCGTCATGAGACTGACCTCTGAAATACGTGTTCGTTCCCTGGTCCACACAAAAACTGAAGCTGATGTGGACATGAGAACACAGCAGTCTACATTCGCAGCTGTCACAGATGGCCTAGCATGACCAAGCGCTCGGTCTGTGTCCAGTCAATAACGTTCATATCGTTGCAGTCCTGCGCTGGGAAATTTATCAGGTACCATTATCCGTAATTGAGTACCAGGGGTGTACAATTCTGACTTCAGGGTATGGACAACATTGAGGCACCACTGGGCCTACGGTGTAGTGAGGAAGGACCCTGACAGGTGTTTTGGTTCTAGAGGATGAAATGAGAGAAATGAAGGCAATATAATGAAGAGATGAGAGGGAGAGAAAAAATAGAGGAGATTAATACACAGAAGATTAAAGTCTCTTAACTTCCTGCTTTCTCTTTCAGCTTTCCTTTTCTGAGTCCGTGCACAGACAGAACAAAACAAGAAAGAAAAACAGAAAGAGAGTTTAATTCCATATATTCGCTTTGAAAGCGTGTGGAAAGTGGAGGTATAGCTCCACGCGTTCTTAATCTGGGCACCGGTTGGCAGTGAGCGGTCAGCTACACGAACCCCATCACTCTACACACCGGTATGCATTTAGTAGTAGGGCGGATGGGCCCTAGGGCCGGCCAGGGTATTTGGGAGGAGAGAGTGTTACCCTTACCGAGAAACGAACTAGTATTTCTCAGTTGTCCAGCCCGTAGCCTAGTCACTATACCGACTGAGCTATCCCAATTCCCGGAGATTTAACACAGAGGGGATGAAAGTCTTTCCTCTTACCCCTTCTCTCTTTCTCTGTCTTTGCTCGGAGAGGGAGCTAAAGTCGTCGGAATAACTTATGATGTCTACTGTCCGTTTTCCTTTTTCCGCCACATTTCTCCACGTATTTGTGCATCGGGAGGTGCTCGTGTCAAGTCGACAGGGACACTGGGTATCCCATCTTGAAGTATCTTTGTAGCTTTTCACAGTTGCTCCAGGCAACGAAGAGTCGTTGTTAGCCGCTTCATGTTATTGGATTTCAGCACTTCGTCTGTCGTCTAATATTTCGTATTTTCGTGTTATCTGCTTCTGACAAACGCTGACTCTTGAGTGTCCATATAGCTTCTTCTTCTTTTTTTTTTTTTTTGGTTTTAGTTTCAGTGTTTGCGGTTAGCCATTTTTAAAGGAGCGAGCCCACTAGTTGCCTCGGTGCCTTTACACCGACGTGCTTTTAGTTCACCATACATGATGTTGTTCTATTCTGAATACGAATCAGAGGACGACGAGTCTAGAAACCCTGTAGTGTAGTCGGCAGGGACATTTAGAAATTCATCAGTGGTCGGTTTTTGATTGAATTTTCCAAGCATCATAGCAGTTCAGTGTTAGATTTAGTACGTAGACAGTCCATAAAGAAACCGAACTTGTGAAATAGCGAGCCAGCTAGCGCGCGCAGCACGCTTGCGATGGTGGCTTTGTGTAGCGGGGATTTTAACTTCATTCTGACACTAGCAGCATCATGCCATGTCAATTATTCATCGAGTAATACGCGCTTGAATGAGTGCGTGTTTAGTACTGTCGGCGATTTTTTGCAAGTTGGTAAATGAAGGATTTTGAGGAGCAAAGCGTTTGCGTCAAATTCTGTTTAAAATAGGGAACAACTTTTTGGGAGACTTTTCAGATGTTGCAACAGGCTTATGGAGAGGATTGTTTGAGCCGTACGCAATGTCACGAGTGGTACACTCAGTCGAACAAAAATCCATTAGGCGTGATATTTCGTACGTCCCGCTCAGGCAGTGACGTGCGGTGCAGTTGCCATCATAATTTGAGTCGTTTTTCTTTCCCCATATTTGCTCATTCGTGGCGTTTCTCTGTCTTCCATTCATTACAATCAATCAACACCGCGTATATATTAAATGAAATACAACAATAGGTTTGCGTAATTTGTAATTAAAACATTAATTAAATCGGGCAGAACGTCCATCGAAGACGACCCCAAATCTGGACGGCCTTCCACGTCAGTGGATGACGATCATGTTGAGAAAGTGTTTGCTGTGATTCGTCAAAATCGTCGTCTGACTGTCCGTGAAGTTGCCGAAGAAATGGGAATCTGTAAAAGTTCGTGCCACCTGATTTTGATCGAAAAACAGCAAATGCGTCGTGTTGCGGCGTCTCGTTACACGTCACTCCTTATCCATGAATTTTTGACGAAGCATGAGACGACTGTTGTCCCGCAGCCGCCCTACTCTCAAGATTTGGCCCCTGCAGACGTTTTCTTGTTCCCGAAGTGGAAATCCTCACTAAAAGGTCGCCGATTTCAGACGGTAGAGGAGATAGATGAAAATTCGATACGGGACCTTCGCGCCGTCCCGCAAAACACGTTCCAGGACGCGTTCCAAAAATGGAAAAAAACGTTGGCAGCGGGGTATCAAGAGTGGAGAGGGGTACTTTGAAGGTGACAAGTTTGATGAAGTTGTAAGTAAAGCAATAAATTTTAAAAAATGTTCGGTTTCTTTATGGACTGCCCTCATACTGTCAAGTCATTCGAAGCATCTGGTTATGTGTACTGATAACGCTTTTTATTATATTGGCGAAATACGTTTCAAAAAGGGATCAGCCTTATCAGTGTGTGTTTAACTGCTGTACGATATGCGTGTTTCCCCCAGCGTTCCTCTCTGCTTGTTGTAAATGTCCTTCGCATGTCAGACTCGCTGCCTCTAGCGGGATGGTTGATGGAAGTGCAAATTAGCATCTTCAAGTGTCTACTGGTCATGATGGGTTCGTAGAGGTCAGTTGAAACTGTTGCCAGGTCATGGCATGAAATATAGTCACACCACAAGTAGGGGTGTCCATTGTTGATTTCGTTCACTGATTCCGTGTCATCCTCCTTGGTACATAATAATAATAATAATAATAAAAATAATAATAATAAAAATAAAAATGACAACTTACTTACTCCATGGAGCAGGGTCCTTCTTGAGAAGCTGACCGGTTTGCAGCTAGTCAAGGAATTCCCCGTATTTTATGGAACCCGAATGTTCGTTACCGCATTCACAAGTGCCCGCCACCTTTGCCAGTTCGATCCATTCCATACCCAAACATCCCACTTCCCGAAGATTCGTCTCAATATTATCCTCCCATCTACGCCTGGGTCTCCCAAGTGGTCTCCTTCACTCAGGTTTCCCCACCAAAACCCTAAATAATAATAATAATAATAATAATAATAATAATAAAATGCAGACTTTGTCAACAATTTGTTGAGACAATAGACCACCTAATATCAGCATGCCCAATACTTTGAAAAGAACAGTACATAAAAAGACATGATAGAGTGTGTGCACAGCTACACTTCAACATATGCAAGGAAACAGGGGTACAGTTGCACAAAAAAAAAGTGGTATGAACATGTGCCAAAATCAGTAGAAACAAGTCAAGGAGGCAAGGTAAACATATTATGGAATCAACAACTACAAACTGACAGAACTATAACCAACAACAAACCAGACATTATAATCCGCGATAATGAAAAGGGAACATGTATGTTAATAGACGTTGCAATTTCAGGAGACGGAAATGTGATTAAAAAAGAAGCCGAGAATATTCTAAAATATAAAGACCTTACAATAGAAATACAGCGCATGTGGAATGTAAAAACATAGGTGATACCAGTAATAATAGGGGCGCCTGGGACTATTTCAAAGTCATTCAGAAAATACGTGAGCAACATACCGGGAAAACATGAAGTCAAGGAACTCCAGAAAACAGGCAGATTGGACACTGCACACACACTGCGGAAAGTACTAATGTAAAAGTACAATAGATTCAACACCGGAACTAACGATATAAGCACCATGAATAGTAAAAACAGAATAGTTGCAACAGTGTATTACTTAGGGACATAGTTTGTCTCAGGAATGTAAGTATAAATACCCTGCATAAAGGAGATGATGATGATAATGATGATAATACTAAAACCAGCCTGGGGTTTACATAGGATGTAACTATTGAAGTAATTACTATAAAAGGCAGACGTCTTTAAGCGTATTTTTACCTGATTTCCTTACTCAAAAAGGAAATGTGCCTTTACCGCATACCCACAAGGAAAGAATACACTGATGAATATGTGTTCCCGTTGATCAGTGTTCTGCCATTCAACACAGTTGTTCCCCCGACAATTACTTTACGCATTCAGTGGTTACCAGCTGGAGGAACAGATTTAAGCTATTACACCATAAAGAACTTTTACCATACAGTAGGACCTAGAAGGAAATAGTTTTTTACAGGATGAGCGAAAAATCCCTGTGCACTTGTGGGAACTGGGATATAATTTGTTGTTTCAGTCGCAGTGAATGAATATACAGTTCTGCGTTGACAGTGCGGATTTGGAAGGCGTTGGTAGAGCACGTTTGAAATGTGATGGCACACGCGCAGAAACCAGATATGGTCTTTCAGCGAAACGGACGAGTCCATTTAAATCGGCAGGAGCGTCAGTTCAGTCGACTACTGGCAGCCGAGGTGTGCGCATCAGCGGTAGTAATGCTGGATACACCATGTTCTGAGGTAGAGTGCAAGACTACTGGCTACCCACTCCACTCGCGTGTTCCCTCTTCACTTCCCCTACCGTGCGTCACCGTGTGCCATCACATTTCAACTGAGCTTTACTACGTGACTGAGGTCACGTGTGCCACCCAAGTGTGTTGTGTATGTTACTATCCCACTTCCAGCACAGTGCAGCATCCTTCTCGCACAGGAGCACTGTGCCTTATGACCCACCTTGTATTATAGGCATGGAGCTGCTTTATAAAGGGGTTAGCTATCTGACTGGTAGCGAAATGCTTGAAGGCACTATTACCACTCGAGCAAGTGAAACCCTCATGATGTTTTCAGACATGTAAAACAGCCGTACCTTACTGCTTGCGAGTATGAATTTACTTAACGCTGATGCATGTAGTTAAGCTTATTTGAGCAGAGGAGATGGAGCTTAATGGTAGGCAGGGGGTCTTATAAACATGAAAGGAGATCTTTTTGAGGGAATCATGTGAACGGTAGAGAAATCTAGGAGGAGCAGAGCGGTGTGCAGAACCAATGTGCGGCCTGGAAATAAGTCCACGTGGCGTGCAAATTGGTGACTGAAGTAGCTGTGATAACCGCGAGTATATCGGAGAAATTCGTAGACGTGCTGGTATCATCTGGTTTCAGCGATGAAGCGAAATCTTGGGGGGGAACTCACGTATGCAGATGGGTCGCGAGGGGGATAAAGTTTGTTATGCGATGACTGATAGCACGGAAGATGCACTGATATTGATATGTGAACGGAAAAGCTCGTTCCACGATGTGATAAACGCTTGAACTGTATAGTTGATTGTTCGGAAAGGCATTAGTTTGATCAGCGAACTTTGTTTGTTATGCATACATACAGTAATCCCTTCTTGAGTTATATCAGACCTCAAAATTATCTTTCAACGAGGAGAGAAGTGTTGTGGCTTGTGACAGCCTTTTGTACGTGTTTTATCTTGTGCAACTGTGCGTGTTTAGCGTTTCCCGACAACAGTTTGAACTAATTAGTGGAGTTGCATTCAGAGCGCTGTACACCAGAGTTCATCGCACGCTTGTACTTTTTAATTTCCTGCCCCCGTCATGCCCGGTATGCTGGCCGCTGCGACAGAACTGCTGTTTAACGTAGAGATGTGGACTTCACATCGAAATATTTTGTAATTCTCATGGTTGGTCACTTTTGCGTGGGAATAAAATAACATTTGTACAATCCGTAAACGGTTTTAGACGCCTCTGGGTAAATGACCAAACCTGATGCACAATTACGTTATATAATAGTTTATTATTATAATGCTCTACATGTTTCGAGCAACTCTGTGCTCATCATGAGAAGGTCAGATTGTATTAATACAGCATCTGGTGTAGTATACTCTGTAAGTGACCTTCCGGTATTCACACCGGACGGTCACTTACAGAGTACAGTCTTCTAACTGGCCACAACACCCTGAGGAGACATTTATATGTAATGGGGCTGAGCGATAACCCAATTTTTAGGACGTGTAGTACTGAGGGGGAAACCTCAGTTCATGTTTTATGTGCTTGTGAGGCTCAGGCTTCACTCAGACACTCATATCTAGGCTTCTTCTTTTTGGACCCTGAGGATATTAGGAAACTAAATATAGGGATCATCTGGAAATTTGCTAAAGGAACATGGCTCTTCTAATTTAGTAACAGAACATGGGGCACAAAGGGCCTGTCCTAAGGCCTAGGTGCACTGCGCCCTGAAGGGCTCGAACCCAAATACCATTCAGTTCAACTCAAAATCCACGTTCACAGACTATTTTAAATTATTATCCAATCGAAATGTTAATTGGTCCATGTCCGTGCCTGCGAGGGCGTGTGGGGAAGTGGAGGTATAGCTTATCTCATTCTTAAGTTCGGTACTTGATGGAGGTGAGTGGTCACCTTACGCCACGGTCAGTTTGCCTCCGATACCCATTAAAGTAGGACGCTGGGTGGGTTTCATATCCGGTCTGGGCGTTTTGGACTAGAAAAAAGTCCCTTACCTCTGCTGGAAATCGAACTACCGTTCTCGGTTGTTCAGAATTTGTTGTTATATTAGAATTTAACTGGACGATATTAGTACATTTTCCCTAGCCTCAGTTCAGTCTAGGCTACAACGCCCTTCTGAAGCAGAGGATCAGAAATTGTCTTCCAGATTTTACGTATGAGGGAGAAGAACCTCTCAGTGCAACACGACGGGTATTGTAATATTCGAATGCTATTCATGTCGGTATTTTTTGCTTGTATAAAACTGTAGGGATTATGCAAGAATATCTGATTTTGCTCCAGGCGCAGCTGATTGTATGTCTGAGCCTGTAGTATTTCTTTTGCTCCCCAGTATGCGCCTCGATGCGTGCGGTAGCTGTTGATGCCTTCATCCTTTTGTCTTACTGCTCTTGGTCTTTGTTTCCGGTTTATGGAAGTTTGAGTAGTAAGCCTCTGTAATTACGAACTACTACTGTCGTTGTAGCAAGAACAGTATGCAATAGATGACTGGTATTGTGATACCGAAAATCCATTCTGCGTTAGAGGTTAAATAATGGTGGCACATCATTTTAGACTTAAAATGGCTTATTGCGTTGTAATCCTTATAAGATAATTAACTTAGGACCCGTACTAGAGCGACAGTTTAATGCGTTATTACATTCCTCAGTGGTGAGCATTTCTACCAGTTGGACGCGGAGTTCATGCTAAGAGACTTCGCTTGAAGGCCGTTACGAGTTCACTTAAGTAGCCAGTGTTAGCGTCACGCTGTGACGTTGTGAATACCACAGACGTTAACCTGTTTTGTAACTGGATTATTGGATAATGTCTTCAGTTGTTTGAAACAGTCAGTTCACATCAATAAGTCCACAGAATAGAGTTCTCCTGGAGAAGTTGTTAGGTCCTCACATAATCAAGAAGTTGGCTGTATTTTATGGGGTCGAGACTTCCCGTCGTTGTGTTCTCAAGACCCCACCATTGGTATTTATTGTGGGACTCGTGAATGGGGTCATAATTCTCACACAGTATTTCTGTAACGTCAGTTTTAATATTTATGTCCAATCTACTACCAGGTGTTCAAACTGGTTGTTTAGTTAAGGTTTTCTATTTTTTGTATAATAAAATTAATTATATACGTCAGCACTACCTTTTTATTTATACATAGGCTACATGTTTCGACCCATCAGTCGGTCATCTTCATGCCTACAAAGCAGACTAAGTCATTGGTGCTGTGTGCACGTTGGGATTCCAATATGTTTACGTTAATTAAATACATGAACTTTGGTAAGTTTCTTTGCTGAGGACGAATGGAATATGTAATGCGCACTAATCTGGTCAAAATTTTTAAAATCATTGGTTAAGATTTAACAATTAAAACAGTTTCTATTATCACTTGGGTATCCTGTGGGAATGTAAGGTTACATTCCCACAGGATACCCAAGTGATAGTAGAAACTGTTTTAATTGTTAAATGTTAACTAACTCATGATTTTAAACATTTTGACCAGATTAGTGCGCATTACATATTTCATTCGTCCTTAGCAAAGAAACTTACCAGATTTTATGTATTTAATTAATGTAAACATATTGGGATCCCAATGTGCACACAGCACCAATGACTTAGTCTGCTATGTAGGCATGAAGATGATCGACTGATGGGTCGAAACATGTAGCCTATGTATAAATAAAAAAAGGTGGTGCTTGACATACATAATTAATTTTATTATACATTCATTCTACCACTTCGTGATGCCTTCTTTCAAGTTTCAATTTTTTTTTTTTTGCCCACACTTCTTTATGCGGTTCTCGTCGCATCCTTGCGTCCCTTGCTCCACCACTCTCGTCCTTGATGTTATAATCGGTTGATGAAGAATACGGTCGCGAAGTATAACGTTATGCAATTTTATACATCCTCCTGTTACTTCTCTGTCGTAGGCAGTTGAAGTAATCGCTAATAAATCACTTCCTGCTTCACACAAGAGACGCTATACTCGTATATATCCATTATACTCGCCGCCCGGTTCATGCTGTTGGACAAATGATTGTTGTCTTTTTTTCTTCTGAGATTGTTAGGGAACACGTAAGTATATTGTGTGGGCAAAATAGAGCTGTTAAGCGTTAAAATGCCATGCCATATTTCAGGCGGTTATTCGCCGGCCTGTTTCCATGGAAACCCGGAAAATTCCCGTTGGTCAGTCCGTGTGGGATTTGTGGTGGATAAAGTGGCAGTGGGAGAGGTTCTTCTCCGAGATCTTCATTTTCCCTTGCCAGTGTAACTGTACTACTAGTGCCTCATACTCATTTCTCTTTAATTGATAATATATATTGTGAGCAACTGACAGCGTCGTTAAGTAACCCCCCCCCCATTAAAGCGCCGATCACTATTAAATACGGTCAATCAGCAGTCCACGTACATTTTATATTCTTGACTTTGTACAGCATCTTCTATTTATCGCATTTGCATTTGAGTAAATTTGATGCTCAGGAATTGCAGTAATCGGAACTAGCATAAATTCCTCAACTAGTAATCATAAACTAACTAAACTCCGTGGCCTTAGCCCGCACGCGAACTATACCGACAGAGCGGCCGCCGCCTGTCGGCGAAGTTAATGCCATCTTTTGCGGATAGAGGGGTGTTACGTGGTCAGCGCAACGGGTCCCCACAGCCGTTAATCTCTGTTTTCTAGACCTGGAGCCGCTACTTTTTTCATTCAAGTACTCCTCAATTGACCTCACGAGGCTGAGTGGACCCCGTTCCAGACCCACTACTACTCAGAAAATCTGGTAGCGCCGGGGATCGAACCCGGGACCTCTGTATCTGTAGCCAGAAACTCTGACCA
>Ga0123354_10021529_pt1 | contig 10161 bp, 7 predicted proteins | sample TergutLab28metaG_2_FD_97872 | JGI IMG/M metagenome (GOLD analysis project Ga0123354, IMG submission 97872) | Labiotermes labralis P4 segment gut microbial communities from Petit-Saut dam, French Guiana - Lab288 P4 | ecosystem: Host-associated > Arthropoda: Insects > Digestive system > Gut ...
GCCACAGTTGTGAACTACGTACATTCTAAAGTCTTTCTGACACATTTCTTTACATTAGCAACACATGGTGATTCACCCTTCGTATTATGATGCATGTGATGTTAGTTGTGATGTTTTTTATTATGTAATTGCTGTTCGTGCTCGCAGGATGGTCCGTATTTTCTTTTTACCATATCTCGGTAACCGTTCAAAATCGGACCCATGTTCATATGAACTTTTTTGCTTAGAATCACACATACTGTCATTTCCCAAAGTATTGCAGATTCCTCCTGAATCACCCTGTATATCTATGTGCCACTGAGTGTTGCTATAAAAGTAGATATGAAGTGTAAATGAACATCTGGGTACCTGCTACATAATAAATTTTAGCAACTGAATTTGGAAACTGTAGTCCAAATTGGAGGAGATGTTTGCTTGCAAGGTAACTCTTAAAAATAAACCTTAATTATATTTAAAAATGCAGCTCATATTATACAGTAAACACACTCCATCTTGGTTATAAAAATCACTCAGTGCTCTATGGGCAAATGATGGCCGTTTGTTCTGAGGACCATACAAAATATATAAATGCACTGTATGTATGCAGGTGGAATGTAGAGTCTTGAATGTTAAATCTGGTAATACACAGTGTAAACACTGAGCTTTAAAGGGTTAGTTATAGATAAGAAAGCCCATTGTTTTGAAATTTGAGTGTTGTGTGCAGGAAACAGCCAGTATCTGAATTTGAGGAAACATGGTGGCACACGCCCTCTTGAGCAAACATGGGAACAGCAGGAAGATGACAGCAGTATTCCACTGACTTACAGCAACCCAATGGACAGTAACACAGGGTCGAATAGGGACTCTGATTATGATCTTCTGTATGGACCAATGAATCAAGAGTCACTTGGCAGTGAGCAGGACTTCCAAGTAGGTACTGAGCAAGACAAGAGAAGAGGATATGGCAGAGTCAAGAGGGGTGCACAGCATGTACATGGCTTGCAGCGACTCACTTCATTAGGTAAATACCTATGTCTACAATGTTACTGCTGATACCAGGAAATTAAAAATTACATGCTTGGAGCAGTTTCTGGTGGTGTAACACTTATATCAAATGTTGTGAGAGTTGGTAATGTTCTGAAGTTACTGAGGATACCAATAGAGACAGTGTGTGCTGATCTCATAAACATAGTCTTAGTTTGTTTTTACAAAGCAAAAGAAAAGCACCTCATGTGGATGCATTTTTTTTCTTGTCTTATGACCTAGTAGTATCAATGCCTAAACCACTTGACAAGTTTTTGGGCGCCTTCGCGAAATTGTGGAGAGCAACTATTTGCTTCGTCATGTCTGTCTGCTTGGAACAACTCAGCTCTCATTGGTCAGATATTCTTGAAATTTGATATTTGAGTATTTTTTTAAAATCTGTCAAGAAAATTTGATTTTCATTAAAATTGGACAAGAATAACAGGTACTTTACTTGAAGATAAATGTACATTTTTGATCATATCTCACTTAGTTCTTCCTAGAATGAAATATGTTTCAGACAAAAGTTGTAGAGAAAATTGAAACATATATTTTGTCAAAGCTTTTCTTAAAAAATCATGCTGTTTATCAGATATTGTGGAAAAAGAGTGTAGAGTGGGGCAGGCTACAGATGACGAAGATGGTGCATGTGCGTTGCATGCTGCATACCTAGGGCTACACATACACCCTCAGGTTCTGTAATAGTTACTGCTTTTCCACTGCAACAGTGGTCGCACAAACACGCCTCATTGTTCTGTTACGTGTACATTGCCTCTCTTGTTCAAAATTTTACCACAGAGACTTTCATTTTAAGTTACTGGACAGTTATAATTTTCAGTCATAGTGATCCATAAAGAGAAGTCTGATGTACTCTACACTATAATTGACTTTTTCCATGAAGGCCATAACTCATTTCACACAGCTGAAATTCAGGATGACAGACTTATGCTAAAAGTTGTAAGGCATTTGTTATTTATAGTCATTTTGATTTGTGATATAGTGTGGTTTGTGTAAGGCCATAAGTAGATCTACTGGTAGGTGTAACCCAGAAACCTTCTACAGATTTTGTTCAAATTCATTGTGAGACTTTGACTGTCTCATGTTAAGTATTCCATGAGCTTCAATTAATGCCACTGGTAATTGTGGTATTACGTTAAGGAGTACACCCTTTCCAATCTTGTATTCCTCAAGGAAGGAAAACAGATAAAAATTGGATGTATTATTTTTAAAGCCAAATGTAGAACTTCTATCCACATTATTAAATTATGAATTGCTCTCTGTACTGTGTTTTAGAAGAAATGTAAATGCACATTCCAGTATGAGATAGCACACACAGAAAATCTGATTTCTTATAAACTCTGGTGTTTGGCATGAAAGCCCACAAGGCTCATAGTCTTTCTTACTGTTGCAATAGCTGCAGTACATGTGTTACTGCCATCTTGCAGTATCCATACAGGTATTTAGTGTGATGGGGATTGTGTTCAGTGGCATGAAAATCTGCCTTCATGTCTATTGAATCAGAAGACAGACAGCTGCTGCTTACCAAAAAGATTAGCAAGAAAGAAGTCTGTCCCTTTGCAAACCTAAAAAGTGGAAATCTACCATGCAGCATTATAGAACCCAAAGGTGTGTCGCAGTGGATCCTATCCTGTGCAGTTTCACTCCTGTTAACAAGGTGTTTCATTAACAAGAATTTTAATTATATTTTTCTGTCCATGTTTTGGCTTTCCAACGTTCAGCACATCTTAACCTCTGATTTAATAATTGTACCAGTTATGGGGGAAGATTATAATTTAGTTTCTAGCCAGTAGAGGTGAGAAACTTACCAAGAATAGGACACACATATATAAATGTGTGTTGGAATGGACATACATAGGATTCCTGTATGGTTTTTTGCGATCACAGTTATAATCTTTACATTCTGCAAGGGAACTTCTTAAGCAGCTGAGTAATTGCTCAAGGAAGGCTGTGCAATGTGGAGTTAGTGTATTTATCTGAATCTGAGATGATAATTTTTTTCCTGGTCACCACCTCCAAAATGGGGTTTTTGTTATAGTCACACACAAAGTTACATACACACTATTAGGAATTTTCCTGACAACTGAGGACTGTAAATGGAACTTATCCTATGTTTGGGTTGATATGATATTTAGTTTCTCAGTTTACTTTGGGCATAGCCTGAGTCATGGTTAATACTGCTGGCATGTGCAGCCTGTTTATTTTTTGGTAATTAATTTCTTTCTTTTGTCTAGGAACATTGGCTCCACCAGTCTGGGCTTCTAGCAAGAATGACACTACTGACTTAGTGTTTGTAACATACTGGATAACACCAATGACAGAGGCTCAGTTGGTACTTGGAAAGGAGAAGGAATGCCTAGAAAAGAAACTAGCACAAACTGCCAATACAAATGGTAAATTTGTACAAAACCTGTTAAATGTATTTACTGTAAAGGTAAAATATGCACTTGGACATTTGAGACAGGGAAGAGCACTTTGTGTTTTGAAATAATTCTGGTTTTTATGTACAGATGGTATGCACATCAGAACTGGAAAGAAAGCCTGTAAATTTTCGTAATTTCACACCAGAGGTCATTGTGTTCCCTAGAGGCTTCATTCTAAAGCTAAAAGATGCCTGTACATGGATCCACTGTAGTGGGTTTTCTTCCCCATCAGTTGAGACCTATAGACTCACTTTAATGTGCTGCATAATCATCATCATTATAAGAGGAGAGCAATCAGTACCCTATTTGGGCTTCTGAGATTAAAGTTTTAACCTACATATCAGAGGATACCTCATTAAGTGTTGGAAGTCTTATGTCAGCTAATGGATACATTAAAACAAGCATGCCCATTATTCATAGTTAAGAGCCTGTATAGGGCAGGTTTACTTAAAGTAGCAGCCAGGGAATTAACAAGATATAAATTAGATGTAGTGGGTGTACAGGAGGTTAGGTGGGACAAGGGAGACACGGTAATATCTGAGGATTATAATTTTTTCTATGGAAAAGGAAAAGAAAATCATCAATTGGGAATAGGATTTTTGTACACCACAGAATGGTATCAGCAGTTAAGAGAGTAGAGTTTGTTAGCGATAGGGTGCCATATGTAGTTCTGAGAGGTCGCTGGTGTAGTATCATTGTTCTGAATGTGCATGCACCAAGTGAGGAGAAAAGTGATGTTTCAAAAGACAGTTTTTATGAGTAATTAGAACAGGTTTTTTTTATCATTTTCCTAAGTCCCATATGCAAATTCTATTTGGAAATTTAAATGCAAATGTGGGGAGGGAGAATATTTTCAAACCAGAAATTGGGAATGGCAGTCTCCATCACAATAGTAATAATAATGGTGTTAGAATAGTAAACTTTGCCACATCAAAAAATATGGTTGTTAAGAGCACGATGTTACCACATTGAAACATTCATAAGGACACCTGGACCTCTCCTGATGGGAAGACTCACAACCAGATTGATCACATATTGATAGATAGGTGACACTTGAGTATATTCAAAGTAGGATCTGTCAGGGGAGCTGACTGTGATACTTATCACTATATGGTGGTTGCAAAAGTTAGGGAAAGATTGGCAGTAAGTAGACAAGAAGCACAGAAGTTTGATGGGGAAATCTGACATTTCAGGAACAAAAAGAAGGATATTTGAAAGCTAAAATTGATGAACTTGAATCTACCAGTAAGATAAAAAATATCATGGACTTGTGTAGGGGCATCAATGACTTTTCAGAAGGGTTACCAGCCTAGAACTAATATAGTGAGAGGGGTGATTTGGTTACAGACTGCCACAGTATTTTGGATAGGTGGAGGAACCATTTCTCTCAGTTATTCAATGTACATGGGGTTAAGGATGTTAGGCAGACAGAATTACTCACAGCACAACCACTATTGCCTAAGCTGAGTGCCTTTGAGTTGGCTATTGAAAAGCTAAAAAGTCACAAATCACCAGGTATTGATCAGATCCCAGCAGAATTCATTAAGGCAGGGGGTAGTATAATTCGCTATGAGATCCACAAACTTATTAATTCTATTTAGGATAAGGAGAAATTGCCTAAAAAGTGGAAGGAGTCAATCATTTTACCTATCTATAAGAAGGGTGATACAGCAGATTGTAGTAATTATAGAGGCTTATCACTTTTGCCAACTATGTACAAAATTTTATCCAACATCCTGCTGTCAAGATGAACCCCATATGCAGAGTAAATGATTGGGGATCATCAATGTGGATTTTGATGCAACAGGTCAACTACTGATCACATACATTCTGCATTTGTCATATACTTGAGAAAAAATAGGAATACAATGAAGCAGTGCATCAGCTTTTTATAGACTTCAAGAAAGCTTATGATTCAGTTAGGAGGGAGTTCTTGTATAATATTCTCATTGAGTTTAGTATCCCCATGAAACTGGTAAGGATAATAAAAATGTGTCTGAATGCAACCTATATCAGAGTCCAGGTACGTAAGCATATGTCTTTACATTTTTTTTTTCACATTCATACCGTGCATCTTGATATCATCAACGTTATTCATTCACCAAAGAATGCACAAGTGATTGTCTTAAAAACAATATTAACAATATACTGGGCAGAAGAATACATACTACAAAGAAAAATGTAGAAGGTTTATTAGTTGCTAGTAAGGAGACTGTACTAGAAGTAAATGCTGATAAGACTAAGTACATGGTCATATCTTGAGATAAGAATGCAGGGCAAAGTCAAAGTATAAAGACTGATAATAGTTCCTTGGAAAGGGTGGAAGAATTCAGATATTTGAGAACAGCCTTACCAATTCGAAATTCAATTCAGGAAGACATTAAGAGCAGACTGAAGGCAGGGATGCTGACAGTCATTTGGTGCAGAATATTTTGCCTTCCAGTGTACTATCCAAAAATTTGATGATTACAGTATACAGATCTATAATTTTGCCTGTTTTTTGGTATGGCTGCAAAACTTGGTCGTTAACATTGATGGACGAACATATGCTAAGGGCGCTTTGAGAATTTGGTGTTGAGAATATTCAGGTCTAATAGGAATGATGTAACAGGGGAGTGGAGAAAACTACATAATGAGCTGAATGATCTGTACTCCTCACTCAATATTGTTTGGGTGATCAAATCGATAAGAATGAGATGGGCGGGACATACAGCACGTATGGGAGAAAGGAGAGGCATATACAGGGTTTTGGTGGGGAAACCTGAGGGAAAGACACCACTTGGAAGACCCAGGCATAGACGGAAGATATTAAGATGGCTCTTTAGGAAGTGGGGGCATGGACTGGATCAGGCTGGCTTAGCACAGGGACAAGTAACGGGTGCTTGTGAATGTGGTAATGAACCTGTGGGTTCTGTAAAATGCGGAGATTTTTTTGACTAGCTGAAAACCGGTTAGCTTCTCAAGAAAGGCTCTGCTCCGTGGAGTAAGGAAGTAAGTTAGTGACTCCTGCTCATAGGGTTTGTGGCTGGGGGGGGGGAGGCAGTCCATAATACAATTTGTAAGCCTGCTTCCCTACTGCAGATTTACAGTTGTACAGATCTGTTTCTTGCTTTCTTCCTGGGGATACCAGTATCGCCTGCATTATCAATCATTTAGTACCACCCAGTAGGCATGTACAACTTAAGGAATGCTGTGGACGTGACATTGACACCAACCCATTAGAATTCATGACAGTTACAACAAATTTATCACTAACAAAAGACCTAAGGAAGGAAGATACATCCCCATTGGTCATAAAATTACATTAGAAATGACAGACCTTCATTATCCTGAGAAGGACTGGCTCAGAGCCTACACTGATGGATCTCAGGTAGATAAAGCAAATACAGCTGGAGCAGGAATACCCTGCCAGCTCTTCTTGCAGTATGCTACTGTTGGTATAAATTAATGAAACTTTGATGGAGAATTAGGGGCTATCTGCCTGGCTGTACAGCAGCTATTCAAGCAGTTTCTTCCAACAGCCAAAATCAAAGAAGATAAATGACATAAAAGAAGCCCACAGGCCCTCAAACATCTCAAGGTTCTCAAGAAAATAGTCATAGTCCAGTGGGTTCCCTCCCATGTTGGACTAGAAGGCAACAAGATAGCAGAAAAACTAGCCAAAAAGGTACTACGTTACATACTATAGAAACACCTTTACAAGCCGACACATTGAGCCGACGAGCTGGCTGCAACAAAGAAATGGAGAGATATCCACAAAATCTGGGCAGAATACAAAGGTAAAGCTAGGAAGGAAGCGGTAGCAAATTTTAGACTCAGACAGGACATGACTGCCTAGCAGCTCACTTAAGAAAAATTGGCATATATGAATCTATTGAGTGCACGATTTGCCAAATGCCAAACTCCATCATGGATGAGGAAGGACATCTGCTGTATTGCCTTAAACTCGATACGGACCAACAAGTGCTCAAGAACACCAGACTCTACTGGGATGCCACAGCGATGAGATAACTTCTCCACTATATGCCATAGCAACAACAACAACAGATCTGTTTCTGCTATTATTGATGTTGTCATTGTTTCAGTTTCATGTTGTTATCATTTTATGTTTGTTGCAAGTGCATTTTTAAGTACAGAGTGTGTCTTTGTTAGATCTGTCAGATATAATTTCAGATTTTGTGCTTTCAACATGTTTGTAAAGGCATTGTGTGCTCATACATTTATGGTCCATTCCCATGCCAAGCTTTAATGGTCGATTACTTATATACAGTCAAGCTGAAATCTATGAAAATTTTGCACAGCTGCCATGTAATTAATTTTACACTTATGAAAGAATTACTTGAACAAAAGATATGTCAAGGCTGTGGTATGTCTGCCGTGTTATTATGACTGATTGTAGGAGAATAAAAGGAATGACAAGGGTGGATTGCAGCGTCATTTTGAGTGTCCTGAAAATCAGTCAGCTGGTTGAAGATTTGAACAGAGGAATGAGACAGACATCAGGGTGATTTTATATAAGCTTTTGATCCTTAAGAAACTAAAGTATGACAAAAAAAATGGCCAATTTCATAATGGGGTGACTATTGTATGCATATGCTACAGTGATATTCGAGGACAAATTGTGCTCATGGGCATTAGTTTATGGTTAGTGGTTAATACATTTTGAATGTTGATATATTTGATGTAAAAAGGATATTTCTTGTTTGTGTCTTGTTGTATGTGAACTCATCACAAATTCCATAATTGATTTTATTTGTTTGCTTTACTTTTGCCCATGAAGTACTGTCTGTAGAATAAGAAATGCACTTTTGCACTCTGACCAACACACAGCTTATGCGAGTTACCTGGTCAAGACTGAGAATACTTATTTTCAGGCAAATATCACAACTTTGAACATGAGTTGGTTGAAAAGGACTGCCTGGACTACAAATGGGAAGAAAATACAGCTGAACCTGACTTCGACCAATTCAGCCTGAATATGGGCCAAGCTACAGTGTACAGGCTGAGGATTGGTTGCAGATGTAGGAGTGTTGGTACTGGGGAAAGGTGCTCAGCCGTTCTGCCATTTGATCAGCAGGGCTGGCCTGGATTTATGGGGCATAATGGTAATGGACATTTCAGACCAAGGTACACTTAAAGTCTTATTTATGCAGTATGCAAATCTTTGTACATGTCAGACTTCTACTAATATAACACAAATATTCAGGTAAGCTGATAAAAATCTTACTTATGCAGTATGCAATACATTTGTACTTGTCATAATCTTACTAACATACCAAAGGCAAGTTGTTTAGGTTTTTATTTGTTTGTATCTACATGAATGTGAGCCTCGGCAAATAGTGAAACCTTAATAGGTGTTAATTTGTCGAACTGTTACACGGTGAGAAAAGTTGAAACATACCAGTTTCCAGAAGTTCTGGCAAATACTGATTCTGAAGTTGTAAAGGACACTTGCATTTACAGGGTCTTTGCCTGGCTGTGGTGGTACAGTTTGAACCCAGGCTATTAAGTCTGATGTGTTATTTAACATCTGCTGTATCCTGAAGTCTGTTGTATTCATTATCTTTCTGTTAGCAGTATTTATGCATTTTATTAAATGATGCCAAGCAATTTGGAAAAACACAAGAGGAGAAATATGGAAAATTTATCACTCAAGACATCAAGTTTTGTGTGTACTGAACTTAATTAGCATAAATTGTCTAATCATATTGGTACCTTCTTACTTTCTTTCTACATGTATAAGTAAATAAAAAGGATGGATTTAACATGCCATTCATTTTCCTGTTGGTGGAAGTGACAGCACATTCCCTTCGAACCTGTAAGTACCATATATAATTACACTAGATTTAAAGCACAGCTATTATATTTTCTGCAAATGAGTGGAAAGTGTTTTTGCTTATGGTCACAGGGAACACAAAAAGTAATTGTATGGTTAGCATAATTCATTATATTGTAATGGGATAATAGACACTGCATGTCAAATTACAAGATATGTGAACTCCTCTGTATAATAAAAAAAAATTGTCTTATGTGTTGTGGAAACTGATGAGAGCCAGAAAGTCTTTTGCAGATCATGCACTATTATAATTAACCCTTTGGCACTGGAATTAAATGCTGGTAGTGATCTGCAGAGGGCTGGAATTTAAGTGGGAACTCCATAACAGCAAATATGTTAATATGATGCTTGCCATTCTGAGCATGACGCCATGCTTAATGAACAATTGGCACAAGAGGATTAAGCCAGATATACACCAGAATCATTAGTTGTTAGCCTCTCAGCTTTGGAGTACAGTGCTACATTTTGTAACACTTTTTTTTTACATGATGACAAGTGAAGGAAGGCAGTTATGTATGACTCTTGATGCTGGTTATGACACCATGTTGTAGTTTGGACGGTGCCTTCCAGCATTTCAGAGGAACCGTCTACCTTCAATCCTGAAGATGGAGGTATAATGTTCCTCTGAAATGTTATCTATGTAGTTTGTCACAACTCAGCTGATAGCAATATTAAATCTTCACTATAATGAATACTTTGTCTAAGATACGATATATGCTATTGTGGCTCAGGAAATTAGTGCCAGCCTGTCACCATGGGGGCCTGAGTTCAGTCCCAGGGCAGTCCATATGGGATTTCTGGTGCACAAACTAGCATTGGCAATGGTATTGCTACAAATAGTTGGGCTGCCCCCTGTCACTACCATTCCACCTATGTTCCACA
>Ga0123354_10021530_pt1 | contig 10161 bp, 5 predicted proteins | sample TergutLab28metaG_2_FD_97872 | JGI IMG/M metagenome (GOLD analysis project Ga0123354, IMG submission 97872) | Labiotermes labralis P4 segment gut microbial communities from Petit-Saut dam, French Guiana - Lab288 P4 | ecosystem: Host-associated > Arthropoda: Insects > Digestive system > Gut ...
CTTTTGTAGAGTGGGGGGGAAAAATGGACCGGCCCCCGCCGGCCGGGACATTCCGCGCCCCTTTTGATTTATTCGGGGGGAGTTAGGACTTTGCCCCTTCCCCCTTAAAAGGCCCCCCCCCCCCCACCGGTTACAGGACTTATGCTTCCTTAAGAGGAGTTCTCACTTTGGAACAGGTCATTTAAAATACAAATTACGGACATTGCTTCATGTAGGTGCACATCACTGTCCTTTACACTAATGGGAGAACGTAAATTTCTAGTGTTTTAAAACAGGCTGAGAAGTACAACTGGACCTAGAACAGAAAAGTCGATGCAATATTTTCTGTAAGGAGGAGCCTCGTGTTTTGTGTATGTCGCTTTGCCATGCCAGGGCAGTATAGTCTCGGAAGGTGTGGCAGTAGTAAACGTTAAAATTTAATGCCTTTGAAAGACAGTTTCTGAAATTTCATATTCACATAAACGTTCCTTTAGATAATGTCAACAGCATAGCGCGAAGCCCTCGCAAATCCAGTGTCATCCACGTATGTCTTTTATGTCTTTTCAACAGAAATCAACTTTTGGCGGAACCTCGTCGACTTCAGCAACTCTTCAAAGTGAGAATCTGATTGGTTATTTTCTAATTAGATATATTCCTTGAAGCTGAGCTTCATTCTTTGAGTTACATTTTTTTCAAGGCGCTTGTTAAAGAATGTAATAAACTAGACTTAGCCTACTTAAAAATCAACTTCTTCCACATAGTAAATATTTATTTCATAGTATAAAGATAAATCTCTTGCAATTGTGTAGGAAACCATAGACGTCTACTCCGAGAATCACACGATATACACGGTATATTCTGTGCTCAAAATGCGGGGTTCTTCAACTTAGGTAGTAGCATATATAGGGTGGGCCAAAAGTAGGTATACAGTAATTATATACCATACTATACACTGTATACTGTATACCTACTTTTGGCCCACTTTGTACAATAACCACATTGCTTTAAAAGGTCAAGCAATTTTTGCTTATTTGATCAACGTTACGTTATTCCTTGGCGCGTCTTCATATTGGGGATGAGGGACACGGCATTTATATGTGGATGGTAGCTGTGCTCTGTGCCTGTGTTCAGTAAGTACACATGGACATCGGAAGAAGGGTGGTCCTCCTGCTTGGTGGGCCTGCTTTTATCTAACAAATGGTTGTGCTAAAGAATGAGTAACTGATTAAGAAACGTCAGGGTCTGAGCCCCATGAATTTTTCAGAACGACATCAGCAAAGGAAACGGAATATGACCGAGGTAAAGCTTGTGAGATTCGGGCTGAATTTCAGTGATTCATACCGGGACACATATGGCGATTGTGTAAAAAGCCCTTGAAACCTAGGATTTAATAAAACATGAATTGTATTTATTGCCGAGTACTCGAGAGAATCCTGTGTCCTGTCCTCGTATTTTGAGCATAATTTTTAACGTATTTAATGGATAAATCCTTCAAGCAAAGAAAGACTGATGCTCCTCCACTGAACGTTGGACTTTACGTTAGAATTCTTGACCGTAAAATGTTTTGTCACAGAACACCGAGTCATCGTAATTTACGAGCATCAGGTTAAGAAACTGGAGAAGACACAGAAAAAGGCAGAAGAAAGAAGGAAATGAGGAGAAACTGGAGGAGAATCAGACAAAAGAAAGAAGTGGATAATAAGGAAATAGCAAGACAAAGCAAAATTATAAAGATAGTATTTTACATCACCTCACTCTCTGTTCCCGACAAACCAACATATGTCTAATAACTTTGGTTTGAGAGTGTTGAGACGAAATTTTGTCATTTGTAATTACAAAAGAACCACAAGTTCACAAAAGAGTGAACACCATGTGGTGGCACTCTCAAACAACAGAGAAATTTCAAACAAACAAGGCAACTTTTTCTGAAAGAGGTATCTTGCTTGTGACTCGCAGACTCTTAAGTAAAGTTTATCCATTGTTTACAATGGACATACTAAGTAGTGGATATACGAGTACAACAACTCTTGAGTTCATCTTCAGTGTTTTGTTAAGCTGGTATTCCTGGTTGCTGTCGTAATGAACATCTGAGCTGTTCATTGAACCTGGACAACATGTATTAGTCACAGCAATGCTGTTACCTGCTTAGTACTCCTTTAGTATTGCATAGGACATTTCCCAAAAGGAAATAAGAAAAACGAGACCGAAAGCATCCGATTTACATCAGGCATTTCATGCAAAAGGAAACTACGTAAATGGCAACTAAATAAATTGTTCAAAATGATGTTATGTCGAATTCAAGCCACTTCAAAAGTACATCTCTTGCTTTTTGGCTGAGACAGCTCATTCCATAGAGCGACTGGTTGCAGGAGTAACGATTGCGTTTTGGGTCTCCAGGGGCGGCAGCTATTTCTGTTCGACCTCAGCTCAATACCTGCTCTGTTTCCCACTCATTGCCACATCTAGTTTGTAGTATGTGCTATTTAATTCTTAAGAAACGCCCGAATATTGAAGCTGGTCACTTAAATTAATCAAATATCGAAATTAGCAAATCCTAGATCTTCATTTCCGCTCCGAATGTGGTCATTTCAGACAATAAGAAGGCTCTTGTGTGGGGCTGTGAATACGGAAAAGGATTTCGGTACTGAGAAAATATACAAACAAGAGTTTGGTTTCCTACTTTTTCCTTATTTCTCTTCTTTGAAATTTTTCCTTTTTCTTTAACATGTTTCTCGCTCTCCTGCTTTTTGTGGTTTTTGTCTGGAAGTTTTATATTTTGTATTATATGGGGATAAAAACTGATAATATTCGCAATGGAAGAATATATGTTGAGTCTATATGACGTTCAAGGATCCATTTTAACCCAACAGACAGCAAGTGACTGGAAAAAGATATTTGTAAACAGTGTAACAGTCCTTCGATTTCTGAAAAAAAAACAACAATTTCTTGATAAACTCACAGTCTGTCAGCTTCTTAAGAATTTCTCCCTCAACAAATTGATTCAAACGGTAATTATTCTGATTTATTTATTCGAGAGGCTGCAGTTTCGAAACTTGCTCGGGACACCTTCTAAATTAAGCCCTTCCTCACGTACTTCAGTCCCTTCAAGAAAATGTCGGTGTGTTTACTTAAACCAGGTCAAGACAGCTTCCTTCCTCATCCTTTCCAATTTATTATTCACCCTCATCAGACAAAGTGACGCCTTATGGCCAGATTAATCGACAGCATCATCAACTAAATTATGGAAGAAACAAGAAGTATTCTGAACTTCAGATTTAGTTGTGCTTTTGGCATCAAACCTTCAAACCTCGGCACAAAAATCTTTATACTTCTCATAAGTCCCATTTTCTTAGAAAATGCGCTTCACTTTCACACCCGCGTAACCATTTAAGGGCGAAACGTATCTGTGTTATATAAGGACTCAGTCCGTACAGCGCAATAGACACTCTCCACTACGGTTATAAAAAACAATCTCTTAATAATATACAAGGCAAAAGTCACAGTTTCTTCTGAGAACCACACAAAACACATAAATGCAATGTAATCAGCATGCAGAATTTTTAAATGTTAAGCCTGGTGGTACGTACAGTAACCGGCAGGCTTTATCAGTCTTGTTTAAACTCCTCAAGCAATTTTCAAAACGCGCCTTCCTCTGTACCTCTTTTCATTATACCAGCTATGGAGTATGGCCTCAGGTGTAGGAGCTGTTTTGGTTTTTTTGACAATTTGCAAGTTACCTTCAGCAATACATGTCATCTGCCTTAGTGTAAGTGAAATCTAGAGCAAGACCAGTAACTTTAGTGTCCTGCGTGCAGGCGTAATTAGGCCGTTATGAAAACCGAACCTGATGGAACTGGCGTCAGTCTCTAGACGTACAAGAGGGAATTGTCAGTTCGAGTCTCGGTAGGGGCAAGAGGTATCCTGAATGATGTCTTAATTATTATTCTCATTTATTCCAAGCAAAAAAAAAAAAGAGGGGTCTGTCCTCTGTGTCGGATTTTATGGTTCAGGTCTTTCTGATTGAAAATCGGCGCGTCGTAGAATTCTGAAGTTTGGACAAGCGTAAAATTTCATTTCTTGATCAGTTGTACTTAACTGCACTAGTGCTTATGTTATGACAACTTCACTACTTTTCATTCTGTCTAGTATAATGTTTTTACTTGTTGAATTGGCAGCCAGCTCCCTTTTATTTAACAACAGGTATTTAACTACAGGTGGGCCGGGTAGCTCAGTTGGTATGGTGACTGACTAGGGGCTGGACGGTCCGGGGTCGAATCCCGATGGGCACGAGATTTTCCGCCCTTCCAGACCGGTCCTGGGGCCCATCCAGCCTTCTGTAAAATGGGTACCGGTTCTTTCCCCGGGGGTAAAGTGTGACCGAGGCGTGCTGCTGACCACTCACCCCCCACTAGTGCTGCGGTCACGGAACAGTAGAGCTATACCTCTACCCACCCTCTGGGCCACACCGGGCCTGTAACGGGAAAACTTTACCTTTACGTTTACCTTTATTTAACTACAGGTATTAACTACACACGGTTTGCGACGTCGAACCTTAGAACAGTTTCTCTGTGATGAATTCCCACCAACATAGGAAATTTTATGTGTGGCTGAATGATTGATTTTATGGACTTTGATTTACTTGCCGATTCCTGCATTGAGACACCTGCTATGATAGCCGATAGCTATTGAATTTCAAGCTACGAAAAAGAAGCAACGATGGACTAGACTCTTAATTTGTTTGGAGATCTTGGGTACAACAAACGGAATATTCAACATTCAGAGACAACCTCTTAGTTCGAGAATCGAACAGGGACCCTTCGGAATACTTTCAGGACCTCCAACTACTCAACCTCAAATTTAAGTTCTTTTTGTTTTGCAACTGTACTTCACTGCAAGAGTGTTTACTTTGTGGTCTTTACTCTACAGTTGACCTTCATTATCCCAAGTTCAGCGTTGTCTATATCGATCATCGATGCCTCAGTGAGTAATTGTTAGGAAAATGTCAACCTTTATGATTTACCTCGCTTAGCAACTGATTACTTGCCACAGATTATCCGTTTCTTTCAATAATCAAGCCTTTCCTCCCCGAATGTGGCATTTTGTTGTCTGGGAACCCTGCATCATATTCTGGACTACCCGCCCTCGAGTCTAGGCACCAAAACCTGTGATCCTGAATGATAGGTTGTGCTATTTTCCTCAGTTCTTCGAAGAAAAGTGTGCGTGGAACCGATATATTAAAATAGACCGTGGTCATTTATTGCCACATTCTTTTACACTCCTCCCAGGCCTGCGGCTGAAAAAAGTCATTACATAAACTGGAAGCTTTAGAGTTGCGAAGGCAGTCCATCAATAGAAGAGACAGCTGCAGCATGTGCAAGTAATTTATATATAGACACAATGATGGAAGTTTCCCTTACCTTCGTACAGACACCCATAGTGACCGACGTGTAAGTCTTCCGGGATGCCAGCGGTAACGAAGTTTCTTGCGTGTGAAAGAACAACCTTGAGTCCAACGGCTGATCCAGCAAGCCTTGGTGAAGGTGTTACTATGTTACGTTTTGTACACCACTCAATGCCTTATAAAACCTGCTCTCTCTCTCTCTTCCTCTTGAAGGAAAGAAGAAGCATTGACAGAGATGTTCACGGGGAGGGGATGAATTTTCTTCTTCGAACACCCCTCTTTACTCCTGTTTTCTCTTTGTTTTGTTGTAACTTCCTCTATTCGTATCTCCCTTGTCACTCCTCGGACTGCAACTCCTATTGGCAAATTTTCCATCTTGCTTGATCTTAATTATAGTGCTGTATATTTTCTCTCTCCCACTCATACACCTGCGTCAAACCTTGACACTGCCAGCAAACTAATAGGTTATTCACCTCCATGCTTTATGTACAACCAGACTTTCTATGTCTCTCTTTGTTCAGCACCTTGTTCAATTTCGTGGTATGACTAAACATAGGTAATGTGCACCTAAAATATCAACTAACTTTATACTTATAAGATTGAATACAAATATAATACAGACAGACTCATGCTAAAGATGCTGCAGCTGTTGAAGTAAACACTGTGAGTTGCAAGGGATGCGATGGCTTAGAACAACTGCAACTTAGCCCACTCTTGCAGCAATGCTGATTCTAATAATCGTTGAAATGATTATAAAAAAAATATTTAGTTGTGTATGTTCAGTAACGTGTACTGATATCGTATTGAATAAAGTGTTTCAGATTAATGGTATTTATTTGATGAACCGGGAAGATCACGAAGGAAAAGGTGGAATTCTGAGGAAATATCGCCGGTTTAAACCACTGGGAACACACGAGGAAGTTTTATAGCCTCAGCCACTAACAGGGAATAATACAGGGCCTACGATATGTCCATATTTTTTAATAAATTAAATATTCTAAACCAATCCGAGTGGCCGCTCGATCTCAGGCATAAATCTGCGGCCGCTCGCCTGCTGAGATTATGGGTTCGAATCCCGCCTGGGGCATGGTTGTTTTTCTGTTGTAAATGTTGTGTGTTGTCAGGATGAGGTCTCTGCGACGAGCTGATCACCCGTACAAACGAGCTCTGCCGAGTAAGTGCTGTGTTGTTTTGTGTGATCTAGAAACCTCAAGAATGAAGAAGTCATTGTCCGCGTTGGGCTGGAGCGTCACAGAAAAAAAAATTCCAAAAATATTTCATAACTTAAGCCCTTTTGCCCCATTTCTTACACAAAAGTGAATCAACTTAAACTATTGTGGCCGACTGTGCATGTCCATTTTTCAGTACGTTTCGCCTTCGATAGCATCAGGCACATTTATATTCAGTTTTGAATCTAGAACATACACTGAACCAGGATATAGCCTACCTTTGCATCGTCGGCCCAATACAGCATCTGCTTTACATTACACCGAAACAAAACGCAATCATTTTCTCAAAAGTACTTCGTCGGATAGATTCATTCCCGCCAACCAATTAACTAAACGAACACAGTCTTCTTCAGCAGTTTTTAACCCCCCAACCAACCCAGAAATCCCCCCCCCCCCCCCTCACAATCTATGGAAGGCGCTTAAGTTCATTCCCGTTTCTTCAAAAGCCTGTCATTAGTCCTGAGCCTCCACGCTATTCCATCCCCTTTATATACGTTTTATTTTCATGTTACATTCCATCTGCTCCTAGCTCTTCCAAGTGGTTTCTTTTATGCTGGTTTTCCCATAAGCTATACATTACGCTGGCAAGAGTAGCTTTGCAATGAACTGTAGTACACAGTAGTTCGAACAAGACACAGAATATGTGAATAAAACAAAACTTTTTAAAATATTATTTCATGTGGTGCAAAATGGAATATTGAAAAAAAAAAAATTTTATACTATGAAGTGCGATAAATACATTTCATTTTCCATTCATGATTTTCTTTTCCTGTGGTGTTTCGAGCCGATTCAGGCTTATGGCGTCCCCTTAAGGGTTTTGCGTTCACACTCCTTGGACACATCACACTCGGTAGGATTCCTCTGGACGAGTGATCAGCCTCCTGCAGAAACGTGTACCTGACAACACACAACAAACATACATGCCACCGGCGGAATTCGAGCCCGCAATCCCAGCAAGCTGAGCGGCCGCAGACCCACGCTCTACAACGCGCGGCCACTTGGATGGTCTTCATTTAATGGTAATGCGTTTGTATCTGTAATAAAGAAACACGATAAGGCGTAATTTATACGCGGGGGCAAAAATGAACATGGAGAACACACGTTCTCTTTATTCAGACACCTATTTCACTCACGTTCTATGGCAAAATATAAGTGCATTTTGTCATTGCATTAGTGTGCGTGTGTGTGTGTGTGTGTGTGTGTGTGTGTGTGTGTGTTCGACGCAAAGTGCACGTCTTTCAACGAAAGAAAACTCTTTTGAAAAATATTGATAAATGTTCTTGGATATTTTATGCTGTTGATAGCCAGCTCTATGTCTAAAAGATAGAGGGTCTTAATCTCCTTCTTCCTGAGAGACAGGTAATTGCGTGTATTAGCATGGCGCTGAAATGTACCTCCTTGTTTGCCTTGCAAGGCTTCCAACAGGAGTCTGTACACATCCACGGGCCTCTAATCAAGAAATCAACACTGTTCGCCAAATATGGAGACTCCTACTTGCAGCAACTCTGCTTAGTGAGAAACAGACCGATTCAAAAATCTTTACAGGTAATACTAAAGAGTTTTGTGTGCGTTTATGCGTATAGCCTGAAACCCACGCTTCTGCCTTAACACTTGAATTTCGCTGGTCAAGGTTATGAATTTTCCTATGGTACCGACTTTTATTTAAAGTCTGTAACTGGATCAGAATGCATTCGGTCAGGTTTTTCAAAACAGGGATTCTTGTGATTGATTTATCTAATGATTGATAACATTAAGAAAAGAATCTGATTGCTATCCACGAAAGTTAAAGCAGTAGAAAATCTATGCTACTATGGAAGTATCTGAATATTTTAACATTTTGGCTTAGACGAATATCAACTTGCCCGGTAGCCTGTAGGCGTTGAAAGGGAGACATTGAAATAAATCTAATCTGGAGTTTATAGCTTAGAATCTCTAACCGCCTTCTCACTAAAATTTTCGATTTAAAACTTCAAAATTTAGATGGATGAAGCAAAATATCGACTTTACATCCGACAATTTTAATGTAGTCTAAATTTTTCTTAGTGGAAATTATGTGCATAGAATTGCATTAGTATTAATTCACAATCTCAGAATGACCAATACGTTCGCGGGGAAAGAAATATACAAGTCATTTTTGGAACGTAACTGTCTGGAAATTTATAAAGCCATGCACTTTGCATATGATTATAATCTCAGTCTATGTGTTTTTGTTTGAGCTAATTTTCGCCTCCAAACGTACTTAAAAAAATTTGGTTGAATTGAGAAGAAGTAACTAAATTAACCATTTACACGAACATTAAATTGGTTCAATATTGTCCCAATATAATTCATACTTGATATGAATATTTTTCAAAAGTTTTTCCAGTTCTCCTCAGTACTCTTCGTTCAACACCCAGACTAGCTTGTGCACGACAATTTCGTTGCGACGCGCCAAAACTGACTCATATAATCCCTTATTGTTTTTGTAGTTCGTGTTTAAACATTCAACTTTTTACTTTCAATAAATTTTATCACGATGTAGAGCAATACTGTGTGAAAAACAAAGACAGGAAGGGCTCAAGCAGCTGTTTGCGTCTGTGTGCCAGCAGACAGTAGAACACACAACAAACTGCTATTGCAACACGTTACGATTTGTGACCGATCCAGGTCAGACAGTGTCTTCGCCAGTCAGTCAGTTCACCAGGAAGAAGAATGAAGTGCCAGCGTGCCAAAGCTGCAACAGACGGATAGAAGACTGTAGTCGCGTGTGATGTGACCACACTTCTACCAGAATGCACGGCGCCATATCTCAGAAGAAAAAGTTTTTGTAATTACTTCGTGGAATCCTCAGATCTTCAAAGTTTTGAAGTATTCTCTGGAACAACATAGGGAAAACGGTCACTTTATCTATGCATCAAAGATCAATTTGGAATCATATTTTACGCGTTATAGTTCAGTTTACATAAAGTGCGTATAGTAAGTGCAGATTGCGTTTACATATTATTACTATTATCATCATAAACTTCATCATTATCGTCACCGCCATTATTATTATCATCATCATCATCACAATAATAATAATAATCATAACTATCATCATCATCATCATCACCACCACCATCGACACACCTGAGTCCATATGAAATTACATAGTCCTTAGCAAGTAACCGATACATTTTACTGACATATTAAAACACGAAACTTTCCACTCCCTAGACTAACTGCCACTAATAGACTTCGTGTTGTGGTTGACTAAGACCTTTGACTTGTGTACCGGAACAGTCTTAGACGATCACGAAAGACAGCATGATGAATGAACTTTCCAAGGACGTACTGGGGCCAGTGACTCCCGTAGGTCAAATGCGGTATGAAGCATTTATTGCCTCTGCTACAAATGGCTCAACTTAAAACGTAGGTGATTAAAAGCTTCGATACCTTTAGTAGGGACCGACGGAATCCAACTATGGGGAACTGCATCGAACTCAAATCTAGAGATACTAGAGCGATTCCAGTCAAAAGTGTTACGCATAATAACAGATGCTCCACGGTATGTTCCTAATACTATAATCTAAA